>Ga0209985_10001193_pt1 | contig 26253 bp, 17 predicted proteins | sample NOAtaG_FD_187305 | JGI IMG/M metagenome (GOLD analysis project Ga0209985, IMG submission 187305) | Freshwater lake microbial communities from Lake Erie, under a cyanobacterial bloom - NOAA_Erie_Diel6S_1000h metaG (SPAdes) (version 2) | ecosystem: Environmental > Aquatic > Freshwater > Lake ...
GCCGGTCTTCGATGAGGTGCATGCGGCGGCCCGCGCGCAGGGGCTGCCGGTGGAGACCTTGATGTCGGAGTACGCGCCGGGGCAGTTCGAGCTCACGCTCGCGCACCGCGACGATGCGCTGCGCGCGGTCGACGAGGCGGTGATGCTGAAGCGTCTGCTGCGCGGCGTCGCGGCGAAGCACGGCCTCGCGGTGACCTTCATGGCGAAGCCCTACGCCGAGCTTGCCGGCAGCGGCATGCACCTGCATGTCAGCCTCGCGGATGCGGCTGGACAGAACCTGTTCGCCGCCGAGGACCCGGCCGGCAGCCCGCTCATGCGACAGGCGCTCGGTGGGCTCCGGGCGACGATGGCCGAGAGCCTGCTCGCGTTCGCGCCCAACGGGAATTCGTACCGGCGTTTCCAGAGCGAGAGCTACGCGCCCACCGCGGTCAACTGGGGCGTCAACAACCGTTCGGTGTCGTTGCGCGTCCCGGCGGGGCCGCCCGCGAGCCGGCACATCGAGCACCGCATCTCCGGCGCCGATGCGAACCCCTATGTCGCGGCTGCCGTCGTGCTGGCCGGGGTGGAGCGGGGCATCGCGCTGGGCCTTGATCCCGGGCCGCCCGTGACGGGCAACGGCTACGCCGCGGCGGCGGCTGCAGCCGCCTCCGGCACCCCGATCGCGCCCGAACTCGTCTTGCCGCGTACCTGGCAGGAGGCGATCGACCGGGCGGCGGCCTCCGGCTTCCTCACGGAGGCCTTGGGGGGCGATTTCCTGAAGGTCTTCCTCGCCATCAAGCGGCAGGAATGCGCCCGGTTCTCGGCGGAGGTCACCGAGGTGGACCGGTCGTGGTACCTGCACTCGGCGTGAGGTAACATCCGCGCCCTTATGCGCAGCCATTATTGCGGACAGGTCAACGAATCCCTGCTCGGCCAGACGGTCACCGTCGCGGGCTGGGTGCATCGCCGGCGGGACCACGGCGGGGTCATCTTCATCGACCTGCGCGACCGGGACGGCTTGGTGCAGGTGGTCTGCGATCCCGACGCCCCCGAGCTCTTCGCGGTGGCCGAAAGCCTGCGCAACGAGTTCGTGGTGAGCATCACGGGCCTCGTGCGGACCCGGCCCGCCGGCACGGCCAACGCCAACCTGGCTTCGGGCAAGGTCGAGATGCTGGCGCGCCGCATCGAATTGCTGAACCGCTCCGAGCCGCTCCCGTTCCAGCTCGACGAGCAGGTCTCCGAGGAGGTGCGCCTCAAGTACCGCTACCTCGACCTGCGCCGCGACGTCATGGCCAAGCGCCTGCGTCAGCGGCACGCCATCACGCGGGCCATGCGCCACTACCTGGATGACGCCGGCTTCGTCGACATCGAGACGCCGATGCTCACCAAGGCGACGCCCGAGGGCGCGCGCGACTATCTCGTGCCCTCGCGCACGCACGCCGGCAAGTTCTTCGCGCTGCCGCAGTCGCCGCAGATCTTCAAACAATTGCTCATGGTGTCGGGCTTCGACCGCTACTACCAGATCGTCCGCTGCTTCCGCGACGAGGACCTGCGCGCCGACCGCCAGCCCGACTTCACCCAGCTCGACATCGAGACCTCGTTCCTCGGGCAGGACGAGATCATGGCCCTCATGGAGGGCCTCATCCGCCACATCTTCAAGACCGTGGCCGATGTGTCGCTGCCGGAGCCGTTCCCGCGCATGACCTACGCCGAGGCGATGCGCCGCTACGCGAGCGACAAGCCGGACCTTCGCATCCCGCTCGAGCTCGTCGATGTCGCCGACCTCGTCGCCGACTGTGATTTCAAGGTCTTTGCGGCGCCTGCGCGAGACCCGGCGGGGCGCGTCGCTGCGCTGCGCGTGCCGGGCGGTGCCAAGCTCACCCGCAAGGAGATCGACGACTACACCGCGTTCGTCGCACGGTACGGCGCGCGTGGCCTCGCCTATATCAAGATCAACGACCCTGCGAAGGGCCGCGACGGCCTGCAGTCGCCGATCACCAAGTTCCTCTCCGATGCCGCGGTGGCCGGCATCCTCTCGCGCACCGGCGCCGTCGCGGAGGACCTGATCTTCTTCGGCGCGGACACCTCGAAGGTGGTCAACGACGCGCTCGGCGCGCTGCGCCTGAAGGTCGGTCAGGACTTGGGGCTCGTGCAGGGCGCGTGGGCGCCGTTGTGGGTCGTCGATTTCCCGATGTTCGAATACGACGCCGACGACAAGCGCTGGACGGCGATGCACCACCCGTTCACCTCACCCAAGAACCTCGACGCGGACGCGCTGCGCGCGGACCCGGGCGGCGCCCTCGCCAAGGCCTACGACATGGTGCTCAACGGCTCCGAGATCGGCGGTGGCTCGGTGCGCATCTTCCGCCAGGACCTGCAGTCGACGGTGTTCGACCTGCTCGGCATCGATGCCGAGGAGGCGCGGCGCAAGTTCGGCTTCCTGCTCGATGCGCTCAAGTACGGCGCACCCCCGCACGGCGGCATCGCCTTCGGACTCGACCGCCTCGCGATGCTGATGTCGGGCGCCGACTCGATCCGCGACGTGATCGCCTTCCCCAAGACCCAGACGGCCGCCTGTCCCCTGACCGACGCGCCGACCGAGGTCACGGAGAAACAGCTTCGCGAACTGCACATCCGCGTCCGCACTCCGCCGCCCGCGCAGTGATCCCCGTTCAGTAGTCCCAGGGTTTCAACCGCATCCACCACGGCGGGAGGATGCTGTCATAGGGTGGCGCATGAAGCGCATCGCCCAGCGGATCTTCCAAGAAGCGGGGCAGGTTGTGCCGTAAGGCTGCCCAGCGGTTCGTCACCAGGGCGAAATCGATGGTGGGTGATGCTCTGAGCAGCCGGCTCCACCAAGCCGTGTCGTGCGCCATTCCGAATTCGGCCAAGAGGCGTCCCAGCAAGGTGAGTTCGGGGGTCTTGGCGCGGCCGTCTTTCGGGCGGATCGTGACGAGACCGGCGCGTTCCATCGCATGCACCACGCGATGTACCGATTGCCGCGCCAGGTCGAGTTTGTGGGCGATGTCGCTGATGCTCCAGCCGGGTGTCTCGTAGATGCATTCGAGGATGCGCAACCTCGCATGGGTGAGGCCGACATCGGCGTATGCGCGGGTGCGTAATCGGACGTAACGGGCATGCCATGCCGTGATCTCACGGAAATGGGCTTGGGTCTGTCGGACGCGGGGCGCGCCGAGTGTATTGACCAGACGCTTGATCTGGGTGGGGCCGGCACGGAAGCGCCGGCGTCGGGGATGGCGGGGGGGGATGTGGTTCATGCGAAGACGATAGCCTTGCCTCGAAATGTCAGCATGCTGACAATCTGTTGCGAACGTCTCGTTTATCGACGCCACGCGGACCCTCGACCACCTTCATGTCTTCACCCCTCCGTCCCGTCTTGGTCTTCGTCCACGGCCTGTGGATGACCGGCGTCGAGGCCACCGCGTTCCGGCGGCGGCTGGAGAATCGTCACGGCTTCGATACCCGTCTCTTCACTTACCGCACGACCCGTGAACCTTTGGAAACGGTCGTCGACCGGCTAGGCGAGCAGCTGCGACTGCACGCTGCGGAACGCGGACAGGGTACGGTCCATGTCGTTGCACACAGTCTGGGCGGCTTGGTGACGCTCGCCTGTCTCGAGCGTTTCGAGGCGACGCTCCCCACCGGCAGGGTGGTGATGCTCGGCTCGCCGGTGTGCGGCAGTGCCGCCGCCCGGGTCGCAGGATCATTCGGGATCGGGCGTTGGCTGATCGGTCCCGTTGCGGCGCGGGAGTTGATCGCGCCGCGCAGGCGCCAACTGCCATCGGGCTGGGAGATCGGCACCCTTGCAGGCACGCGGCCGATGGGCCTCGGACGCCTGCTGGCCCGCTTCGATGAACCGAACGATGGCACGGTCGCGGTGTCGGAAACGCGGCTCGCCGGCGCGCGCGACCAGTTGGTGATGCCGGTGAGCCACCTCGGCATGCTGATGTCGCCCCGCGTCGCGGATTCCTGTGGGCATTTCCTGCGCGAGGGCCGGTTTCCGCTGCAGGCTTAGCCGCTGGGGCCTTGGCGGCGCGTCACTGCTTGAGTTCGAGTTTCAGCCGGACGGAATTCGCGGTGGGTGCGATATCGGCCGGCGCACGCAAGAACACGCGCAGCGGGTCGATCTCGCGGCCTTCACCGAGCAGGGCTTCCTGGACGGCTTTTGCCCGTGCGCGCCCGAGGTCTTCGAGGTCCTTGTCGGTGACCTCGAGTCTGGCGCGCAAGGCGCCTTCCAAGGCCGTGATGGACGGTTCGATGAGGTCGTCCCGGGAGGGTGTGCCGCCGGCCGCGGCCGCCGCCGACTTGACGCCTTCGAGCAGCGCGTCGGCTTTCTCGCCCGTCCGGGCGAGATGCAGACCCTCGAGCAGTTCGAGGTAGTCCTTGCGGTCCGTGGTGTCGACCGGCCCTTGGGCGAAGTCGCGCAGGTTGGCGTCCCAGCGGGTGTCGAGCAGCGCCGGGGCGTCGATCGCACGGCTGTAGGCGGTCGGGATCTCGAGCTCCAGCCCCGGCCGTTCGACCAGGGCCTTTCTCACCGTGCCGAGCCGTTCGAGCACGGCGGCATCGAGGGCCGAGCGGCCTGGCGCGAAATCCGCGAACTGCACATCGGGTCCGCCGCCGAAGAGCGAGGAGATCAGGGTGAACGGCGAGGTGACGATCTTGACCAGCAGGTTGACGAAGATCTTCCAGATGATCGGGCCGAGCCTGAACTTCGGATCGTCGATCGTGCCGCTCACCGGCAGGTCGAGCCGGATATTGCCGTCGCGGTCCTTGAGCAGCGCGACCGCGAGCTTCACCGGCAACTTGGTCGCATCGGGGCTTTTCACCTTCTCGCCGAGCTTGAGCTGCGATACGAGCACTTTGTGCTGCGCGCGCAGCTTGCGGTCTTCGACCAGGTAGGTCGTGTCGATCGAGAGCTTGCCCTTCTCGATGCGATAGCCCATGAACTTGCCGGAGTAGGGGTTGAAGGTCGTGAGCTCGATGTTGCGGAAGTTCGCGGCGAGGTTCGTGTACGCCTCGGCCGCGAGGTAGTTGACCTCGCCCGTGATCTTCACGGGGGCGTACTTGTCGACGGCGGCATCGATGTCCACCTTGGCCCGCGACGCTTGCGCCGAGGAGAGGCCGGTGATGCTGCCGTTCAAGGTCTGCAGGCCGATCGCGAAGTTCGGGCGTACCGTGAAGTCGGCGAAGTTCGCCGATCCGCCCTTGAGGTTGACGCGGCCGATGTCGACCCGCAGCGCCTCGTCGGCGGAATCGGGGCGGGCGGTCGCCTTGGCGCGGTCCGCCGCCTTGGCGCGCCGCTCGGCCTCCGCGCTCTCGCCGTCCGACTTCAGGACGTCGCCGATGTTGGTGGTGCCGTCGGTGTTGATGACGAGGTCGATGAAGGGTGCATCGGCATCGATGCTGCGTACCGTCAGGCGGTTGGCTGCGCCGGCGTAGTCGATGTCGTTGAACTGCAGCGCGCGCCAACGCAGGAAGGTGCGCTTGACCAACCGGTCGCGTGCGATGAGGTTGCGCACGGTGCCGTCGCCCTTGAAGGCGAGCGCGGGTTCGGCGCCCTTGCCCGGACTCGCGTAGGCGAGGTCACCTCGGGCGTCGATGCTGCCGCCGCGCAGGTTGAGCCGCACGAGGTCCGCGTAATACGGCTCGAAGTCCGTCATCGGCAGGTTGCTGAGCGTCACGGCCGCACGCGTCTCGAGGTCCTCCGGGCGCAGCGTGCCCGAGGACTCGAGACGCCCCTTGGCGTTGATGCCGAAGGCGGCGTCGAAATCCACTTTCGCGCCGGGTTGCGTCGACCAGCCGCGTGCGCCGAGCGTCACGCCCGTGAGCGCGAAGCGCGCCGGCAGCGGCAGCGTGCGATCCTCGAAGTCGACGCGCGACTCGCGGAGCGAGAATTCCGGCAACGCGAGGGTCCAGTCGGGTCCCGCGTCGGCGCCGGGTGGTGGCGCCGGGGTGTCCGGTCCGGCGAGCGCCACCAGCGAGACCCCCTGCGCGTCCAGCCATGCCCGGACCTGTGCGCCGCGCACCGTCACCTTGCCGAGATCGGCGCGCCGGGCGCCGAGGTCGAGGGTCGCGCCGCGCACCGTCGCCTCGGCGACCACCACGTCGGGCTGCTGGCGTCCGAGCGCCGCGAGCGCGAGGTCCCGCGCATCGAGCGTGTCGATGAGCACACGACCGGAGACCGGCGTGGTGGACGCGGACACCGCGTAGCGGGCGCCGAGACCGAAGAGGCCTGCCTGCAGTTGCAGCGGCAGCGAGTCCTGCAGCACATCGTCGATGGTGGACGCGCGCAGGCCCGCCAGCGAGAAGCGGCCCTGCGCCGTGAAGGGTTTGAGCTTGAAGCTGCCGTTCCATTCCAGCCGCTCTCCGGCCTCCGAGGTCGCGCTCAGCGTATGGGCGTTCCCGGAGCCGACACGCGTGCTGAAATCGCGCAGCTGGAAGCTCACCGGCTGCAACTTCGCCTGCACCGGGCGGCGCATCGACAGGTCGCGGTATTGCGCCTCGCCGCCGCGCATCGTGAAGAGCGCGATGTAGACCGGCAGTCCCTCGTCCGACTCCGGCGCGGCGCGGCCGGCGGGCGGGGGCGGCGTCTCGCCCGGCGCGGTGGGCGGCACGAGCTCCGCGAGGTTGAGCGAGCGGTCCTTGCGCACCACCGCAGACACGTAGGGGCGTTCGATGGTGATGTCGTCGAACACCGGGCCGCGTTTCCAGATCGAGCGGATCGAGAGGTCGAGGTCGAGCCGTGAGAAACCGACGATGCGTTCGCCCGAGGGCTCGTGGATGCCGAGATCGGCGAGGCTCGCGCGGAGCGTGAAGGGATTGACCTTCACTTCGCCGAGGCGCGGCTCTTTCTTGAGGTCCTGCGCGACGAACCGCGTGAACTCCGCGCGGATGTAGCGCGGCGCCCACCAGAAACCGGCGATCGCGTAGGCCCCGACCAGCGCCGCAAGCACGGCGACCGGCACCCAGATTTTCTTCGGGATCCGCATCTCCCCCTCAGCGGAGCAATTTCTTCAGATCGTATACCTTTCCGAGCGCTTCGCGGGGGCTGAGCGTGTCCGGATCGATGTTGCGCAAGGCGGACAAGATCGCCTCGGTGTGCGGGTCCGTGGCGATCGGCGTATCGGCCGGTTGGGCCGGATCGAGCGAGTCGGCAGGGGCCGATCCGCCACCCGGAGCGCCGAGATCGAGCCGGCCCTGGTCCGCGCCGGCGGCGCCTGTCGCGCTCCCTGCCGCTGCGGCCTGCGCGGCTTCGAGCTGCGCGAGCGCGCGGCGCGCCTCGGTGAGCACCTCACGCGGGATGCCGGCGAGCTTGGCCACCGCGAGCCCGTAACTGCGGCTCGCCGGTCCCGGCTTCACCGCGTGCAGGAACACGATGCCGTCGCGATGTTCCGTGGCGTCGAGGTGCACGTTGGCGACGCCCGGCAGCTCGGCCGCGAGCGCCGTGAGCTCGAAATAATGGGTGGCGAAGAGCGTGAACGCGCCGACGCGCGCGGCGAGGTGGCGCGCCGTGGCCGAGGCGAGCGCGAGCCCGTCGAAGGTGCTGGTGCCGCGGCCGATCTCGTCCATCAGCACGAGGCTGCGCGGCGTGGCGTTGTGAAGGATGTTGGCGGTCTCGGTCATCTCGACCATGAAGGTCGAGCGGCCGCCGGCGAGGTCGTCGCCCGCGCCGATGCGGGTGAACACGCGGTCGAGCGGCCCGATCACCGCCGACTCGGCCGGCACGAAGCTGCCGATGTGCGCGAGCACCACGATCAGCGCGCACTGCCGCATGAACGTGCTCTTGCCGCCCATGTTGGGTCCGGTGATCACGAGCATCCGGGTCGCGGCGTCGAGCGCGAGGTCGTTCGGCACGAACGGCCCGTCGATGAAACGCTCGACGACCGGGTGACGCCCGCCGCGGATGCGCAGCAGCGGTCGGTCGACGAGCTCGGGGGCCGTCCAGCGCAGCGTCGCGGCGCGCTCGGCAAGCGCCGCGATCGCATCGAGTTCGGCGATCGCGGTCGCGGTGTCCTGCAGCGCCGGCAGCGCGTCGGCAAGCTCGCCGAGCAGCGCGTCCCACAGTTCGCGCTCGCGGGCGAGCGAGCGCTCGCGGGCGCCCAAGACCTTGTCCTCGAAGCCCTTGAGTTCGGGCGTGATGAACCGCTCGGCGTTCTTGACGGTCTGGCGACGCAGGTAATCAGGCGGCACCTCGGCTGCCTGGCTGCGCGGCAGTTCGATGAAGAACCCCTGCACGCGGTTGTAGCCGAGCTTGAGCTGCGCCAACCCGGTGCGTGCCCGCTCGCGCGCCTCGAGCTCGAGCAGGAAGGCGTCGGTGTCGGAGGCGATGTGGCGCAGTTCGTCGAGCGCCGCGTCGAAGCCGGGCGCGATCACGCCGCCGTCGCGCAGCATCGCCGCCGGTTCCTCGGCGATCGCGCGCCGCAGCAGGCCAAGCTCCGCGGTGTGCTCCCCGACCGCAGCGCTGAGCCTCGCCAACAGCGGCGAGTCGTGCGCGGCGAGGACGGCGTGCAGCGGCGGCAGCGCGGCGAGCGCGAGGCGCAGGCCGGTGAGGTCGCGCGGCCGCGCCGTGCGCAGCGCGATGCGCGCGAGCATGCGCTCGACATCGCCGATCGGACCGAGCGCCTCGCGCAAGGGCTCGTGCCGACGGTCGGCCACCAGTGCGCCGACCGCAGCATGCCGGTCGCGCAGCAGCGCACGGTCGGTGATCGGCCGGTTGACGGCGCGCCGCAGCGCGCGCGCGCCCATCGCCGTCATCGTGGTGTCGAGCAGCGCCACCAGGGTCGCATCCTCGCGCCCGCCGCTGCTCGAGTCGATCTCGAGGTTGCGGCGCGTCACGGCGTCGATCTGCAACGCCGCCTCGCGCGCCTCGACCCGCAGCGCGCGAAGGTGGGGCAGGGCGGTGCGCTGCGTGTCGCGCACGAACTGCAGCAGCGCGCCCGCGGCGCCGACCGCGAGCGGGAGGTCCGCCGCGCCGTAGCCGGCAAGGTCGAGCGTGCCGAGCTGGGCGGTCAGCGCGCGCGCGGCGGCATCCGGTTCGAAGTGCCAGGGTGGGCGGGTGCGCGACTTGCCGGCCGGCAGCAAGGCGGCGAACGATCCGTCCTCGCCGGGCGATCCCGGCGCGAGCGACTCGGGGACCAGCACCTCGGCCGGCTGCAAGCGTTCGAGTTCGGCGGCGAGCGCGCCCGCGCCGCGGCCCTCGAGGACCGAGAAGCGGCCGGCACCCAAGTCGAGCCACGCGAGCCCGAAGGCGTCCTCGGCGCCGACCGACAGCGCCGCGAGCAGGACCTCGCGCCGATCGTCGAGCAGCGCCGCGTCGGTGACCGTACCCGGCGTCACCACGCGCACCACGGCGCGTTCCACCGGTCCCTTGGACTTCGCCGGGTCGCCGATCTGTTCGCAGATGGCGACGGACTCGCCCTTGCGCACGAGGCGGGCGAGGTAGTTGTCGACGCTCTGCACCGGCACGCCGGCCATCGGGATGGGGGCACCCCCCGACTGGCCGCGCGCGGTCAGGGTGATGTCGAGCAGCCGTGCGGCCTTGCGCGCATCCTCGAAGAAGAGCTCGTAGAAATCGCCCATCCGGTAGAAGAGCAGCGTGTCCGGATGCTGGGCCTTCAGGCCGAGGTATTGCTGCATCACCGGCGTGTGTTCCGACATGCGCGTATCGTAGCGCGGCCGTGGGATACTGCGGCGATCATGGCCGCCTTCGTCCCTCCACGATCCCGTCCCGCCCCCCGCCGCGTTGCGGCCGCGAAGGCCGCTCCGGATGCGGCCCTGCAGCGGCTCGTCCGGCGTCTGCAGACCCGCGGCCGCACCGTTGCGACCGCCGAGTCCTGCACCGGCGGCGGGCTCGCCCGCGCGCTGACCGACCCGCCGGGCGCCTCGCATTGGTTCCTCGCGGGCTGGGTGGTGTATTCCAACGACGCCAAGCAGCGCGATCTCGGCGTGAAGGCGGCGACGCTCGCGCGGTACGGGGCGGTCAGCGAACCGACCGTGCACGAGATGGCCACGCAGGCACTGCGACGCAGCGGCGCGGATCTCGCCGTCGCCATCAGCGGCATCGCGGGCCCGGGCGGGGCGGTGCCCGGCAAGCCCCTCGGCATGGTGTGGTTCGGCTTTGCGGCGCGGGACGGACGCGGTGCGCGGGTCGGAACGGTGGTCAAGCGTTTCCGTGGCGACCGCGCGGCCGTGCGTGAGGCGGCGGTGCGCTTCGCGATCCGGCGTTTATACAGTATGGCCTGACTCGGGCACCTGTATATCGCGTGGACAACCCGAAAATTTAAGCGTTTTGCCGCGTTTCGAGCCGTTCCCATGCGGGTGCGCTGTGGGATAATCATGTCCTTCACCACGCAGTCCACCCCGAGGGGATCCCATCATGGATGACAACCGCAAGAAGGCGCTCAGCGCCGCGCTCGGCCAGATCGAGAAGCAGTTCGGCAAAGGCTCGGTCATGCGCCTCGGCGACGCCTCGGCGGCCATGTACGAGGTCGAAGCCGTCTCCACGGGCTCGCTCGGTCTCGACGTCGCGCTCGGCATCGGCGGCCTGCCGCGCGGGCGCGTGGTCGAGATCTACGGCCCGGAGTCCTCGGGCAAGACGACGCTCACCCTCGAAGTCATCGCCGAGATCCAGCGCAACGGCGGAACCGCCGCGTTCGTGGACGCCGAGCACGCGCTCGACCCCTCCTACGCCGAGAAGCTCGGCGTCAACGTGAACGACCTCCTCGTCTCGCAGCCGGATACGGGCGAACAGGCCCTCGAGATCACCGACATGCTGGTGCGCTCGGGCGCGGTCGACGTCGTGGTCGTCGACTCGGTCGCCGCGCTCACGCCCAAGGCCGAGATCGAGGGCGAGATGGGCGAGCTGCAGGTCGGCCTGCACGCCCGCCTGATGTCGCAGGCGCTGCGCAAGCTCACCGGCAACATCAAGCGCTCGAACACCATCGTCATCTTCATCAACCAGATCCGCCTCAAGATCGGCGTCATGTTCGGCAGCCCGGAGACCACGACCGGCGGCAACGCCCTCAAGTTCTACTCCTCCGTACGCCTCGACATCCGCCGCATCGGCGCCCTGAAGAACGGCGAAGAGGTCATCGGCAACCAGACCCGCGTCAAGGTCGTGAAAAACAAGGTCTCCCCGCCGTTCCGCGAAGCGGAGTTCGAGATCCTCTACGGCCAGGGCATCTCCCGCGAGGGCGAGATCATCGAGCTCGGCTCCACCCACAACATCATCGACAAGGCGGGCGCCTGGTACTCCTACAAGGGTGAGCGCATCGGCCAGGGCAAGGAGAACGTCCGCGAGTTCCTGAAGTCCCGTCCGGAGATCGCCCGCGAGATCGAGGACCAGATCCGCGCCAAGCTGCTGCCCGTCAAGGCGCCGCGCGGCGAAGCCACGCCGGCCTGATGCTGCGCCGCGGCCGCCCGGTCGGCCGGGGCAAGGCGGGGCGGGCGCCGGAGCACCCGGATTCGCCCGAGGCCGCGCGCCGCACGGCGCTGCTGCTCCTCGGGCGGCGGGACTACGCCTCCGGCGAGTTGCTCGCCAAGCTCACGGTCGGCGGCTACACGTCGTCGGCCGCCGAGGCGGCCTTGGAGGCGTTGCGCGAGGAACGCCTGCTCGATGACGGGCGTTTCCTCGAGAACTTCGTCCGGAGCCACGCCGGACGGGGCCAAGGGCCCGCGCGCATCCGCCAAGACCTCCAGGTGCTCGGCTTCTCCGCCGCCGACATCCAGGCTGCACTCGACGTCGGCCCGGATTTCGCCGCGCTCTGCCGCGAGGTGCGGGCCCGGAAGTTCGGCGCCTCGCCGCCCGCGTCGTGGGCGGAGCGGGGGCGCCAAGCGCGTTTTTTGCAGTATCGGGGGTTTTCGTCGGATGATATCCGGCTCGCCACAGGACAGGACCCGGACGTTTCCGAAGACCCCACCGAATGACTTCCGCCAAACCGCCCTACATGACCGCCGCCGAGGTGCGCCGCGCCTTCCTCGAATTCTTCCGTGAGCGCGGCCACGCCGTCATCGCCTCGAGTTCGCTCGTCCCCGGCAACGACCCCACGCTGCTCTTCACCAACGCCGGCATGGTGCAGTTCAAGGACGTCTTCCTCGGCAAGGACCTGCGCGACTACTCGCGTGCCGCGACCTCGCAGCGCTGTGTGCGTGCGGGCGGCAAACACAACGACCTCGAGAACGTCGGTTATACCGCGCGCCACCACACCTTCTTCGAGATGCTGGGGAACTTCTCCTTCGGCGACTACTTCAAGCGCGATGCCATCCAGTTCGCTTGGGCGTTCGTCACCGGCACGCTGAAACTGGACCCGAACCGCCTGTGGGTCACGGTGTTCCGTGACGACGATGAAGCGGCGCGCATCTGGATCGAGGAGGTGGGCGTCCCGAAAGACCGGGTCACGCGCATGGGCGAGAAATCGAACTTCTGGGCGATGGGCGACACCGGTCCCTGCGGCCCCTGCACCGAGATCTTCTACGACCACGGGGCGCACATCCCGGGCGGTCCGCCGGGGTCTCCGGACGAGGACGGCGACCGGTACGTCGAGATCTGGAACCTCGTCTTCATGCAGTACGACCGTACGCCGGACGGTACGCTGACCCCGCTGCCCAAGCCCTCGGTCGACACGGGCGCGGGCCTCGAGCGGCTCTCGGCGGTGATGCAGGGCGTCACCAACAACTACGACATCGACCTGTTCCGCGGCATCGTGCGCGCGGCGGCCGACCTCGCCGGCACGGACGACCTCGCGAACCCCTCGCTGCGCGTCATCGCCGACCACATCCGCGCCTGCACCTTCCTCATCCTGGACGGCGTGCTGCCCTCCAACGAGGGCCGGGGCTATGTGCTGCGCCGCATCATCCGGCGCGCCATCCGCCATGGCCATAAACTCGGCATCAACGGCGCCTTCTTCCACAAGCTCGTCGCGGCGCTCGACGCCGAGATGGGCGAGGCCTACCCCGAACTGCGGGCCGGCGCGGCGCAGGCCGCACGCGTGCTCGCCCAGGAAGAGGAGCGTTTCGCGGAGACGCTCTCCACCGGCATGGCGCTGCTCAGCGAGGCCATCGACCGCCTGCAGCCCGGCACGGCATCGGGCGCCATGCTCGATGGCGCCACGGTCTTCAAGCTCTACGACACCTACGGCTTCCCGGCCGACCTCACCGCCGATGTCGCCCGCGAGCGCGGGCTCGGCATCGACCAGGCGGGCTTCGAAGCCGCCATGGAGGCGCAGCGCGAGCGCGCCCGCGCCGCCAGCCGGTTCGGCGTCGACCTGCGGGCCGATGCCGCCGTCGACATGAAGACCGCCTTCTGCGGCTATGACGGCACGCACGGCGAGTCGCGGGTGGTGGCGTTGCTGCGCGAGGGTGCGCGCGTCGCCGAACTGCGTGCCGGCGAGCGGGGCGAGGTGATCCTCGAGCGCACGCCCTTCTACGCCGAATCCGGCGGCCAGGTGGGCGATGCAGGCGAGCTGCGAGCGGCCGGTGCGGCCGGCGGCGCGGGCTCGGCCCGCTTCATCGTCGAGGACACGCAGAAACGCGGCACCGGCGGCGCGCATGCGCACCTCGGCCGCGTCGCCGACGGCTCGGCGCCGATCCGCGAGGGCGACACCTTGCAGGCCGAGGTCGATGCGCGGCTGCGCCAAGCGACCGCCCTCAACCACTCCGCGACGCACCTCTTGCACGCCGCGTTGCGCGAGGTGCTGGGCAGCCACGTGCAGCAGAAGGGCTCGCGCGTCGCGCCCGACCGTCTGCGCTTCGATTTCTCGCACTTCCAGCCGCTCACCGCCGAGGAGCTCCAGCGTATCGAGCGCCGCGTCAACGAGCAGGTGCGCCTCAACGCCGCCGCTGAGACGCGCGAGATGGACTACGACGCTGCGGTCGCCGGCGGCGCGGTCGCGCTGTTCGGCGAGAAATACGGCGCACAGGTGCGGGTGCTGCGCATCGGTGAGTTCTCCATGGAGCTCTGCGGAGGCACCCACGTCCAGCGCGCGGGGGACATCGGTCTCTTCAAGGTGGTCGCCGAGGGCGGCGTGGCCTCAGGCGTGCGGCGCATCGAGGCGGTCACCGGCGAGGGCGCGTTGGTGCATGCGGAGTCCGCCGAGGCGCTGGTGCGTGAGGTCGCGGGCTTGGTGCGCGGTACGCGCGAGGAACTCGCCGCCAAGGTGCGCGATGCCCTCGATCGCATCCGCCAGCTCGAGAAAGACAACCGGTCCCTGCGGGACAAGCTGGCCTCCGGTCAGGGTACGGACCTCGCGGCCGGTGCGGTCGACATCGCCGGCGTCAAGGTGGTCGCGACCACCGTCGAAGGCGCGGACGCCGGCGCGCTGCGCAACGCCGTCGACCAACTCAAGGAACGCCTCAAGGCGGCCGTGATCGTGCTCGCGAGCGTGGATGCCGCGGGCAAGGTGCTGCTGGTGGCGGGGGTGACCCCGGGCGAGGTCGGTCGCATCAAGGCGGGCGAGGTCGTCGCCCAGGCGGCGTCGCTGGTCGGCGGCCGCGGCGGCGGCCGGCCGGACTTCGCCCAAGCGGGCGGCACGGACCCCTCGCGCCTGCCAGACGCCTTGGCGGCCATCGCGCCCTTCGTGCGCAGCCGTCTGGGCGGCTAGCCGACGCAAGCCGGGCCGGGGACGACCGACCGGGAGACCCGCGACTGGCCGATAGGTGGACGCTGCCGGCGGATTGGCCTACATTCCGCAACGAGGCGCCCGCAAGGAAGACGGGTCGCCGGCGGGGGAGCTTACAGGGGGTGAGCGTCCCCGAGTCCGGCGGCCGGCACAGAGCGCCCGGGGGTAGACCATGCTGATTCTCACTCGGCGCGTCGGCGAGACCGTCATGATCGGTGAGGAAGTCTCCGTCACGATTCTCGGCGTCAAGGGCAATCAAGTGCGCGTGGGCATCAACGCGCCCAAGAACGTCGCCGTGCATCGCGAGGAGATCTTCGAGCGCATCAAGTCCGAGGGGCACGACGGCGCAGAGCCCGAACGCCCGCAGGCCGAACGCGCCGACCTACGCGCCTGATGCCGCTGTTTTGACCCGGTGGTGGGGGGGGACGTATCATCCGCCCCCCTGACCCGTGCCGGAGAGATGGCCGAGTGGTCGAAGGCGCACCCCTGCTAAGGGTGTAAGGGCCAAAAGCCCTTCGAGGGTTCGAATCCCTCTCTCTCCGCCATTCCCTGACGGGCCGGACGCGCGATGCCTGACGCCAAACGGAACCCCAAAACCAAGCCGCCCGTCACCGCAACGCCCGCGCGGGCGAAGCGCGCCAAGCGGGTCCGGCTGGCGCCTGAGCAGCGGCGGTCGTTGATCCTCGACCATGCGGCGGACATCGTGGCGCGTGACGGCGTGTCGGCGCTGTCGATGGACAGCATCGGCCGCGAGGCCGGCATCAGCAAGGCGCTCGTCTACAACTACTTCCCCAACACCACCGAACTGCTTCGCCAGCTCTTGCAGCGCGAATGGCGGCGCCTGCGCCGGCTGCAGGTGGAGGCGGCCCGCGAGGCGGACACCTTCGAGGCGCTGGTCCGCTCGGTCACCCATGTGTACCTCAAGTACATCGACGAACGCGGGTTGCTCATCGAGCGGCTGCAGGCGGAACCTGCCGTGTCCGCCATCCACGACCCGACGGAGTTCAGCCGCGACAGCGCCGTGGGTTACCTCGCCGACATCGTCGCAGGGCACTTCGGCCTGCCCGCGGACATCGCCAAGGCGGCGACGGACATCAGCTTCGGCCTGCCAGCGGCGGCAGGCGTCTATCTGCTGCAGCGCAAGATGAGCCGCGAGGCGCTCGAGGACCTGACGGTCACGATGATCCTCGGCACGTTCAATGAATTGCGACGCGAGCACATGGTGGCCCGCAAGCCGATCCGGCGCGGCGCGCGGGGCGCCTGACCCGCATCAATCCGGGGTGACCATCAGGTCCGGGGTGTTGACGCGCGGCGTCGCGGTCACCGGCCGGTCCCGCACGAGCCGGTACTCGACGCGCAGCGCCTCGAGCGGCTCTGCGAGGCGGTGCTCGAACTTCACGAACTGCAGGCTCCGGGCCTTGCTGCCGGCGGTCCAGCCGTCGGTGATGGCCTGCATGGCCGGCTTGATCATGTAGGGATCGGAGAGTGTCATGTGACCGGTCACCACCGCGATCCACATGGCGGCGTAGGGATATTCCATCTGCGCCAGCTGGAAGGCCTGCAAGGTCAGTTCGCCGAACGGCGTCGCCGGGCAGCCGGTCAGCACATGATGCAGGTCGTGGGTCTGGAAGCCGCGCAGCACCTTGTAGGCGAGCGCCGGAGGCATGCGGGCGAGCTTGCCGCTGCGCGCCAACGCGTCATGGCGGTCCTTGTAGCCGGCCGCGAGGCGCTCCACGAGGTCGTTCTCGACCATGAACGTCCGGTAGGCGTGTCCGAGGCTTCCCGGCGCGTAGCCATCGAGCGAGGCGAGGGTGAAGTCCGGCGCCAGCCAGCCCTCCCGCGCCAACGGTCCATGCTCGGGGTGCTCGAGGATCGCGGCCTCGTACTTCGCGATCGCGTCGGCCGGCGCCGTCTCCCACCATTCATTGAACAGCCAGTCGACGCCATGCGCGTAGAAGTCGTCGATGCTCGCGAGGAACTTCTCGCCGAAGACGCGATCGATCGGGGTCGTCATGCCGGGCTCCTCGTACAGGTCGGTTCGGCGCGGGTCGTCCCGGCGCGGGTCATTTTGCGAGCGTGCCGCCGTCGACGGGCACCAAGGCGCCGGTCATGAACCCTGCGGCATCGCTCACCAGGAACGCGAGCACCTCGGCCACTTCCTCGGGTGTGCCGTAACGGCCCATCGGGATGCCCTGCGCCAGGCGCGGGCGCGCCGCCTCGGGATCCTGCGGCGAGACGCGGCGCTCGAGCTGGAACATCATCTCCGTCGCGGTCGGGCTCGGGCAGACCGCGAGCACCCGGACGCCGTGCGGGGCCAGCGCGACCGCGGCGGACTTCGTCATCCCGTTCACCGCGAACTTGCTCGCCGTGTACCCGAAGATGCTGCCGGTGCCGCCGAACGCCGACACCGAGGAGGTGTTCACGATCACGCCTCGCCGGTTCGCGCGCATGTGCCGGCCGACGTGCTGGAGGCCGAGGAACACGCCTTTGAGGTTGACCGCGATGACGCGATCGAACTCGTCCTCCGGGTAGTCGATCACGTCGGCGATGGCGCCGGAGATGCCGGCGTTGTTGAACAGGATGTCGATCCGTCCGCCGAGCGTCAGCGCTTGCGCGATCGCAGCCTGCCAGTCGGCCGCCTGCGAGACGTCCCCGGCGAAGCCCGACACGCGGCCGCAGCGCAGCGCTTCGCCGAGGTCGGCGCCGGGCAGGTCGAACGCGAGCACGTGGGCGCCGTCCGCGCAGAGCCGCCGGACGGCGGCGAGTCCGATGCCCCTTGCCGCGCCCGTGACGATGGCGACGCGGCCGGCCAGCGCAGATGCTGTCATGTCTTCGTGCTCCCCTTGGCGGTGTCGATCGGATGATGGGCGATGAAGTCGCGGATCAGCGCGGCGCAGCGGTCGGGTTCGTCACGGTGCGGGACATGGCCGGCCTCCGTCAACCGCTCGACGCGGCAGTCCGTGCAGGCTGCTGCGATGGCCTCCGCCATGGCGGGGACGAACACGGCATCGCGCTCTCCCCAGATGAGCAGCACCGGACAGTCGATGAGCGGCGACGACGCACCGGTCGTCGATCCGGGTGGCGGTGCGCCGATCGCGGGCACATCGAAGGGCGCCGCACGGTACCACGCGAGCATCGGCCGCCAGGCATCCGGTCGGCTCCACGCGGCTCGGTAGGCCGCGACCTCCTCGTCGGTGAGCCTGCCGCGACGGCGCGGATCGCCGAGGAAACGCTCCACCAGACCCTCTGCGGCGGACTCGTGGAAGCTCGCGTCCGCGCCGGGTGAGCGCAGCAGGCTGATGTACTGCGATGCGGCGCGTTGCGCCGGATCGTGCCAGATCATGTGCTGCAGCACCTCGCGCGGGGGCGCGTTCAGGGCGACCAGGCTCGCCACGCGTCCCGGGCAACGGGCCGCCAGCTCGAAGGCGAGCACGCCGCCCCAGTCGTGTCCGCAGAGATGGACTTCAGGCAGACCCAAGGCATCGAGCAGCGCGATGAGATCGGCGACCAGCAGGTCGATCCGGTAGTCCTCCACCGCCGCCGGGCGGCTGCTGTCGCCATAGCCGCGCTGGTCAGGCGCCACGACGCGCAGCGATCCCTGCAGCCGCGTCATCAACGGACGCCAGGCGGCGGCATGGTCGGGGAAACCGTGCAGCAGCAGCAACGGTGGCCCTGCACCCTGCTCGAGGCCGTGCAGTTCGATGCCGTTCACCGCCCAGGTCCGGGTGGCAGGCGGCGCAGGAGGCGGTGGCGACGCTGCGGCTTGCCGATAGGTCGTCCGCGCGGCATCCACAAGCCTGCCCTCCACGTCCTCCAGCATCATCCGGACGCAGGTCGTGCTGGCGGGCGGTGGCTGCAGGATCTCCACCAGGTTGCCATCGGGGTCGCGGCAGAAGAAGAGCCGCGCGAGACCGAAGTCCTGTGGCGGACCGTGCGTCTCGACGCCTTGCGCGACGAGCCGCGCGAAGTCGGCCTCGATGTCGTCGCTCTCGAGGCAGAGATGGTTCCAACCGGGGGCTGCGGCATCGCGCGGGGCGGTGGCGGTCGTCGCGGGGTGCAGGTACTGCCAGAACTCGAGTTCGGCGTTCGCGAGGCGCAGCCAGGCGCCCTTGAAGCGCACCTCCGGGATGCCCGCCACCACGTCGAACTTGGCGGCCGGGCCGAAGTCGCCCTGCCGGTGCACCTCGATCCCCGTGAGCATGGCGTAGAAGCGCGTGAGCCGCGCGATGTCGTGCGTCACGATCGCCGTGTGGGCGAACCATGGACGGGTCGCTCCGGCGGGCGCCCATGGGGTGCCCTCCAGTTCGAGCAGGTTGTCCTCCGGATCGCGCAGGTACACGTAGCTGTTCCCGGTGCCGAGTCCGGCCGGCCGCGCATGGGACCGTGCGCCGGCGGCCGTCAAGGCATCGAACAGCCGGTCGGAGATCGCGGTCTGCAGGCAGATGTGGCGGATGCCTGCCGAGAACACGTCGCGTCCGGCCTGCGTGGCCGGACGATCGGCACGGAACTCGAACAGCTCGAGCCCGCCGAGCGAGCCTTGCAGGAAGGCCGCCTGTGCCGACGCATCCTCGATCTGCAGGAGCGCGCGGTTCGTCGCGGTATCCGCGACCTCGAAGCGGTGCACCAACCGGAACGCCCGCTCCTGCGAATAGAACGCGAGGGCGGCCTCCAGGTCCCGGACGACGAGGCCGGTGTGATGGAGGCCGGTGATCATGGCCGGGATGGGCCTCCGTCGGTGCCTGCAGGGGTCGCAGCCGCGGTCTCCGCGGCGATCCGCGCATCGATCGAGGCGCGGATGGCTTCGTGGCGATCGGCGGTGAGCGTGTAGCGCCAGGCCATCGCCGCGGCGATCAGCACCAGCACGCAGGGGATGATGCTGTAGCTCACGGTGAGCGCGAGCAGCGGTCCCTCACGCTGTTCGCCGGCGGAGACGTAGCCGGACCAGCCGAGGATCAGCAGCGGCAGCCCGGATCCCAATGCGTAGCCCAGCTTCTGGACCATCGCCAGCGCCGCGTAGAACAGGCCTTGCTGACGGTCCAGCGTCTCGGCGGTGTCGATGTCGGCCGTGTCCGCCACCATCGCATGCGGCAGCATAAGGACTGCGCCGTAGCAGGCGCCCTTGAGGATGAACAGCGCCGTGAACAGCGCGACGCCGCCGTGCGGCACGAAGAACATCGCCGCATTGGTGAGGGCGACGATGCCGAGCGCGAGGGCCAGCGCGCGATGCTTCTCGACGCGCTTCGCGAACCAGACCCAGGCCGGCATGGCGATCAGCGCCGCGATGAAGTACATGAAGTACACGATGCCGATGTTGGTCACGCCGGCCACGTCGCGCGCGAAGAAGACGGTGATGGTCTGTCGGAACACCTCGCCGACGGTCGCGATCAGCACCAGCAGCGTCACGGTCGCGAAGGCGCGGTTCGCCGCCAGCATCCGCAGCGCGCCCCGGATGTCGAACGGCGCCTTGCGCAGCGGCGCGCGCGGCTCCGGGACGAAGAAGAAGGCGAGGGCGGCGCACACCGGCAGCAGCAGGATGATGACCGCGCTGAGCGCCGCCATGACATCGGCGCTCGTCGCGCCGGGCCGCATCAGCACGTAGGCCGGGATGATGGTGGAGGTCACGAGACCGATGATGCTGAAGGTCTGCGACACCGAACTGATGCGCGTGCGTACGTGGTAGTCGTCCGACAGTTCCGCGGCCCAGGCGTGGTAGGGCAGCAGCAGGAGCGTGTAGCCGAGGTACACCGTCGAGACCGCGACCAGGAAATAGGCGAGCCCCACGCCGGGTTCCGGCCGGAACAGCATGTAGACGCCGCCCATCATGGTGAGCGCACCGAAGATCAGCCAGATCCGCCGGCGGCCGATGCGCGGACGCCATCGGTCGGACAGGATGCCGACGATCGGATCGGTGACGAAATCCGACAGCCGCGCGAGGATGAGCGAGATGCCGATCAGTTGCAGGCTGAGCTTCATCTGCCCCGAATAGAGCGGCGCGAGGTAGATCGCGATCGGCAGTCCGATCATGCCGAGCGGCAACTGGACGGCACCGAACGCCATGATGCGCCAACGGTCGAGCGGTCGGTCGCCGGGGATCGAGTCTGTCGTCATGGTCCCTCCTGTCGACCTCCGCTGCACCGCCGATCCCCGCAGGGGGGCGGCGTCAGAGCGGGAAGATGGTGTGTCCGCCGTCCAGCACCACGGCCTGACCGGTCATGAAATCACTCTGGCGCGAAGCAAGATAGACGGCGATGCCTTCCATGTCCTCGAGCTTGCCGCGATGCTCCCCGACGCCACGCGGCGCCGACAGCCGTCCTGGAACGCCTTCGGCGTGTTGAGCGACATCTCGGTCTCGATGAACCCGGGGAGGATGGCGTTGACCTGGATGCCGCTCCCGCCGAGCTCGATCGCGAGCGAACGCACCAGGCCGGTGACGGCGGCCTTGGTCATGCAGTAGCCCGCGGAGTTCGGCAGGCCCACCAGCGCGGCCACCGAGGAGGTGACGATCAGCTTGCCGCGCGAGCCTTGCGCGAGCCAGTGACGGGTCGCCAATTGGAAGGTGTCGATCACGCTGAGCACGTTGAGCTCGTGGGTCGCCGACCAGGCGCTGCGGTCGAGGTCGATGAAGCGGCCCCGCACGCCCGGCCCGCCGGCGTTGGCGAAGCAGCTGTCGACGCGCCCGAAGGCCTCCAAGGTCCGGGTGAACGCCGCCGCCGAGGAGGCGGGGTCGGTGACGTCGGCCTCGAAGGCGAGCGCGGTCCCGCCGAGCGCCTGCAGTTCGGCGATCGCCGCGGCGTTCTTGTCGCGGTTGCGCCCCCAGATCGCCAGCGTCGCGCCGGCCTTGACGAGGCCCTTGGCCATGGCGAGACCGAGTCCGCCGTTGCCACCGGTCACCAGGGCGACATGGTCCTTGAGGTCGAAGAGGTCGTGTTTGCGGGTCATCGCTGTGCAGCCTTGTGATGAAGTTCCAATCCTCGCGCCCAACGGCGCTGGAATCCGCGCCAGTAGGCGGCCTGTCCGTCCCCGGCCACCGCGCCGCCCCATTGTTGGCCGAACGCGCTCGGCCATCGGCCGTCGGCGGCGATCGGGGTCGGTACGTCCAGGTAGCGGCGCTTCGCCGAGTCGCCCTTCAGGTGCAGGTCGAGGAAGGCGCTGATGAAGTGCTCGTTGATGGCTTCGATGCGGTCCTTGCGCCACACCGGGTCGGTGAGGAACTCGATGGTCTGGAAGTCCGCGTCGGCGGGCAGCGGCACGGGGTTGCCCGCGATGTTGTGGGCGGCCTCGCGGTAGACGAGCAGGTACCGGTCCGAGCCGGTCGTCGCCTCGAAGAGGCGCTTCACGCCGCGTTCGAAGTCGACGACATCGTCGCGATCGCCGTCCACGAGCAGCAACGGCGTGCGCAGCGTGGCGAGGTCCTGGTCACGCCAGGCGAGGGCGCCGGGTTGTGCGCCCCAGGGCGCAAGGGCGACCACCGCCTTGATGCGCCGGGTGAGGTCCGGGTCCGGCACCGGAAGCATCGCGCGTGCCGCCGCCGGGAACTGCGCGAAGGCGGGGGCGCTGCGATCGAGCGGCACGCCGGCCGTCACCAGCGTCCCGTATCCGCCCATCGAGAAACCGAGCAGGGCGATGGTGTCGGGATCGAGCTGCGCGACGACGGCAGGGTCCGGGAAAGTCCCGTCCGACAAGGCCTTCAGCACCTGCTGCTGGTCGCGCGCGCGATGCAGCATCACGGAACCGAAGGACAAGGCGAAGGAGGCGGCGTCGGTGAACGGCAGGTCACGGTGGTCGATGGAAGCGACCACATAGCCGCGCGACGACAGTGTCTCGCCGAGCCGGCTCATGTGCTCCGCCCAGCCCCCGTAGCCGTGCGACATGAGGATCAGCGGGAACTTCGCCCCCTGGACCGGACGCGCCGGGTCCGAGGCGATGCCGGACTCCTCGATCTCGAGCGCTTGCTGGCCGGGGAGCGCCCGTCGATGCCGATAGACGGCCTTCACGGGTGATGCGTCACGCTCCGCGGGGAACCAGAGCCGTACGCCGATGCTCCGTCCCCCGGCCGACCACTCGTGGTAGCGGGTGCCGATCGCGAGGGTGCCGGGTCCGGACAGTTCCGGCATCTCCGCCGATCGCGGCGCGGCGATGGTGAGGGTCGAGGCCAAGGTCGCCAACAGCGCGACAGCAAGGGTGCGGGTGCGTTGCGACATGTCGGGATCCCCGTGGGACGGCCGTCCGGGTGCGGGGCGGGGGGACGACCCCGCTCCGCACCCGGTGCGCGCGTCAGATGTCAGCGCAAGCCTACCCGCAGGTTGATGCCGAAGGTGCGCGGGTCGAGCAGGAAGGCGCTGCGGAAGCTGCCGACGAGGTTCGAATTGACCTCGAGCCAGGTGATGCTGTCCTCATCCGTGACGTTCTTCACGAACGCCGTGACCGTGAGGTCGCGGTCGGGGTGGGTCATCTGGATCGAGGCGTCGAGCTGCTGCCAGGTGTCGACCTCATCGGCGGCGATGTTGAACTCGCGGGAATGGAAGCCCGACTGGGTGTAGAAATCCAGCCGCGGCCGGACGGTCCAGCCATTGCCCATCTCGACGGTGTACTCGGCCGCCAGCTTGAGCGTGCTGTCGGGGGCGTTCGGCAGTTCGTTGCCCCTGAGCTGGAAGCGCGCATTGCCGCGCGAGGGATCGGCCGAGAGGAAGTCGCTGCGGATCTCGGTGTCGAGCAGTCCGAGCGTCGCCTCGAGGCGCAGCGGGTCGGTCGGCGTGTAGACGAGCTCGACCTCGGCGCCGCGGACCTGCGACTCCGGGATGTTGGTGTTCAACACCGCGGTGCCGACCAGGTTGCCGACGATCAGGTTCGAGTAGTCGTAGTTGAAGATCGCGACGTTCACGCGGCCCTTGCCGTCGAGGAACGAGTTCTTCGTGCCGAGTTCGTAGGCGTCGATCACCTCGGACTCGAACACCGGGATGGTGTTGTTGCCGGGGTTGAAGCCGCCCGACTTGAAGCCGCGCGAGAACGACAGGTAGACGTTGGTGTCGGCGGTGAAGGAGAGGTCGGGGTTCCAGTTCACGACCGCGCGGCCCGTGACCTTGTCGAAGTCCGCCTCGCCGATGAAGAACGGGTTGAGCACGAAGGTGCCCGAGGCGGTCTCGATGCGCTTGTCGTCCTTCGAGTAGCGCAGTCCGGCCGTCAGCGTGATGTCCTCGGTGAGGTCGAAGTACGCCTCGCCGAAGACGGCGTAGGACTCGACCTGGCCGAGGCGGGTGCTGAACTTCGACACCGCCCCCGATGTCCGGTTCGCGGGGGTCCAGGTGTCCACGTAGCCCGAGCCGCGGGACTTCATGTAGAAGCCGCCGAAGATGAAGTCGAAGCGGCCGTCGAGCTGCGAGGCGAGACGCAGTTCCTGGCTGAACTGCTTCTGGGTGCCGCCGCCCGTCTGCGAGGTCCGGTAGTCGGTGGTGGTGACCTGACGGCCCGACAGCAGGTAGGTGAGCACGCCGTTGCCGTTGCCGGCGTCGGGGACGACGCGGGTGCCGAAGGTGCCCGGGTTGAACGCGTTCGGGCGATAGCCTTGGTCGAAGTCGCGCTCGCTCGAGTTGTCGCCGTCGCGCAGGCCGGTCACCGAGGTCAGCGTGTAGGCGCCGATCTGCTGCTCGATCTCGAGCGTGCCGAGGAAGTCCTCTGCCTTCTGGAACGGTGCGACGTCGATGGTGACTTCGCGGAGGCTCGCCGGGTTGGTCGCGAAGGTGCCTGCCCGCACGATGCCCGGCAGCAGGAAGTTGTCGATCGGGAAGTTGGTGGCGGGGAACGCCGCCGACACGGAGTTCGGCGAGCAGCCGAAGGCCGGGTCAGGCGTGCACAGGGACTTGGCCGCGTTCTGCCGGTCCGAGTTCTCCTTGAAATAGGTGAGCGTCAGGTCGACGGTGGTCGAGTCGGTGGGTTCGAAGCGCGTGCTGGAGCGCACCGTGAACTGGTTGCGTCCGTCCACCATGGAGCCGTCGAGCAGGTTCTTGGTGTAACCGTCGCGGTTGACGTAGTTCACGGCGAAGCGCTGGAACAGGCGGTCGGTGACCGGCAGGTTGATCGCGGCGCTGGTGCGGACGCCGGTCGGGCTCTCGCCCTGGATCTCGACGTAGCCGTCGAAGCTGTCGTCCGGGCGGCGGGTCACGAAGTTGATGGCGCCGCCGGTGGTGTTGCGGCCGAACAGCGTGCCCTGCGGGCCGCGCAGCACCTCGATGCGCTCCATGTCGAAGTACTCGCCGAAGGTGCTTCCGGACTGCAGGAACACGCCGTTGACCAGCACGCCGATGTTCGTGTCGCCGGTGCCGCCGTAGGACGCTGAGCCGACGCCGCGGATGGTGATGTTGCGGTTGGCCGAGAAGGTGACGTTCGGCGCGTTGAACTGCAGGTCCTTGCTGTCCTCGATCTTCGCCGCCTCGAGTGCGGCGGCGTTGAGCGCCGTGATCGCGATCGGCACGTCCTGCACGTTCTCGCGGCGCTTCTGGGCGGTGACGATGACCTCGTCGCGCAGGTCCGCTTCCGTACCGGCGGCGCCTTCTCCGCCCGCCTGGGTTTGGGGTGCCTGCGGCGCGGGTGCGGCCATCGCCGGACCGCTGCCCGCCAGCACTGCCCAAGAGATCGCCCACGTGGACGCGCCGAGGATGTTCCTGATCGTCTTGTTCATGCGGCCTCCCAAAGATGGAGACCGAGTTTCTTGCGATATTGTATTAAAAGTCAATAGCGCGCCCGAAGAGACCTGTCGAAGCCCGTCGGGAGCGTTCTTTTTGCCGAATTACCGTCATTCTGGCAATTCTATTGATGGATTAATCAATAAGAGGCATCGCGGCTTGCTTGGGGCGGGTGCCGCGCCTTCGGGCTATCCCCCCCCTCGGGCTGCCCCCCTAAGTGCTGCCCGACGTGTCTCGCGGTATGGGGTGGCCTCGTCCGGCGCAGTCCATTACAATGCGCGCCCTTCCGACCGGCGCGCCCGTAGCTCAGTTGGATAGAGCGCATGGCTACGAACCATGAGGTCAGGAGTTCGAATCTCTTCGGGCGCGCCAATCTTCCCGGTCGGATGACCTACTGCTCGCTCTCGCGCTCGCGCTCGCCCTCACCCTCGGGATCCGGGGGAGCCACCGCGCCGGCCTCGTTCCCCCAGAGCTTGATGCGCAGGAACTCGTATTGGCGTTCCAGCGTGGCACGCAGTTTGCGGCCCGCATCGCGCATGATGAGGGCTTCCCGGCAGATCGTCACCGTGTCGGCATCGGTGGCGGCGCTGATCAGCAGTGCCGCGGCTTTCATCAGGTTCTCCGCGTCGACGGCGCGGGTCTTCTCCAAGGCCTGATACGACTCGGATTCGAGGAGGCTGCGGCGGAACGCCTCGACCTGCGCCTCATCCCATTTGGAGTCCTTCGCGCGCTGCGCGAGCGCCTCTTCGAGGTTGGCCTCGATGGAGGAGGTCTCTTTGTACAAGGCCGTGGTCTCGGCGCGGATGCCGTCCAAAGTCTGCATCGCGCCGGCTTTGGTGGTGCAATCCTGGGCCGCGGCGACCGGCAGGCCAAAGATAGACAGGATGATCGCGAGGGAGCGTCCGGCGACGGAGCGCGTCGTCAAGCGCGCGGGATCATGGGCTGGACCGCGCGAGGAC
>Ga0209985_10001195_pt1 | contig 26230 bp, 17 predicted proteins | sample NOAtaG_FD_187305 | JGI IMG/M metagenome (GOLD analysis project Ga0209985, IMG submission 187305) | Freshwater lake microbial communities from Lake Erie, under a cyanobacterial bloom - NOAA_Erie_Diel6S_1000h metaG (SPAdes) (version 2) | ecosystem: Environmental > Aquatic > Freshwater > Lake ...
TCGAGTCGCGAGCATGCGCCATGGGCGATCCAGCAATTCGGCTTCCGCGTGCTGATCGCGCCCAGCTACGCCGACATCTTCTTCAACAACTGCTTCAAGAACGGGCTGCTGCCCATCGTCCTGCCCGAAAGCCGGGTGGGCCGACTGTTCGACGAATGCATGGCCTTCCCGGGCTACCGGCTGACGCTGGACTTGCCCCGACAGGTCCTGGTCAAGCCCGATGGCGAGGAATGGCCGTTCGACGTCGAGCCGTTCCGCAAGTACTGCCTGGTCAATGGCTTCGACGACATCGGGCTGACCTTGCGCCACGCCGACAAGATCCGCGCTTTCGAGACTGAACGCTTGGCGAGGATGCCGTGGCTCGCGCACCGTGAACCCATCTGACACCCGAGAAGAGACAACGATGAAGATTGCAGTGCTGCCGGGCGATGGCATCGGCACCGAGATCGTGGCCCAGGCACTGCGCGTGCTGAACGCGCTTGAACTGCCGCTCGAAATGGAAACCGCACTCGTCGGTGGCGCCGCCTACGAGGCCCACGGCCACCCGCTGCCGGACGCGACACTCGCGCTGGCCAAGGCGGCCGACGCCATCCTCTTCGGCGCCGTCGGCGACTGGAAGTACGACACGCTCGAACGTGCGCTGCGCCCGGAGCAGGCCATCCTGGGCCTGCGCAAGCACCTGGGGCTGTTCGCCAACCTGCGCCCCGCGCTGTGTTACGCCGAGCTGACGCACGCGTCGAGCCTGAAGCCCGAACTCGTCGCAGGACTGGACATCCTCATCATCCGCGAGCTCACGGGCGACATCTACTTCGGCCAGCCGCGAGGGCGCCGCGTCGCGGTGGACGGGCACTTCCCGGGTGCCGAAGAAGCCTTCGACACGATGCGCTACAGCCGGCCGGAGATCGAGCGCATCGCGCATGTGGCGTTCCAGGCCGCACGCAAGCGCCAGGGTCGGGTGACGAGTGTCGACAAGGCCAACGTGCTGGAGACCTTCCAGTTCTGGAAGGACGTCGTCACGGAAGTCCACCGCGAATACCCGGACGTCCAGCTCGACCACATGTACGTCGACAACGCCGCGATGCAGCTGGTCAAGGCACCCAAGCGCTTCGACGTGCTCGTCACCGGCAACATGTTCGGCGACATCCTGTCCGACGAGGCGGCGATGCTGACCGGCTCGATCGGCATGCTGCCCAGCGCGTCGTTGGACAAGAACAACAAGGGCCTGTACGAACCCAGCCATGGCAGTGCGCCCGACATCGCCGGTCAGGATCGCGCAAACCCGCTGGCTACAATTCTGTCGGTTGCCATGATGCTGCGCTACACGCTCCAACAGCCCGAAGCCGCCGACCGCGTCGAAGCGGCCGTGCGCGCCGTGCTGGCCCAGGGTTTCCGCACGGCGGACATCTGGAGCGAAGGCACCTCCTTCGTCGGCACCAAGGCGATGGGCGATGCGGTCGTCGCTGCGCTGACGGCCTCGACGAAAACCACCCCCATTACCAAGAGCTGACGGCTCCCGGATCGTTTCGCCCCCACCTCCACTGGACCCCGGCGATGCGAGCCGGGAAGCAAGGGGTCCGGTGCAGGTGACGAACGAAAGGGTTGATTCGATGGCTTCTCTGCTCCCCTCACGCCCCCGTGTGGGCCTGGTCGGCTGGCGCGGCATGGTTGGCTCGGTCCTGATGGACCGCATGCGCGCCGAGGGCGACTTCGCGCACATCGAGCCCGTGTTCTTCTCGACCAGCAGCGCCGGCGGCGCCGTGCCCGCATCACTGCATGCGCTGGCCGGTGGCGACGGCAAGCTTCACGACGCCAACGACCTGTCGACGCTGAAGTCCTGCGACGTGGTCATCACGGCCCAGGGCAGCGACTTCACCAAGGCGGTCTACGGCCCGCTGCGCGCCGCTGGCTGGAAGGGCTTCTGGATCGACGCGGCAAAGACGCTGCGCATGAACGACGACGCCGTCATCGTGCTCGATCCGGTGAACATGCCCGTGATCCGAGACGCCCTGGGCCGCGGCGTGAAGGACTACATCGGCGGCAACTGCACCGTGAGCTGCATGCTGATGGGACTGGGCGCGCTGTTCAAGGCCGATCTCGTCGAATGGATGACGGCCACCACCTACCAGGCCGCCAGCGGCGGCGGTGCCCAGCACATGCGCGAGTTGCTGACGCAGATGGGCACCCTGAACGCCGCGGTTCGACCTTTGCTCGACGATCCGGCAAGCGCCATCCTGGACATCGACCGCGGGATCGCCGCCACCCAGCGGGGCTTGGGCGCCGAAGAGACCCGGAACTTCATGGTGCCGCTGGCTGGCAGTCTGATCCCCTGGATCGACGTCGACCGCGGCGACGGCACCAGCCTGGAGGAGTGGAAGGGCGGCGCCGAAACCAACAAGATCCTCGGCCGCGGACCCGGTTTTGCGGGTACCGAGGCGATCCCGGTGGACTCGATCTGCGTTCGCGTGGGCGCCATGCGCTGCCACAGCCAGGCGCTGAGCTTCAAGCTCAAGCGCGACGTTCCGCTGGCGGACCTGGAGGCGATGATCCGTGAGGACAACCCCTGGGTCCGCTACGTCGCCAACACGCGCGAGGCCACCGTGCAGGGCCTGACGCCCGTGGCGGTGACCGGCACCATGGACATTGCCGTGGGTCGCTTGCGCAAGCTGGCCCTCGGGCCACAGTACCTTGGGGCCTTCACCATCGGTGACCAACTGCTCTGGGGTGCGGCCGAGCCTTTGCGGCGCATGCTGCGCATCCTGTTGCAAGACTGATCCACCCCGGGGCGGCGCCAGTTCGTTGCCCGAGCCCAACGCCGCTTGTGCGGGCTGGTTACGAAAGCTTGCCCCGGGAAACATCAGCTATTGCGTGAGCTTCGGCTCCTATATGCTTGATGTTCTTGTGATTTCTGCCTGCCGGCTGGCGTTGTCGCTGCTGGCGTTCTTGCAGTCAAAGTGGCTGGGCCTGGCCGGTGTCTGTGCATCCGAGGCTCGGTTCCACCCCGGGGGAGACGCCTTGAAACACCGAACCACGACCCGCATCCGTCCGCCTGTCGATGGGTGCATTGCTGCACCGGCCACACCCACGCAGGGCACTGGCGTGCGCCTGCGCCAGGTGGCCTTGGCGGCTTTGCTGGTCGCGGGCGTGGTCGCCAGTCCTCTGGCCCAGGCCCTGGGCCTGGGGCGGCTGACGGTGCAGTCTGCGCTCGGCGAGCCGCTTCGTGCCGAGGTCGAGGTCACCAGCATCACGCCCGAAGAGGCGGCGACGCTGCGGTTGCGCGTCGCACCCGCCGAGGCCTACCGGGCTGCTGGCATGGAGTTCAACGCGGCACTGGCCAGTGCCCAGGTCCAGCTGGTTCGCCGCGCCGATGGCCGGCAGTTCCTGCGGCTGAACAGCGACCGTGCGGTGGTCGAGCCCTTTGTCGACGTCATCGTCGAGGCCACCTGGGCCCAGGGTCGGCTGGTCCGGTCGTTCACGATGCTGCTCGATCCGCCCGACAGCCGGCTCGCGCAGGCGCCCGCCGCACCGGCCACGCCGGCGGTCGCGGCACTGGCACCTGCGGCGCCGCCCGCACCGGCTCCCGCTCCTGCGCCTGCCATGGCCTCGGTTGCGCCGCCGGCCGCTGCACCACGGGCCAGCGCGCCCGCGGCAGCCCCCGCGCCCCGTGCCGCCACAGCTGAAGGCCAGCAGGTCACCGTGCGCCCGGGCGACTCCTTGAGCCGGATCGCGGGCCGTACCGCACCGTCGGGTGTTTCGCTGGACCAGATGCTGGTGGCGATGTTCCGCGCCAACCCGCAGGCCTTCAGTGGCGGCAACATGAACCGGCTGCGGTCGGGTGCCGTGCTCACCGTCCCGGCTGGCGACGCCGCCAGCGCCATCGCGCCGCGCGAGGCGCGCGAGGTCATCCTGGCCCAGAGCGCCGATTTCGACGCCTTCCGCCAGCGCCTGGCGGGCGGTGCCGCCGCGGTGCCCGACAGCGCGCCCACGCGCCAGGCCACGGGCCAGGTCCAGGCCCAGGTGGCCGACAGCCGCCAGCCGGCGTCTTCGGCCCCGGATCGGCTCAAGCTCAGCCAGGGCAGCGCCAAGCCCGAAGCGCAGATTGCGCAGCAGGGTCAGAAGAAGGACGACCAGACCCGCATTGCCGAGCTGTCGCGCAATGTCGAGGAGCTCAAGCGCCTCCAGGGCGCTGCCACCACCGCGGCCGGGGCTCCGGCTGCGCGCCCTGGGGCCCCGGCGGCGGCGACTCCAGTGCCTGCGCCGGCCCCGGTCGCAGCACCGGCCCCCACCCCAGCGCCCGCGCCGACCCCGGCCCCGACGCCTGCACCAACGCCTGCACCAACCCCGGCTCCGGCCCCTGCGCCAGTTCCGTCACCCGCTCCCGCTCCGGCTGCGGCGCCCGCTCCTGCCGCACCGCCAGTGGCGGCTGCGCCAGCCCCCGCTCCGGCTCCTGAAACCGCAGCGCCCAGCGGCGGCCTGTTGGCCGATCTGGCCGACAACCCGCTGGTGATGCCAGGCGCCGGTGTACTCGTGGCTCTGCTCGCGGGGCTGGGCCTCTACCGCCTGCGGCGCGGCCGCAAGCCGGCTGGCGAGACCTCGTTCCTCGAGAGCCGTCTGCAACCGGATTCGTTCTTCGGCGCCTCGGGCGGCCAGCGGGTCGACACGCGCGAGGGCGGCTCCAGCACCACCGGCAACAGCTCCAGCTCGATGAGCTACTCGCTGTCGCAGCTCGACGCGATCGGCGACGTCGATCCGGTGGCCGAGGCCGACGTCTACCTGGCCTATGGCCGCGACCTGCAGGCCGAGGAGATCCTCAAGGAGGCGATGCGTTCGACACCCGAACGCATGGCGATCCGCACCAAGCTGCTCGAGGTCTACGCCAAGCGCCGCGACGTGAAGGGCTACGAGCTGCTCGCGACCCAGCTCTTCAACCTGACCCGAGGCGAGGGCGAGGACTGGGCCAAGGCGCAGACCATGGGGCTGTCGATCGATCCCGACAACGTGCTGTACCAGCCCGGCGGCCAGCCCGACCAGATGCTGGATCCACGCGGCGAGCCGGTGGAACCGCTGGGTGCTGCGACCGTCCCCTACACCGCGCCCGTGGCTCCGCCGACGTTCCAGCCGGCGCCCGACGCAAAGCTCGACCTCGACGACGGGATCGACCTCGATCTCGACCTCGCGGGCTCGACGCCTGCCAAACCCGAGCCGCCGACCGCCGCCGTGGAGTCGACCCAGGCCATTCCGACGCGGGCCGACATCTCCGGACAGGACGAGGGCCTCGACTTCGATCTTTCCGCGGTTGAGCATCGGGCGGTCGCCAACACCCGCCCGGGCGATCTGACGCCGCCGGCATCTGCTTCGTCGGACGGAGGGCTGGATTTCGACATCAGCGGTTTCTCCCTCGGCCCGGAGCCCGCGGCCGAGATTCCGAAGACGATCTCGATGCCCCCCAAGGGACCGCCGGCGGCCGAGCCGATGCTGGACTTCGGCGACTTCGGGCTGGAGCCGCCGGCACCGCCCAGGGGCGCCGAACCTGCGGGTATCGAGTCGCGGCTCGATTCCAACTTCGACTCCGGATTTGGTGATTCGCAGCCGCGCGACTCGCAGTTCGGCGATGGTGGCGACCCGCTCGCTCGCAAGCTCGAGCTTGCCGAGGAGTTCCGCCAGATCGGCGATCTGGAAGGAGCCCGTGATCTGCTTGAGGAGGTCGTCTCCAAGGCCGAGGGAACCCTGAAGTCCAAGGCCCAGGGGATGCTCGACAGCCTGTGAGCCGGATTGCGCTGGGCCTGGCCTACCGCGGCCAGGGCTGGCAGGGCTGGCAGTCACAACCGGGCGGCCGCACCATCCAGGACTCGCTGGAGGCCGCGCTGGCGTCCTTCCTGGGGCTTGCCGAGCGCCCGAGCGTGGTCTGCGCCGGACGGACCGATGCAGGCGTGCACGCGCTGCAACAGATCGTTCACCTCGACACCGAGGTCGAGCGCGACCCGTTTTCCTGGGTCCGCGGCAGCAACCGCTACCTGCCCGCCGATATCGCCGTGCAGTGGGCACAGCCTGTGCCGGGGGACTTTCATGCCCGCAACAGCGCGCTCGGCCGGCGCTACCGCTATCGGCTGCGCGAGTCGCCGGTCCGTCCGGCGCTCGAACACGGACTGGTCGGCTGGAGCTTCCGGCCCCTGGACGGCGCGGCGATGCGTGCCGCGGCCGAGGTGCTGATCGGTCGTCACGACTTCAGCGCATTCCGCTCGTCGGCGTGCCAGTCGCCAACGCCGGTGAAGACACTGAACCGCATCGCCATCTCACGCCAGGGTCTGTACTGGAGCTTCGACTTCGACGGCAACGCCTTCCTGCACCACATGGTGCGCAACATCCTCGGCTGCCTGGTCGCGATCGGAAGCGGGGCCCGACCGCCGGGCTGGATGGCCGAAGTGCTGGCCAGCCGCTCGCGCGCCGCGGCGGCGCCGACCTTCGCCCCGGACGGGTTGGTGTTCCTGGGCCCGTACTACGATGACCGCTTCGGCCTGCCGGCCCCGCCCGAACCGCCGCCGCTTCCCTGCCCCTGATGTCCCGCACCCGGATCAAGATCTGCGGCCTCACGCGTGAGGCCGATGTCGACGATGCTGTCGAGGCAGGGGCCGATGCGCTCGGCTTCAACCTCTGGGCGGGCAGCCGGCGGGGCATCGCGCTGGACCGCGCGACCCGGCTCGCGGCCCGGCTGCCGCCCTTCGTCACGCCGGTGCTGCTGTTCGTCAACGCCTCGCCCAGCGAAGTCCTGCGCGCCAGCGAGGCCTTGCCGCAGGCGCTGCTGCAGTTCCATGGCGACGAGACCGCATCCGAGTGCGAACGTGCCGGTCGGCCCTACCTGCGCGCGGTGGCGATGGCCGAAGGGGGCGATTTGCTAGACTTTGCCGCTCGTTGGCGCGAAAGCGCTGGTGGTGATCGCAGCCACCTGCAAGGCCTGTTGCTCGACACGCCCAGCGCCGGCTACGGCGGCTCCGGAAAGGTTTTCGATTGGTCTCTTGTTCCAGCAAACGTGGCTTGTCCGCTCGTTTTGTCTGGTGGGTTGAATCCTGCCACCGTGATCGAGGGAGTGCTTGCCGTCCGGCCTTGGGCCGTTGACGTGAGCTCCGGCGTCGAAGACGGGGTCAAAGGCGTGAAGAACGCCGCCCTGATGCGCCGGTTCTGCAAGGCGGTTCGCGAAGCCGATGCCCGGCTCGCCGCGCTCTGAACACCGCCACGCGACACTCCTATCGGGTATCACTTCCCATGCTGAACTACCACCAGCCCGACGCACGCGGGCACTTCGGTCCTTACGGCGGCACCTTCGTCGCTGAAACCCTGATCCATGCCTTGAAGGAACTCGAGGCCACCTACGAGCGCTACCGGAACGACCCCGAGTTCCAGGCCGAATTCCGCCATGAGCTGGCGCACTTCGTCGGCCGGCCGAGCCCGATCTACCACGCCGCCCGGCTGTCGCGAGAGGTCGGCGGTGCGCAGATCCACCTCAAGCGCGAGGACCTGAACCACACCGGCGCGCACAAGGTCAACAACACCATCGGCCAAGCCCTGCTGGCGCGGCGCATGGGCAAGCCGCGTGTGATTGCCGAAACCGGTGCCGGCCAGCACGGCGTGGCGACGGCCACCATCTGCGCCCGCTACGGCATGGAGTGCGTGGTCTACATGGGCAGCGAGGACGTGCTGCGCCAGTCGCCCAACGTGTACCGCATGCACCTTCTGGGTGCCAAGGTCGTGCCGGTCGACAGCGGCAGCAAGACCCTGAAGGACGCGTTGAACGAAGCCTTGCGCGACTGGGTCACCAACGTCGAAGACACTTTCTACATCATCGGCACCGTGGCCGGCCCGCACCCCTACCCGATGCTGGTGCGCGACTTCCAGTCCGTGATCGGCGAGGAGTGCCTGACCCAGATGCCGGCGGCCATCGGTCGCCAGCCCGACGCCGTGATCGCCTGCGTCGGCGGCGGCAGCAACGCAATGGGGATCTTCTACCCCTACATCGAACACGAGGGGACGCGGCTGATCGGCGTCGAGGCCGGTGGTCAGGGCCTCGCAACGGGGCGCCACGCGGCGTCGCTGTCGGCCGGCAGCCCGGGCGTTCTGCACGGCAACCGCACCTACCTGCTGCAGGACGACAACGGCCAGATCACCGAGACACACTCGATCTCCGCCGGCCTGGACTACCCCGGCGTCGGACCCGAGCACGCGTACCTCAAGGACATCGGCCGCGCCGAGTACGTCGCCATCGACGACACCGAGGCGCTGGAGGCCTTCCACCGCCTGTGTCGCACCGAAGGCATCATCCCGGCACTCGAATCCAGCCATGCCGTCGCCCACGCGATGAAGCTGGCCGCGACGATGCGACCCGACCAGCACCTGCTGGTCAACCTGTCCGGGCGCGGCGACAAGGACATCGGCACGGTGGCCGATCTGTCGGGCGCGGACTTCTACTGCCGGCCTTCCTGCCGCGGCCAGAAGGTCAAGCAATGAGCCGCATCGCCCAGACCTTTGCCGCGCTGAAGGCCGATGGCCGCAAGGCGCTGATCCCGTACGTGACCTGTGGCGACCCGAGCAGCGACGGCACCGCCGCGATCATGCAGGCGCTGGCCGACGGTGGCGCCGACATCGTCGAGCTCGGTGTGCCCTTCAGCGACCCGATGGCCGACGGCCCGGTGATCCAGAAGGCCAGCGAGCGCGCGCTGGCGCGGGGCATCGGGCTGCCCCAGGTGCTCGCCAGCGTGCGCGAGTTTCGTGCCGGCAATGCCGCCACGCCGGTGGTGCTGATGGGCTACGCCAATCCGATCGAACGCTACGACCAGCGTCACGGCGTCGGCAGCTTCATCCGCGACGCGGCCTCAGCGGGCGTGGATGGCGTGCTCGTGGTCGACTACCCACCCGAGGAGTGCGAGGCCTTTGCCGCGCAGCTGGCCGCAGCCGGGCTGGACCTGATCTTCCTGCTGGCGCCGACCTCCACCGACGACCGCATGCGCGATGTCGGTCGCATCGCCAGCGGCTACGTCTACTATGTGTCGCTGAAGGGCGTGACCGGCGCCGGTCACCTGGACACCGAAGCGGTGGCTGAGATGCTGCCGCGCATCCGACGGCACGTCAGCCTGCCGGTGGGTGTCGGCTTCGGCATCCGCGACGCCGAGACGGCGCAGGCGGTCGGCCGGGTCGCCGACGCCGTGGTCATCGGCTCGCGGCTGGTGCAGATCCTCGAGGCGGCCGCTCCCGAGCGTGCCACCGCCGAGGCCACAGAGTTCATGCGCAGCATCCGGGCTGCGCTCGACCGGGGAATCACGACATGAGCTGGCTCGAAAAACTGCTGCCACCCAAGATCCAGCCCACCGACCCGGCCGAGAGGCGCGCGGTCCCCGAAGGTTTGTGGATCAAGTGCCCGGCCTGCGAGACCGTGCTCTACAAGACCGATCTCGAAGGCAACCTCAACGTCTGCCCCAAGTGCAGCCACCACCACCGCATCGGCGCCCGTGCGCGGCTGGACGCGCTGCTCGACCCTGAAGGCCGCTGGGAGATCGGCCAGGAGGTGATGCCCGTCGATGCGCTGAAGTTCAAGGACAGCAAGAAGTACCCGACGCGGCTGAAGGACGCGCTGGAGGCGACCGGCGAGACCGATGCGATGGTCGTCGTGGGTGGCGCGGTGATGAGCCTGCCGCTGGTCGTGGCCTGCTTCGAGTTCGACTTCATGGGCGGCTCGATGGGCTCGGTGGTCGGCGAGCGCTTCGTGCGCGGCGTCGAGGCAGCGCTGGAGCAGAAGGTGCCGTTCGTGAGCTTTGCGGCCACCGGCGGCGCACGCATGCAGGAAGGCCTCCTGAGCCTGTTGCAGATGGCCAAGACCAACGCCGCACTGACCCGTCTGGCCAAGGCGAAGCTGCCCTACATCAGCGTGCTCACCGACCCGACCATGGGCGGTGTCTCGGCGAGCTTTGCCTTTGTCGGCGATGTCGTGATCGCCGAGCCCAAGGCCCTGGTCGGATTCGCGGGGCCGCGCGTGATCGAGAACACCGTGCGCGAAAAGCTACCCGAAGGCTTCCAGCGCGCCGAGTTCCTGCTCGCCAAGGGCGCGATCGACATGATCGTCGACCGGCGGCAGATGCGCGAGAGCATCGCCCGCATGCTGGCGATGTTGACTCGGCAGAGTGCCGACGCGGTGGCCTGAAGTCTTGCCCTCGACCGGGATGGGCCTGCCGACGACGCTGGAGGGCTGGCTCGCGCGCTGTGACGGCATGCATCCGGTGGCGATGGACCTGTCGCTGGAGCGCACGGCGGAGGTCGCGCGCCGGGCGGCCATCCGCTTCGAGGCGCCGGTCTTCACCGTGGCCGGTACCAACGGCAAGGGCTCGACCTGCGCGATGCTGGAGTCCGTGGGCCTGGCGGCGGGCTTCAAGGTCGGCTGCTACCAGAAGCCGGAGCTGGTTCACTTCGAGGAGCGCTGCCGCGTCGGCGGTGCACCGGTGGCGGCTGAAGATCTGCTGCCGCACTTCGAGGCCATCGAAGCCGCGCGTGGCGACATCACGCTGACGAAGTTCGAGTTCACGACGCTCGTCATGGCGCGGCTGCTCTCGCTGGCCGGGCTGGAGATGGTCATCCTCGAGGTCGGCCTCGGGGGGCGCTTCGATGCCGTCAACGTCTTCGACTGCGACTGCGCCATCCTCACCAGCATCGACCTGGACCACATGGAATGGCTGGGTCCGGACCGCGAGAGCATCGGCCTCGAAAAGGCGCAGGTGATGCGGCCTGGCCGGCCGGCGGTCATCGGCGATCCGCTGCCACCACAGACCGTGATCGACCATGCGGCCAGGGTCGGCGCCGACCTGTGGCTCGTTGGCCGCGACTTCAACCACAGCGGCGACCGCCAGCAATGGAACTGGGCCGGGCGTGGCAGGCGCATCGCCGGCATGGCCTATCCCGGCTTGAGAGGCGCCAATCAGCTGCTCAACGCCAGTGCCGTGATCGCGGCGTTCGAGGCCCTGCGCGAGCGCTTGCCGGTGTCCATGCAGGCCATCCGCAACGGGCTCGCGGCGGTCGAGTTGCCGGGGCGATTCCAGGTCGTGCCGGGTCAGCCGACCTTGGTCCTGGATGTCGCGCACAACCCCCAGGCGGTGGCGGTGCTGGCGGCCAACCTCGATGCGATGGGATTCTTCCCGCGCAGCCACGCGGTCGTGGGCGCGATGCGGGACAAGGACATCGCCGGCTTCCTGCCGCACCTGGTGCCGTTGATCGACACCTGGCACTGCTGCGCGCTGCCGAGCTCGCGCGCGGCTTCGCCGGAGGCATTGGCCGATGCCGTCCATGCCGCCCGGAATCAAGTTGCAGGCGAGGGCAGGGTCGTGCCGCCAGTGGTGGCTGTGCAGACGCATGCCGGGCCCGTCGAAGGCCTGGCTGCGGCGATGGCGGCTGCCGACCCCGCCGATAGAATCGTGATCTTCGGTTCGTTCCTGACCGTGGGCGGAGTGCTGAAGGCCGGCCTGCCCCGGCGGGGAGCGCCTCACCTGGGCTGACGCGCCCGCCGCCACCGGACCCCGACGCCCCTTGATCGCCAAAGCCCAGAACGCCTCCGATCCAGCGTCACCCCGGGCGGGAGGCGATCCTTTGGCCTTCGAAGACCCGGTGGTGGCGCAGGCGCGCACCCAGGCCCGTCGCCGACTGATCGGTGCCGTTGTGCTGCTGGTCGCCGCTGTGGTTGCCTTTCCGCTGGTCTTCGACACCCAACCCAGGCCACTGCCCAGGGAAGTCGCGGTACTGGCACCCCATGCATCGGCGCCAGTCTCTGCGCTGCCAGCGCCGGTCAAGCCCGCGCCAGCACCTGAAGACGCCGGCATCGAGTCGGGTCGGCCGTCCGATGCACGTCCTGCTTCGGCAGCTGCGGCGCTGCCGTCAGCCTCCACCGCTGCCGCGACGCGGCCCGCAGACCCCGCTTTGAAACCCACGGCTTCTGCGGTGCCCGCTCCCGTTGCCGCACGGGCCTCGGCTCCTGCGGTCGTTGCCGCAACGCCCGCGCCCACACCTGCGGCCAGGGCCTCCGAGCCTTCGGCCGTACGGTTTGTCGTGCAGGCCGGCGCCTACACCGAGGCCGCCGCGCTGCGCAGCGCCCGCCAGAAGGTCGAGGCCCTGGGCCTCAAGACCTACACGCAGGAGGTCGCCAGCGCCGAGGGCAAGCGCACGCGGGTGCGGGTCGGCCCGTTTGCCAGCCGCGACGAGGCCGAGGCGGCCGCCAAGCGGATCCAGCGTGCTGGCCTTCAGGCCAACGTGCTGGCGATCTGAGCGGCTCTGCGCTTGTCTTCAGCGATCCATGCATTGGCTCGACATCGCCCTGCTCACCGTCATCGGGCTCTCGGTGGCCGTGGGTTTGTGGCGGGGATTCGTGTTCGAGTGCCTGTCGCTGGCCGGCTGGCTGGTCGCCTGGTTCGGGGCGCAATGGGCCGTGCCGTTCCTCGCGCCGCATCTCCCGGGTTGGGGCACCGGGCTGAACCTGGCGGCCGCCTTTGTGATCGGCTTCATCGCCGTGCTGGTGGCTTGGGGGCTGCTTTCGAGGCTGATCCGGATGTTGATCCAGGCCACGCCCTTGTCCATCCCGGACCGTCTGCTGGGCGGCGGCTTCGGCGCCTTGCGCGGGGGTGTGCTGCTGCTGGCGCTGGCCCTGGGCGTCGCACTGACACCGGCCGCACAATCCGATGCTTGGCGCCAGTCGCAGACGGTCCGCGGCCTTGGGTATGTCATTTCGGGTCTCAAGCCCTGGCTGCCGGAGGCCATCACGCAGCGCCTGCCGGCCGGTTTGCCGGCCTGATCCTCCCGTCCGTCCACCCGTTTTCCTGATCCGCCCACGCGGCGGTGAGAGCCTCATCCCATGTGCGGCATCGTCGGCGTCATCTCGCAAGCGCCCGTCAACCAGCTGATCTACGACTCGCTGCTCCTGCTTCAGCACCGAGGCCAGGACGCAGCCGGCATCGTCACGATGCTCGGCACCAAATGCTTCATGCACAAGGCCCGTGGCATGGTGCGCGACGTCTTCCGCACCCGCAACATGCGCAGCCTGCCCGGCCCGGTGGGCTTGGGACAGGTGCGCTACCCGACCGCCGGCAATGCCTACAGCGAAGAAGAGGCGCAGCCGTTCTATGTCAACGCGCCGTTCGGCATCGTGCTCGTGCACAACGGCAACCTGACCAACGCGTCAGCCCTGCAGGACGAGCTGTTCCAGATCGACCGCCGCCACATCAACACCTCGTCGGACACCGAGGTGCTGATCAACATCCTGGCCCATGAGATCGAACTCGCGGCGCGCGAACTGCCGCTGACGCCGGCGACGCTGTTCAAGGCCGTCGGCGCCGTGCACCGGCGCCTGAAGGGCTCGTATGCGGTGATCGCGCTGATCGCCGGCCATGGCCTGCTGGCGTTCCGCGATCCGTTCGGCATCCGCCCCTTGGTGATCGGCGAAGGCGAGGTCCCCGGCCAACCCGGAGTCATGGAGCGCATGGTGGCCAGCGAGTCGGTGGCACTCGAAGGCACCGGCCACCGCCTGCTGCGCGATGTCGCGCCCGGCGAGGCGGTGTTCATCGATCTGCAAGGCCGACTGCATGCACAGCAGTGCGCCGCAGCGCCACAACTGCACCCGTGCCTGTTCGAGTACGTCTACCTCGCCCGGCCGGACTCGGTGATGGACGGTGTGAGCGTCTACCAGGCGCGGCTGAACATGGGCGAGGCGCTGGCCCAGCGCGTGATCTCGACCGTGCCGCCGAACGAGATCGACGTCGTGATTCCGATTCCCGAGTCGAGCCGGCCCAGCGCGATGCAGCTCGCCCACCGCATCGGCAAGCCCTACCGCGAGGGCTTCGTCAAGAACCGCTACGTCGGCCGCACGTTCATCATGCCGGGACAGGAGACCCGCAAGAAGGGCGTGCGCCAGAAGCTCAACGCGATCGGCGTCGAGTTCCGCGGCCGCAACGTGCTGCTGGTCGACGACTCCATCGTGCGCGGCACGACGAGCAAGGAGATCGTGCAGATGGCGCGCGAGGCCGGTGCGCGGCGCGTGTACCTGGCCTCGGCGGCGCCGCCGGTGCGCCACCCCAACGTCTACGGCATCGACATGCCGACCCAGGAAGAGCTGATCGCCCATGGCCGCACGGTCGAGCAGATCCGCGAGTTCGTCGGTGCCGACGCGCTGGTCTATCAGGACGTGGACGCGATCAAGCGCATGGTGCGCGCCCTGAACCCGGCTCTGGATGGCCTGGAGGCCAGTTGCTTCGACGGCCGCTACATCACGGGCGACGTGTTCCAGGCCGACATCGAGGCGATGCAGGTCCAGCGGGCGCTTGCCTTCGGCAGTGGCGAAGAGGCCGCCGACCGTGGCCGGCTGGCGCTGCAGGGCAGCGGAGGCGACTGATGGCATTGCCACGCATCGACTGGCCCGAAGGGCTGCACCCGGACACGCTGGCCATCCGCGACGGCCTGCCGCGCACCGCCTGGGGCGAAAACAGCGAGGCCCTGTTCCTGACCAGCTGCTTCGTGCACCCGGACGCCGAGACGGCCGCACGGCGCTTTGCGAACGAAGAGGACGCCTTCGTCTACAGCCGCTTCTCCAACCCCAACGTCACCATCATGGAGCGCCGGCTCGCGGCGCTGGAGGGCACGAGCGGCTGCATCGGCACCGCCAGCGGCATGGCCGCGATCACGCTGCTGGTGATGTCGCTGCTGAAGGCCGGTGACCACATCGTCTGCTCGCAGAGCGTGTTCGGCTCGACGATCCGGTTGCTCGTCGGCGAGTTCGGCAAGTTCGGTGTCGAGACGACGCTGGTGCCGCAGACCGATGTCGCGGCCTGGGCCGCCGCTCGGCGGACGAACACCAAGCTGTTCTTTGCCGAGACGCCGACCAATCCGCTGGGCGAGATCTGCGACATCCGGGCGCTGGCCGACCTGGCCCATGAGGCCGGCGCGCTGCTCGTCGTCGACAACTGCATGTGCTCGCCAGCGCTGCAGCAGCCGGTGAAGTTCGGCGCCGACATCGTGATGCACTCGGGGACCAAGTTCCTGGACGGCCAGGGACGAGTCATTGCCGGTGCGCTGTGCGCCGACGAGGCCCTGGTCCGCAGCAGGTTCGAGCCCCTGGTGCGCACCGCGGGCATGAGCCTGTCGCCGTTCAATGCCTGGGTGGTCGCCAAGGGGCTGGAGACGCTGTCGGTGCGCCTGCATGCGCAAAGCGAGCGCGCCCTCGAACTCGCGCGCTGGCTCGAGTCCCACCCGGCGGTGGCGCGTGTGCACTACCCGGGCCTGGCCTCGCATCCGCAGCACGCGCTGGCGATGCACCAGCAAGGCGGGCGTGGCGGCGCCGTGCTGGCCTTCGACGTGAAGGGCGGTCGGGCCGAGGCCTTCGGCGTCATCGACGCCACCCGCGTGCTGAGCATCGCCGGCAACTTCGGCGACGTGCGCAGCATCATCACCCACCCGGCGAGCACGACCCATGGCCGCCTGAGCGAAGACCAGAGGCGCGCCGCCGGCATCGGCCAGGGCCTGATCCGTCTGGGCGTTGGCCTGGAGCACATCGCAGACCTGAAGGCCGACCTCGCACGCGGCCTGGACGCGCTCGCGCTGACCCTATCCCCATGAGCATCGCATCACCCGTCACGTCACGTCCTGGGCGCCCCGTGCGCACCCGGATCGCTCCGTCGCCCACCGGCTTCCTGCATCTGGGTACCGCGCGCACGGCCCTGTATTCGTGGGCCTACGCCCGTCACCATGGTGGCGCGTTCGTGCTGCGGATCGAAGACACCGATGTCGAACGCTCCAGCGAAGATTCGGTGACGCAGATCCTGGAGTCGATGCGCTGGCTCGGCCTGGACTGGGACGAGGGCCCGTTCTTCCAGATGCAGCGGCTCGATCGTTACCACGCGGTGGTGCGCGAGATGCTCGCCGCAGGCACGGCCTACTTCTGCTACGCGACGCCTGAAGAGCTCGATGCCATGCGCGAGGCACAGAAGGCGCGCGGCGAGAAGACCCGCTACGACGGCCGCTGGCGCCCGGCACCGGGCAAGGTGCTGCCGCCGGCGCCGGCCGGCGTGCGACCCGCCGTGCGCTTCTGCAACCCGCCGTCGGGCACGGTGCGCTGGCCCGATCTGGTCAAGGGCGAGATTGCGATTTCCAACGAAGAGATCGACGACCTGATCGTGCTGCGCCCGGCGCCGGTCGACGCACCCGCGGGTGCGCTCGGCGTGCCGACCTACAACTTTGCGGTGGTTGTCGACGACCTCGACATGGGCATCACGCATGTCTTTCGCGGCGACGAGCACATCAACAACACGCCCTGGCAGATCAACATCTTCCGCGCGCTGGGTGCCGCGCCTCCTGCCTACGGCCATTGCCCGATCATCCTCGGCGACGACGGGCTCAAGCTCAGCAAGCGGCGAGGCGCGGTCAGCGTCACCCACTACCGCGACAACGGCTTCCTTCCCGAGGCGATGCTCAACTACCTCTCCCGGCTGGGCTGGAGCCATGGCGACGACGAACTCTTCAGCCGCGAGCAGATGGTGTCCTGGTTTGACGGCAGCCATCTGTCCCGGAGTCCTGCGCAGTGGGATCCGGCCAAGCTTGCCTGGGTCAATGCGCATTACCTCAAGGCCGCGACAGACGCCCGCCTGGTGCCGCTGCTGCAGCAGCAACTCGCCACGCGCGGCATCGCCAGCGACGACCTGCCGCGGCTGATGGCGGCCTGCGCGCTGTTCAAGGATCGCTGCAGCACCGTGGCCGAGCTGGCCGACTGGGTGGCGATCCTGTTCGTGAAGCCGCAGCCCAGGGCCGAAGACCTCGCGGCGCACCTGACAGCCCCGGTGCTCGCTGTGCTGCCGGCGCTGCAGACCCGGCTGGAGGCGCTGTCCGACTGGTCTGCGCCCTCTATCGCCGCGGCATTGAAGGCCACGCTGGCCGAGTCCGGATTGAAGATGCCGCAACTGGCGCCGGCGCTTCGCGTGCTGGTGTCCGGGAGGGTCCAGACGCCGTCGATCGACGCCGTGCTGGCGCTCTTTGACCGTGACACGGTTCTCGCCCGCATTGCCTTGGCCGGGCGATGAAGCCCGAGAATTCTGGGCTATACTGTGAAGCTCACTTGAACGGCGGCAACGACGGTTTCGAGGCAGGTGCGGCAGCGATGCCGACCCGGCATGGAACGGGGGTATAGCTCAGCTGGGAGAGCGCTTGCATGGCATGCAAGAGGTCAGCGGTTCGATCCCGCTTACCTCCACCAAAAGCAGCCGTCGGCGAGCAGTTCGAGCGAGAAGTGGAAACGCAGTCCCCTTCGTCTAGAGGCCTAGGACACCACCCTTTCACGGTGATTACAGGGGTTCGAATCCCCTAGGGGACGCCAAGTCTGGCAGTGCTTGGGGCGGCGATGCCGCCCACGAAGCTGCTCCACGCGGAGTGGTAGTTCAGTTGGTTAGAATACCGGCCTGTCACGCCGGGGGTCGCGGGTTCGAGCCCCGTCCACTCCGCCAACAATCTCGACGGGTCAGCTTCTCAAGGGGCTGGCCCGTTTTCATTTGGGCCTGCTGGAGGGAGCACCGCGCGACTCAAGGGTGTTCGGCCCGCCCAAGTGCAACAGCGCCCGATCGGGCGCTGTTGCACTTGGGCGGAAGCGGTGGCCTCTTCGGGCCCCCGTTGTCTCCTCCGGGTCTGCGCGTTCAGGCCTGCCGGCGGCGCCGACGGGCGACGGCGCCAACCGCGACCAGGCCCAAGGCCATCAGCGCGTAGGTCGAGGGCTCGGGGATCGGGGCGTTGACGGTGAACGAGGTGCTGATGTTCATGCTCTCGCCGGGGGCCAGCATGCGCGTCCACTGGAACGCGGCGGAGCCTTCGGCCGTGCCCCCTGGAAAGTAGTCCGGCACCGACGTGCCCGCCAGCGTCGACAGATTGCCGGTGCCGGTGCCGTTGCTTCCGTAACCGAGCCTGGGTCGCAGCACGGCGCCGGTGTTGAACTCGTAGCGCTGGGCGCCGACGGCGACCATCTCGCTGTAGTGCGGCCCGGTCGAATCGAATGCACGGGCGGTGATCGCGGTACTGTTGAGCACGCGGTGCGTGTCGTCCGGACCGGCGTTGACGTTGGTCCCGATGATGTCCATGTTCAGGTGATGGAACACGTTGAACGTGACGTTGCCGGCGTTGTTCGCGTTCGACTTGAAGGTCAGGCTGCTGTCGACCTGTGCTGCGCCCGGGTTGTTGGCCGAACCGGGCGCGATCTGCCGCAGCTTGACCGTCATCACGGCGTCCCAGCGCGCGACCCCCGCTGCGCCGGCGCCGGCATTGGTCCAGGTGAATGTGGCCGTGTCGCCGACATAGCTCTCGGTCGGGCCGCCCAGGGAACTGAACGGGCGGTTCGAGGTGCCGACGCCCTGGTTGTACGACCAGTTCAGCATCGACAGCATGTCCGTGCCGTTGAAGGTGCCCCCGAAGAACAGGTTGGCGTTGCCGCTGCCGGTGGTGAACGGCGTGCCGGTGAACTGCAGCTGCGTCGTCCCGCTGTTGATGTTGCCGGCGGCAAAGCTGGCGGTGGTGGCAAGGCCCATCGTCAGGCCGAACGTCAGGCCGAACGTCAGGCTCAGGGCCAGGGGTAGTCGCTGCAGTCGCATGGTCGTGGTCGGTCCGGTCAGGTGGCCGCGGGGCCGGGAAAGTTGTTCGGACGAATTCTGTCGAGCCGATGTCCGCGTGTGGACCGGGCAAACCCGTTGGCCGGCGCCAGTGCCGCCGCTCGAGTGGTGGATTGACCGCAGACGGAAGCTGTGCTTGGCGGCCGTTCAATCCAGCGGAGACCGCAGCGCGTCGCGCAGGCGATGGCTCAGGCCGGAGTGACGCGGCGTCGGCCTTGTCACGGCCGCGATCAGGCTCTCCAGCGTCCCGGCCAGCAGCAATCGCCGTCGAGCGCGGGTGACCGCGGTGTAGATCCACTCGCGGCGGGCAAGCGGGCTGTTCGGCTCCGGCAGCACCACGAGCACGGTGTCCGCCTCGGAGCCCTGGGCTTTGTGGACCGTGACGGCGAAGCCGGTGTCGTGGGCCGGAAGCCGTTCCAGCGCCACCCTTCGCAGGCCACCGCCAGGGGCCTCGAACACCGCGTCCCAGCCAGCGGGAGCCGGCAGCACGATGCCGACGTCTCCGTTGACAAGACCCAGCGCCGCGTCGTTGCGCTGCAACAGCACCGGCCGACCGGGCCAGGCCTCGATGCCGGCCGGCCCGGGCGGCGGCCGGATCGCCAGCGCCTGCTGCACGAGCAGGCTCATCCGGCGGTTCAGAGCGGCCGTCCCGCGCTGGCCGGCGTGCTGTGCCGCCAGAACCATGAAGCGACGCCGGGCGGCGTGCAGGGCCGCCGGGTCGGGCGGGTCCGCGCGCAACGCCTGGACGTAGGGGGCCAGGCCGGATGCCAGTGCCTGCTGCAGAGACGGGTCGTCGGCGATGCGCTCGTCGGCCGACAGCCCCTGCCAGACCTCGGAGACGGCCCGGGCGTCGCCTTGCCGCGTTGCGGCAGCCAGCGCCGCGACGGGCGAGTCGGCGGCATAGCGGTGACTGCCGGTCAGCGCCAGATGCAGGCCGGGTGCGATGCCGCTCCAGTCAAAGGCGCAAAGCTCCGCGAACACCGCACCGGCCTCGACCGCGGCCAGCTGACCCGGGTCGCCCACGAGCAGCAACTCGCCATCCGCGGGCAGCGCATCGAGCAGTGCCGCCGCGAGACCCAGGTCGAGCATCGAGCTTTCGTCGACGACCAGCAGATCCAGCGCCAGGGGGCGGCTGCGGTGGCGTCCGAAGGCGGCGCCACCACGCCGACCCGCGGCGCGGGCTTCGAGGACGCGATGCAGCGTCTGAACCGGACCGAGAGCCGCCAGGCGCGCGGACTCGGGATGCTGCTGCATGACCTCGGTCAGTCGAGCGGCGGCCTTGCCGGTCGGCGCGGCCAGACCGATGCGAAGCCCGGGTGAGGCCTCAAGCCGGGCGACCAGCATGCGGGCGACCCGGGTGGTCTTGCCACTGCCTGGACCGCCGCTGACCAGACTCAGCCGGCCGACGCGCGCCAGCCGGGCCAGGCGCAGCGCCAGATCCGACTCAAGCTCAAAGTCGCGCCGCAGGTACAGCCGAGGGCCGTCTGCACCACCGACGGGTCCGTCCCCGCTCCCGTTTCCATCTTCGGCCAACACCAGCGGGTGCAGGCCCACCGTCGCGGGCGTGCCGACCAGCGGGCTCGCCCGCAGCGCCGGCAGCCAAGGGTCCAGTTCAGGCGACTGGAGGCAGACATGGCCCTCGGCCAGGGCCAGGGCCAAGGCACGGCCGGCTTCGGCAACTGCGGGGCTGCCGTCCGGCGACCAGGCGGCGATGCGCGCGGCCAGTGCGGTGGCGAAGGCGTCGTCGTCGACCGGGCTGTCGGGTTGTGGGGTCACGGCGTCGCTCCTGCCGTTGCAGCGCCGGTCTCGGGCGCGAACGCTTTGCCCAGGCGGTCCAGCAAGCCAGCGTCGGGCCGCGTCAGGTGGACGCCGCTGCTCGCGGACCAGCCCGGTCGCATGCCGCGCACGAACAGGTAGAGCGCGCCGCCCAGGTGCTGCTCGCGTCGGTAGCCGGGCAGGCGCAGGGCCAGGTGCCGGTGCAACGCCAGAAGGTAGAGCTGCGCCTGGAGGTGGTAGCCCTGCCGCGTCATCGTGTCCGCCAGCGAGGGCGCCGCGTAGTCGGCCTCGAGCATGCCGAGGTGGTTGGACTTCCAGTCGACGATCCAGTAGCGGCCCGCGTGTTCGATCACGGCGTCGATGAAGCCTCGCAGGGCGCCGCCGTGCAGGGGTGCAAACCGCCACTGCGGGCCGCGCAGGCCGTGTTCGGCAAGCAGGGCCGACAACGAGTCCGCGTGCAGTTGCCGCACGGGCAGGTGGAATTCGAGCTCGACCAGCCTGCGGGTCCAGGGCACACGGGCCAGTCGAAGGGGTGTCGCGGTTCCGGCGGCGCCCGGCGGCGACGGCAGCGGGATGGGCGTGTCCAGAACCTGCGCCAGCATGCCCAGGAGCTGGCGTGCCGCGTGTGGCCGGGCCGACCCTCGCGACTCGGGTGAGGCCGGAAGGGGGACTTCGAGCAGCGCGCGGTCAATGGCGGTCGGCCACTGTTCGGGCCGCTGGAAGTCGGCCAGTTCGAACACGCGGTGCAGACAGCTGCCGGGAACGGCTCCACGTGGAAAGTTCAGGATGTCGTCGTCGGGCCAGGCCCCATCGGCGGCCTCTTGAAGGTCATCGGCCATGGCGCCGACCGGGTTGGAAGGGGCCCCGTCGGCGAGGTCATGATCGGCCGCCGCCGTGGCGGCGTCGGCCCCCATCGCCAGCGCGCTGTAGCTGGCCAGGCGCCAGGCCAGTGGCACCGGCGCGGCCGGCAGATCGGCGGCGGTGAGCCGGCTCGCCTCGGGCTCGGCCTGGTCCAGCCAAGGAGGCACGCCGTCGGGCCAGGCCGGCAGACGCTCCAGGGCAACCGATGCAGCGGCCGCCGGTTCCGGCCGCCCGTCGGCCGTTGCGATGTCGGCCAGGGCCCACCAGGCGGATTCCTGGGCGTCGGCTTCAAGACGCTCTTTGCCCGCGATCCAGGCGCCGATCTCCGGTTGCTGGTCGGCCAGGGGCGCGACCAGCCAGCTCAGCGGCGAGCAGGCGCTCTCCTTGGAGGTGGCCCTGTCCGTCGCGGACCTGCGGTAAGGGCCGACCACGATGTGGCAGCGTGCCACGGCGCGGGTCAGGGCCACGTAGATCAGGCGTTGGGCCTCTGCGTTCCGGCCCAGAAGCGCGGCCTGCACATGGGCAGGGTCCTGGGCGGCGTCGGGACTGAAGTCGAGCACCGTGCTGCCGTCCTCGGTACGCTTCTCGGTGGCATACCGGGCCCGGTCCTTGCCGAGGCTGCCGTCCCAGGCAAAGGGCAGGAAGACCAGCGGGTACTCCAGGCCCTTGGACTGGTGGATGGTCACGATCTGAACCAGGTTGCCGTCGCTGGCCAGGCGCAGTTGGCGTTGCTCGTCGAGCTCGGCCTCGCGTCGACGAGCGGCCAGCCAACGCCACTGCGCCTGCGGCGTGCTGGCGCCATGGCCTGCAGCGGCGGTTCCGGGCCCGGAGGCGGCCCCTTGTGCGGCGGCCTGCAGCAGTTCGGCGACATGGTTCAGATTGGTCAGCCGACGCTCGCCATCGGCCCGCGGCAGCAGGCGTTGCACGACGCCGGCTTCGCGCAGCCAGTGTCTCAGCAGCGCTGCCGGGCCCTGTCGCTGCCAGACCATGCGCCACTGCGCCAGCCGGGCGTGCCAGGAGGCCAGCAGGCTGTCGTCGTGGCGCAGCGCGAGCAGTGTTCCGGCATCGCCGCCCATGCAGTCGCTGGCCAGCACCCGGCGCAGCAGCGTGCCGTCGCCCGGAGCCAGGAGGGCCGCCAACAGGTGCTCGACGGTTTCGGCCTCCGCGCTGTGGAACACCGACTCGCGGGCCCGCGCCGCGCTCGCGACGCCGCAAGCCGCCAGCGTCCTGGCCATCAGCGCGGCGTCGCGGTGGGTGCGGACCAGCACCGCGATGTCGCCAGCGGCCAGTGTCCGCCCGGCGATGTGGACCCGCCCCTGCGCCGCGGCCGCGAGCAGACGCACGATCTCGGCCGCAACGCCTTCGGCCGCCAGCACCCGCGCCAGGCGCTTGGCCGGCGGCAGGCCGCTCGGGTCGCGCGGCAGCAGCCAGCAGCGCAAGGCCGCGGGCATCACCGGTCGGCCCTCTGCATCGCACTCGACCAGTGCCGGCCGCGGCTTGGCGCCGGGGCGCACCGCCTGGTACGGCAACCCGGGCTGCATGAAGGGCTGCGCCGCGGCGCCATACAGCCGGTTCAGGGCGGTCAGCAAGGCTGGCACCGAGCGCTGGTTGTCGACCAGGCTGTGGCGCTGCGCCGCCGGCACGCTGTCGCGCGCGGCCAGGTAGGTCGACAGCTCGGCCTGGCGGAACGCGTAGATCGCCTGTTTGGGATCGCCGACCAGCGCGAGCAGGGTGTTGGCCCCGGTGTCGCTGCCGAACAGACGCCGGAAGATCGCCCATTGCAGGCTGTCGGTGTCCTGGAACTCGTCGATCAGGGCCACCGGATGGCGGTCGCGCAAGGCCATGGCCAGAGACTCGCCGGGCTCGCCCTGAAGCGCGTCGTGCAGGCCCATGAGCAGCCCATCGAAGCTCGACAGTCGCCGGCTGCGGGCCAGTGCGCGCAGCCGGGCCGGCGCCGTGTCGAGCATCCGGCGCAGCAGTCCCAGGCGCAGCGTCGCCATCGGGCCGGCCAGCGCCACCTGGCCGTCGACCCACTGCTGGGCCCGGTCGAAGAACGGGTGTTCGGGAGCGGCCTTGCCCTTCTTGGTGGCGATCTGCGTGCGCGCCAAGCGGTTGGCGGACTTGTCGAGGCGGCCGGGCCGCAGCGGTGCGGCCAGGATCTGGTCCCAGGCCGCGATCGCGTCGGCAACGTATTGAGGTGTGTGGGTTCTGTGGTTCAGCGACGGCGAGGCTGCAGCCAGACGGGCGACCACCTCCGGCCGCCAGGCCGGCCAGGCGGATGCCAATTCAGCGTGAAGGTCGTGTTGCATCGCGAGCGACGCAGCCACCGCATCGGACAGGTCTGCAGCCTCGGCACCTGCCGGATCGCTGGGATCGCCAGGATCGCCAAGGTCGGCAACCCCCGCGGGCCACTTCAATGGCGCCAGCGGTCGCGCGAGCACCTGCTGCAGCGCCAGCTCCCAACGACGCGGGCCGTCGCCCGACTCGAGAAGCGCCTGCACCAGCAGCGGCGGCATCGGCCGCCCGAGCACCTCGCGCCGCCAGGCGTCCGCAACGACCTCATGGCGCAGTTCGGAGTCGTCGGCCAGCGCGTGCCCGGCCATGACCTGGCCGCTGGCCAACGGGTTGCGCGCCAGCACCTTCTGGCAGAAGCCATGGATCGTGAACACCGAGGCGGCGTCGAAGTCCTGCAGCGCCACCTGCAGTCGCAGTGCCTGCCGTCCAGGGTCGTCTCCGCTGCGTTGGCGGGCCTGTTCCAGCAACCCGACCAGGAAGGTGTCGGCCACCGGGGCCGGGCCGCTTGCGGCCGGTCGCAGCAGGCTCAAGGCCTGGTGCAGGCGGCTGCGGATCCGCTCACGCAGTTCGGCGGCCGCGGCGTTGGTGAAGGTGACGACCAGCACCTGCTCGAGGGTCAGCCGCCGTTCCAGCAAAGCCCGCAGCACCAGGGCACAGATGTTCCAGGTCTTGCCGGTACCGGCCGAGGCCTCGACGACCTGCACTCCAGAAAGCGGCAGCGCCAGGACATCCAACGGCTTCACGCGTCGCCCTCCGCTTCGGCCGGTGCCTCGTCCAGGCCGGCGAGTTCGAACGCCGGCCCGAAGACCGCGTCGGCCAAGGGCTGGAAGGCGCCGCTGCCCAACGGGTCGGGCTGGCCGCGCAGCACCAGTCGCCACGCCGCGTCGGAGCTTTCGCCGAACGAACGGTCGCTGTCCCGCCAGGTCTTTTCGGCCACGCTGTCCTTGCGCCCGGACTCGATCCACGCCCAGGCGGTCCGGGGCAACCAGGGCAGCGGTCGGTTCCGGCCGCGGAGAAACAAGCCCACCAGCGGCGTCAGAAGCTGGCGGGCTCGTCCAGCATCCAGTGCCGGCCATCGCAGGGTGTTGCTGGCCTGCCGCGGGTTCGGCAGGTCGGACGGCGCGTGCATCAGGCGCGTCGCGCACGGCCGGCCGGATGCCTGTGTCGCCAGGTGTTGCAGCCAGGCCTCGATGACGTCAGGCCCGCGCCGGTCGCCCGGATACCAGAGCAACTGCTCGGAGGCGGACTCGACCTGCGTCGCCGGCGCTGACCAGCGCAGCCGGACCGGTGGCATGCCGCCATCGGCGTCGCCCGGCCATTCCAGCATGAGCTCCTGGCCGGTGCCGGCACGCGGCCCGAGGCGCGATTCAAGCACTGGATCGCGTCCGCTGGCCCGCAATGCATGGCGCAAGGCGTCGGCATAGGCCACCAGGGCGGGCCACTCCTGTTGCAGCCAGACCTGGCCCCAGCCGGCGGCCGGACCCAGGCGAGCACGTTGCGTCCAGTCCGCTGCCGTCGCGGCGTCGGGCGTCTGCGGCTCCGACGTTGCCAGCAGCAGGCCCAGCCAGTGCCGCCAGAGCCGACGGCGTTCGCGCGTGTCGCGGGCTTCGAGGGGCTCCTCGTCGTCCACCACCTCGTCGTCGCCGGGCAGCACGAGGTCCAGGCGTGCGCGCAGCCAATGCCGGGCCGGGTGTCGGAACCACGACACCAGTTCGCTGAAGTCCAGCGGGTCGTCGACCGCGTCTGCGGCCGGCATCGACGCCAGGACAAATGGCGACAGGTCGGCGTCAACGCTGGGCGCATCAGCATCCTCGCTGACGCCATCGGCTTCGAATCCGTCCAGGTCGGCCCCAAGCCCACCCGGTGACGGGTGCGTGGGGTGCGCGACGCGCTGCTGCCAGGCTCGCAGCAGGCGGGTGTCGCTGCTGCGCAGGCGAGGGTCGGCGTCACGGTCGAAGCCGCACCGGTCGAAGGCCTGCAGCGGGTGCTCGACCACCAGCCGCTGGCGCGCCGCGGCCATCGCAGCGCCATCGTGTGGCGCCTGCGCGATCGCGGGCAGCAGCCAGTCCAGAAGCTCAGACAGCAGCACCGAAGGCGGGCGGATGCTGTTGTCGATCACGCTGCGGCCGGTGTAGCTCAGGTGCAGGGTCTGGCGCGCTGACAGCAGGCATTCGAGGAACAGGCCGCGGTCGTCGATCCGGCGCTGGCGATCACCGGCGCGCGGCCAGGCGGCGACCAGGTCGAAGTCCGCCGGGGTCTGCGGGGACGGGAACACGCCGTCATCCAGCCCCAGCAGGCAGATGACCCGGAACGGCAGTCCCCGCAGCGGACTGATCGACGAGAACGTGACGGCGCCCGCCGCGACTCCGCCGCGCGCCGGGCTGTCCAGTGCCTGGGCCAGGGCTTCGCGACAGACGTTCCAGGGCATGGCCGTGTCGCCGAGCTCGGCTTCGGCCTCGGCGAACATCGCCACGAGGTCGCGCCGCAACTGCTGCTGCTCGGCAATCGCGTCGGCGTCGGCCGGCTCGGCCAGCTGAATGAGCACGGTGCCGACCAGCCAGTCGCACCACGCACTGGCCGGCCTGGGGACGGCGAGGGTGCGCGCCAGATCGACCAACTGCCGAGCCCAGCGCGACAGGACGCCGACC
>Ga0209985_10001197_pt1 | contig 26178 bp, 21 predicted proteins | sample NOAtaG_FD_187305 | JGI IMG/M metagenome (GOLD analysis project Ga0209985, IMG submission 187305) | Freshwater lake microbial communities from Lake Erie, under a cyanobacterial bloom - NOAA_Erie_Diel6S_1000h metaG (SPAdes) (version 2) | ecosystem: Environmental > Aquatic > Freshwater > Lake ...
GCGCCCTTCCCTGGGGTCGTAGCTCAGTTGGGAGAGCGCCTCGATGGCATCGAGGAGGTCAGGGGTTCGATTCCCCTCGGCTCCATAGACAAGACGGTTCGAAGCAGAGACAAGACGGTTCGAAGCAGAGACAAGACGGTTCGAAGCGACGCAGCGCCGGGGGGCGCGCGCCGGTTCCACGTCGGCGGGCAGCCCCAGCCGCTGTGCACGCGTCGGTCAGCCGCCGGCCTGCGGCGGGGCCTTCTTCGCGCGCTCGGCCCACCACGTGGAGGACGGGATCGGCTCCTTGCCCTCGGGCGTCACGAACAGCAACTCGTGCCGGTCGCCGGCGTCCGACACCTCGATGGTGCCATCGGCCAACCCACCTGCGATCGCGTCGAGCAGCGCGCCCAGCGAGGGCGCCACGTACACGAGGTCGATGTCCACGCGCGCGATCACCTGTCCGTCGCTCCCACCCGGTCCGGGCGCGTGATCGAGGCAGAGCCGGTCGTAGTCCCAGTGGGGGCTCCCGGCGAAGGGGATGTGCCCCGGGTGCAGATACACCTGCCGCACGCGACCTTCCTCGTCGAGCAACCCACTCGTCTCGGCCAGCGCGGCGTCGTCGCGGTAGGGGGCATCGTCCTGCCAGCACTTGGTGAGCGAGGCGAGCGAGCCGATGCGCTGCACGTAGGGGAGCACGTACACCTGCGGCGCGTCCTGCTGGCCATCGTGCTCGAGGTACGCCCCGCGGAAGTCGGCCGGAAAGCGCACGCCGAGCGTGCGCTCGGCCTCGTCGAGCTGCGCGTCGGTGGCCGGCGGACGGAGGCCGAGGCGGAGATCGGGCCGGTGCGCAGCGAACCAGGATTCGATGCGGGACCAGGTCATGCGCGGGGAGTGTACAGGAAGAACGAGCGGGGGCTCCCCTCTCCGCTTCGCAGAATCGGGTGCTCTTCGCGGCGCGAACTCGCCGGCCGGGGGCTCGAAGCCCAGGCCGAGCCGACGCAGCGGCGGAGGGGCGCGCGTGCCCTCGGCCGTCGTCACTCGACGCTGGTGATCGTCCCGACGACCACGAAGAAGCCGCTCGCGCCCGAGCCGTCGTCGTGGGCCTCGAAGCTCCGGGTGTCGGTGTTCACCGTGAAGGCTCCGTCCCGGTCGGCCATCGTCGTCTGCGGATCCTGGCCGCTGACCCGCCCCGGCACCCCCGGCGAGGACGGCGTGATGGTGCAAGGAAAGAAGCCGTTGGACTCGCTGCCGTAGAGGGCGAGGCCGCCGCAGCTCATCCGCACGTGGCACCACACCGTCCCGTCGGGCCGGGTCACCTGCTCGACCGGCAGCTCGCAAGCGGTGCCCGGGCCGAGGGGAAGCGAGCCGGTGTAGCTGGTGATCTGCCCGCGGAGCATCACGCCGGGCGCGCCGCCGAGGCCGCCGCCGACCGCCGCGCCGCCGGACATGCCGACCGCGATGGCCCCGGCGCCCGCGAGACAGAGCGTCACCAGCATGAGGCCCGCGCAGCCGAACGCGACGTAGAGCGCGGTGTTCTGGCCTCCGCCGGAGGCCGGCGTGCCGAGGTTCGTGGGGGACGGACTCGGAGCGTTCATGGGGCCTCCCGGAGCGAGGGCATGCGAGGATACGCGACTTGCAGCCGCCCATGCTCCGATTCGCCTGCCTGCCCTTCTCGGCGCTCACGCCGTCCCAGCTGCACGACGCGCTCGCGCTTCGCGCCGCGGTCTTCGTCGTCGAGCAGGCCTGCATCTTCCAGGACGTCGACGGGCTCGATCCCCACGCGCTGCACCTGCTCGCCGACGACGGGGCGCTCGCGGGCTACGCGCGCATCTTGCCGCCCGGCACGCGCTTCGACGTCACCTCGATCGGGCGGCTCGTCGTCGCGCCGCGCGCACGCGGCACGGGCCTCGGTCGCCAGCTCGTCGAGGAGGCGATCGCGGCCATCGAGCGCCACGGACGCGTGCCCATCGCGCTCTCAGCCCAGGCCCACCTCGAGCGCTTCTACGCGTCCTTCGGCTTTCTGCCCGGCGAGCGCTACGACGAGGACGGGATCCCGCACGTCGAGATGCGCCGGCCCTGACTCACTCCTCCTCTGCGTCTTCTTCCTCGCCCCGCACGCGGTGCAGGGTGCGCGAGGCCTCGCGGAAGCGGCCGATCCAGGTCTCGCGGAGCGCCGCGTCCACGATCCCCGCGACGAGGAACACCCCGTCGTCGTGGAACAGCACCGCGGCGTAGGTCGTCGCCGACTCGGGCTCGCCCTCGTCCGGATCCTCGTTCTCCTGCAGCCCCTCGACCTCGCAGCCCTCGAGCTCGTCGGTCTCGATGTCGTGGCGGTCCTGCACCGAATCTTCGCCGACCGGACCCGCCTGCAGGAGCAGCTCCTCGCACACCTCGCCGCGCTGCGAGGCCGGGACCGCGACGGGCAGGGCCATGACGAAGAGGCGCGGCTCGGCGGGCGAGGGCGGTACGGCGGCGCCGGCGAGCCCGTAGACCAGCGGGCTCGAGCTCGAGCGGTCGAGCACGAGGCCCTCGACCGTGAGGCCGAAGCCGAGCGCCTGCTCGGGGTCGATCGGCCGCGCGCGATCCCAGACCGCGCTGGTGAGGGCCGCGCGCACGAGGCCGCGGTAGCGCTCCGAGCGGTCGGAGACGTAGGCGCCGATGACCGCCACCGCGCGGCCGCCTTCCTCCGCGTAGAGCCAGACCCGCTCGAGCTCGACCTCGCCACTCTCCTGACGATCGACGCCGAGGGTCGCCTCGACGCCCGAGAGGGAGAGGGTCTCGGGCTCGCCCTCGGGCTCGGCGCCCGCGAGGAGCTGCTCGCGGAACGACGCGAGGAGCGAGGCCGGGCCCTCGGTCTCGGCGACGAGGATCTGGATGCGGCGGCGGGTGTGGACGAAGCCGGCGCCGGTGGGCAGGACGTCGCTCCCCCGCGGCGGGCGGAGGGTGATGCCGGTGCCGGGCACGACGGCGGGGGCATCGAGGGGGAACTCCTCGTCGTCGGAGCTCGCTTCCGCGGTCCGCTCGGCGGCCTCGGGGCGCTCGCCTCCGCCCGAGGCCGCGCCCGCACCCGCGCCCGCGGCAGCAGGAGCGCCCCCGCACGCAGCGAGACCGGCGCCCGCGAGGAGGAAGAGAACGAGCTGAGACAGACGGGCGTGACGCATGGTTTCCTCGGAGGGCGGACGGGACGAAACGCGGGGCGACGGCGTGGGCTTCCCCGGCGACGATCAGAGCGGGTCGAGCGTGCGGACCCCGCGCCGTGCGCGCTCGGCCTCGGCCGCCTTGCGAACGGCCTCGTAGAGGGCTCGGACGTCGGTGCGGACCCGCTCGATGCGCAGCTCCTTGGTGGTCCGATCCTGGCACTCGAGGACGAGGTTGCCGGTGCCGAGCACCCGCTGCGAGAAGGGCAGCTCGACGACGAAGTCGACGACGCGGAACAGATCGACCTGCTCGATGCGGCGGCTCACGAGGCCGAGCTCGACGACCACCCGTCGATCGGTGACCTTGTACCGGGTCGCACGCGCCTTCGGCACGAGCCAGAGGAGCGCGAGGCCGAGGGTCAGCACGACGAGCAGGAGCTCGAGGAGGCCAGGGATGGCCGCCGGGGAACCCTCGAAGAGCACCGACTCGGCGGCCGGGGCAGCAGAAGCGGGCGCAGGGGCAGCCTCGGCACGCCGCCGCGGCGGCTCACCCAGGCTCGTGCCGCACGACGGACAGAGGGACGGGGTCGGCTCGCCGAGCGGAGCCTCGCAGTGGGGACACGCTGCCACGCGCGGGGCCTTTACCGGAGAAGCGATCCGAGGGCAATTCGCCCGCGGCGCGGGGCGCGGGCCCGCTTCAGAGGTCCATGCCGGCGAAGGGATCGTCGGAGTCCGACGAGCCGCGGCTGCCCGAGCCGCCCGAGCCGCCCGAGCCGCCCGAGCCGCCCGAGCCACCCGAGCCACCCGAGCCAGAACGGGAGCCGGTGCTGCCGGTGCTGCCGGTGCTGCCGCCCTCGGGAGCGTCGGTGCGGCGGCGGATGCGGCCGGTGATGCGATCGGTGACGTCGGCGTGGGCGTCGCCCGAGCTCGTCTCGCCCTCGCCGATCACGACCGAGTCGACGATGGAGTGCCCGGAGGCGCCGCGGGCGATGGTGTGGGTGCGCAGCGTGGGCAGGCGCGCGAGGGTCTCGCGGTCCTCCCACACGAGGCAGAAGAAGCCGTAGAAGCGGGTCTCGTCGATGGCGCGGAGGCGGGTGGTCGCGTCCTGCCACTCGATCCACTGCATCTCCGGGCCGCCCTCGACGAGGCTGCCGGTGCGCTCGACGCCGGGCCCGAACTGCCGCTGGATGGCCTCGGCGAACTGCGCGAAGGTGGCGTCCCCGAACGCCGACGAATCGAAGGCCTGGTAGCGCTTCCAGAGGTGGTCGTCGATGAAGAAGTAGTAGCTGCGCGAGTGGGTGTCCGGCTCGCGGACCTCCATCATCGCCTCGTCGTTGCCGTGGGTGTACTCGTTCTGGAGGAACGACGTGTCCCAGCCGGTCGCGTCGCCGTCGAAGGCGACGTAGCTCGAGCGGATCCGGCGGATCTCCTCGTCGAGCTGGTGGCGGAGGCGGTCCTCCTCGATGGCACCGCCGGCCTTGGCCAGACGCGGCCCCCAGCTCGACTCGACCTGCTCGCGGAAGTGCTCGAAGGTCTCCCGCGCCCCGCCGCCCCAGCGGATGCCGAGCGACTCCATGACCCGGGCGATCTCCGCGCTCTCCGGCGCCTCGGGAGGCGCGGCCGGCGCGGCGGCAGCACGACGACGACCGCGCTGGGCCTCCGCACCATCGAACATCACCAGGCAGATGCTGAGCACGCTGCTCGCTGCGATGACCGGGACGAGCCACTTCTGCTTGCGCATGAGATCCTCCGAAGACGAGCCGTTCGCCCGAGAGCCGGTGAGCTTATACCCACCCCAGGCGGAGAGGGAAGCCTGCGGCGCGGGGCAGACGCGCCGGGCCGGGCGCCGATTCACCGCCGCGCGCGAACGACCCGCTTGCACGCCGCAACCGAGTGCGTCGTTGGCTGGCGCGGGTGGTCCGTGTCAGCCTCGCCCTCCGAGGCTTCGTGAAGATCCTGGTCACCGGCGGCGCCGGCTTCATCGGCTCCGCGTTCCTGCTCCGGCTCGTGCCGGCGCAGCCCGAGCACCAGTTCCTGAACGTCGACAAGCTGACCTACGCGGCGAACCCGCGCTCGATCGAGGCCCTCGAGGGCCGGGACAACCATCGCTTCGTGCGGGCGGACATCGCCGACGCCCCGGCGATGTCCGCGCTCTTCGCCGAGGAGAAGCCGGACGCGGTCGTGCACTTCGCCGCGGAGAGCCACGTCGACCGCAGCATCCTCGGGCCGGGCGAGTTCGTGCGAACGAACGTCGAGGGGACCTTCGCGCTCCTCGAGGCGGCGCGGAAGCTGCGCGCTGCGGGCCACCCGTTCCGCCGCTTCCACCACGTCTCGACCGACGAGGTCTACGGCTCCCTCGGGCCGACCGGGCTCTTCACCGAGGAGAGCCGCTACGATCCCTCGAGCCCCTACTCGGCGAGCAAGGCGGCGAGCGATCACCTCGTGCGGGCGTGGGCCCGCACCTACGGGCTGCCGGTCACGCTGACGAACTGCTCCAACAACTACGGCCCGCGGCAGTTCCCCGAGAAGCTCATCCCGCTGATGATCGGGAATTTCCTCGCCCGAAAGCCGCTGCCCATCTACGGCAAGGGGCTGAACGTGCGCGACTGGCTCTACGTGGACGACCACGTGGATGCGATCTGGGCGGTGCTCGAAGGCCCGCAGCCCGGGCACGACGCGGAGACCTACAACGTCGGCGGCCGCGCCGAGCGGACGAACCTCGAGGTGGTCGACGCCCTCGCGGCGATCGTCGCGCGTGAGACCGGGGCGCCCGTCGGTGAGCTGCTGGCGCTCAAGACCTACGTCGCGGACCGGCCCGGGCACGATCTCCGCTACGCGATCGACGCGAGCAAGATCGAGCGCGTGCTCGGCTGGCGTCCGCGCGAGACGTTCGAGAGCGGCCTGACCCGCACGGTGCGCTGGTACCTCGAGAACCAGGCCTGGGTGGAGTCGATCCAGACCGGCGAGTACCAGCGCTGGATCGAGCGCAACTACGGCGCCCGCGGCGCGTCCGAAGGACAGGAGCAGCGATGACGGTCCAGAAGGGCATCGTGCTCGCGGGCGGCAGCGGCACGCGCCTGCACCCGCTGACGAAGGGCGTGAGCAAGCAGCTCATGCCGATCTACGACAAGCCGATGGTCTACTACCCGCTCACGACGCTCATGCTGGCGGGCGTGCGCGACGTGCTGGTCATCACCACACCGCACGAGCAGGAGATGTTCGTGCGGCTGCTCGGCGACGGATCGCAGTGGGGGATGTCGATCCGCTACGCCGCGCAGCCGAGTCCGGACGGCCTCGCGCAGGCGTTCCTCATCGGCGAGGAGTTCATCGCCGGCCAGAGCTGTGCGCTCGTGCTCGGCGACAACATCTTCTACGGGCACGGCATGCAGGGCCTGCTCGAGGCCTCGGCGCAGCGCGACGAGGGCGCGACGGTCTTCGGCTACTGGGTGAAGAACCCGGAGGCCTACGGCGTCGCGGAGTTCGACGCGTCGGGCAAGGTCGTCGGTCTCGAGGAGAAGCCGGAGCGGCCTCGCTCCAACTACGCGGTGGCGGGGCTCTATTTCTACGACCGGCACGTCGTGGAGCTGGCGAAGTCGCTGAAGCCGAGCCGCCGCGGCGAGCTCGAGATCACCGACCTGAACCGCCTCTACCTCGAGCGGGGCGCGCTGCGCCTCGAGAAGCTCGGCCGCGGCGTCGCGTGGCTCGACACCGGCAACCCCGAGGCGCTCTTGCAGGCGGCGAATTTCATCCAGGCGATCCAGCACCGTCAGGGTCTCATGGTCGCCTGCCCGGAGGAGGTCGCGTTCCACAAGGGCTGGCTCGGCCGCGAGGAGCTGCGGCGGCTCGCCGAGCCGCTGAAGAAGACGGCCTACGGCCAGTACCTCGCGGACCTCGTCCGGGAGTGAGCCCGCCCCGCGTTGCGGCCGGCCACGACGAACCCTACCCTCCCCGCTCGCCCCCGGGGACTGAACGAACGTGCCCTTTCCACTCGGAGATTCTGGTCTCGACGCGCTGGCGATCATGCTCGCGGGGGTCTTCGGCGCGCTCTTCTCCGGTCTGACGACGGCGGTCAACGAGCTCGCGGACGAGCGGCTCGTGGCGCTCCGGGACGAGGGCGGGAGCGAGGCCGACACGGCGCGCCGGGTGCTCGACAAGCGCCCGCGGATCCGCGCGCGTCTGCTCACCGGCCGGATCCTCTCGGTGTCGGCGGTCTCGGGCTTCACGGCGCACTTCGCCGCGGGGCAGGGCGCGACCGGCTGGCCAATCCTCGGCGCGGTCTTCGGTGCCGCGCTCGTCTACGCCCTCGTGGCCGAGGTGACGCAGACCATCGTGCGCGGCCGCGAGACGCGGTGGGTCTTGCGCTTTCTCCGGATCGCGCGTCCGGTCGAGCTGATCCTTGCGCCGCTCGCGTGGCCGATCGAGCTCGTCTCGCAGGTCACCGACCGCATCGTCCGGCCGGCGGAGGAGACCGTCCCGGCGAGCATCGCCGAGCGCGAGGTCGAGCACCTGATCGAGAAGCACGAGGAGGAGGGCGCGCTCCCCGAGCAGAACGCCGAGATGCTGCTCAACGTGCTGGAATTCAAGGACACCCTCGCCCGCGAGGTGATGGTGCCGCGAACGCGCATGGTGGCGCTCGCCATCGACACACCCCTCGAGGACCTCGTCAAGCGCGTCACCGAAGAGGGCCACAGCCGCTACCCCGTCTACACGAACCGCATCGACAAGATCGAGGGGATCCTCTACGCGAAGGACCTCTTCGCGGCGATGCGCACGCCCTCGCCGCCGAGCCTCACCAAGCTCGTGCGCAAGAACGTCCTGTTCGCCGCCGAGACGACGAAGATCGGCCAGCTGCTGCGCGACATGCAGGCACGGCGTCAGCACCTCGCGGTGGTCATCGACGAGTTCGGCGGCACGAGCGGCATCGTCACGCTCGAGGACATCCTCGAGGAGATCGTGGGCGAGATCCACGACGAGCACGACACGCCGGAGCAGCTGCTCACCGAGCTCGAGCCGGGACGCTTCCTCGCCGACGCGCGGGTCTCCATCCACGATCTGAACGACGCGCTCGGCGGCGGGATGGAGCGCGCCGAAGAGGGGGACTTCGACTCCCTCGGCGGGCTCGTCATCGATCTCGCGGGCAAGGTGCCGCCGGTCGGTGCGCAGCTCTCGCTCGCCGGCGTCGAGTTGATCGTGCGCGAAGCGGACCACAAGAGCGTGCAGCGGGTGGAGATTCGCCGGACCGACTCGCTGCGGCCGCCGCCCGAGCCCGCGGCCCCGCCGGAAGAATGAGCCGCGCGGCCTCGTTCTCCGCCTTCCTCGCCGCGCACCCCGGCACGGTCCTCGTCCACTGGCCGGGGCCGCACGAGCCCGCCGCGCTCCGGGCGCTGCCCCGGCTCGGCGCGACGGCGTGCGCAGACCTCGTCGTGACCAGCGATCCCGCGGCGCTCGAGACCGCGCTCGGCGCCCTCCGCGAGGGAGGCACCCTGGCGCTCGTCGCGCCCGCCGGCGGCTTGCTCGGACTCTTCGGCGCGCGCGGTCCGGAGGGCGCCGCGCTCGCGGAGGCGCTGCTCGGCGCGGGCCTCGTGGAGCTGGGGATGGTTCACGTGAACGGCCCGCTGCACCGCTGGTGCATCGTGTGGGGCGAGCGGGCGGCGGGCCCTTGACCTCCGCGTGCTGCGGCCGCACGAGCAGGGAACGCGTGGAGCCGGCACGACGCACGACGAGGCGATGGGCCGCTGCCAGCTGCTGCGGGACGGCGCGCGCCTCCCACGGGAGCCTGCTGGCCGCGGCGATCCTCGTGCTGCTCCCAGGTTGCGGCGCCAAGACCGGGCTCGAGGTCCCCGACGCTCCCTTCGATGGCGGGCCCGACGCCGGCACCGACGCCCCCGACGTGGGCACCGACGCGCCGCTGCCGTGCGTCGAGCTGTCGCCCGACGCGGGCCCGATCGACCTGCCGCTCGACACCGAGGTCGTGGTCGGGCGGGCCGACGTGCTCATGCTCGTCGACACGACCGCCTCGATGAGCTCCGAGATCGAGCAGATCCGCCGCGGCCTGCGGGACACCATCGTCCCGGGGATCCGCGACGCGATCCCCGACTCGCGGCTCGGGGTCGCGGTGCACGCCGACTTCCCGAACGGCTCGTGCGGCGGGCCGGGCGACTCGCCCTTCGACCTCGTCCTGCCCATCGAGGAGGACGTCGCGCGGGTGCAGGCCGCGGTCGATGCGATCGAGATCTCGGCCGGCGGCGACCCGCCCGAGTCGCAGGTCGAAGGGCTCTACCAGGTCGCGACCGGAGAGGGCTTGCCCGGCTACGTCGAGCCGAGCTTCGGCTGCCCGGGCGGCGGCTTCGGCTACCCGTGCTTCCGCACCGACGCGCTGCCCGTCGTCCTGCTCTTCACCGACGCGCCCTTCCACGCCGGTCCGGGGGGCTCCAACCCCTACCCCGCCGACTGCGACGCCGAGGGGGCGCACACCTACGAGGAGGCCCGCGCCGCGCTGGTGTCCCGCGGGGTGCGGGTGATGGGCCTCTTCTCCGGGCGGGGCGATGGCCGGAGCGACCTCGAGCGCATCGCCCGCGACACCGGCGCCGTGAGCGGCGACGGGCCGATCGTGTTCGACATCGGCGAGCGCGGCGAGAGCCTCTCGCGCAGCGTCGTCGAGGCGGTGCGCACGCTCGCCGACGTGATCGAGTTCGACGTCGACACCGTGCTCGCCGACCCCGCGCCCGGAGACGGTGTGGACGTGCGGGACTTCGTCGACGAGGTGATCGCGCTCCGCGCCGAGCCGATGAGCGGCGTTGGGGCGATCGAAGGCGGTGTGTTCCGGCGCGTGCAGACCGGCACCCGCGTCGTGTTCCAGCTCCGGCTCCGGAACGACGTGGTCGCCCCGGGCACCGGGCCGCAGCGCTTCCTGCTCGAGATCGTGTTCCGGGCCGACGGGCGCACCCGCCTCGGCTCGACGCTCGTCGAGCTCGTCGTGCCCGGCCGGGATGGCTCGGGCTGCGGGGGCTGAAGGCGCGCCGCGGGGCGGCGCAGTGGCCCTCAGCGCAGGATCTTGAGGCGGGCCTTGGCCTTGCCGCTCGGGAGCGTGCCGCCCGCGCGGTCGAAGTGCAGGCGCGCGGTGGCCGCGGCGACCGCGTCGGCCAGCTCGAGAAAGGCCCTGCCGGCGGTGGACTCGGGGCGCCCCTTCACGACCGGCAGGCCGGCGTCGCCGCCCTCCTGCACCGCGGTCTCGATGGGGATCTGCGCGAGCAGCGGCGCCTGCGCGAAGTCGGCGATCTTCTGGCCGCCGCCCTTGCCGAAGAGCCGGTGCTGGACCCCTGCGGAGTCGATGAACCAGCTCATGTTCTCCACCACGCCGAGGATCGGCATCGAGAGCTTCTGGCACATCGAGACGGCCTTGTAGACATCGGCGAGGGCGACCTCCTGCGGGGTCGTCACCATCACCACGCCCGTCACCTTGAGCTTCTGCGCCATCGTCAGCGCGACGTCGCCCGTGCCGGGCGGCAGGTCGAGGACGAGGAAGTCGAGCGGGCCCCAGTCCACGTCGCGGAGGAACTGCGAGAGCGCGCCGTGCAGCATCGGACCGCGCCACACGACGGCCTGCTTGTCGTCCTCGAGCAGGAAGCCGATCGACATCATCTTCACGCCGAAGCGCTCGAGCGGTGCGATCTTCTGGCCGTCGCGCGACACCGGGCTGCCCGAGACGCCCATCATGGTGGGGATCGAGGGGCCGTAGACGTCGGCGTCGAGGAGACCCACGCGCAGTCCGAGCGCGCCGAGCGCGAGGGTGAGGTTCACCGCGGTCGTGCTCTTTCCGACCCCACCCTTGCCCGACATGACGAGGATCACGTTCTTCACGCCGGGGACCGGGTCGTCGCCCATCACCTCGCGGGTGGGGACCTCGTGATGGAACGCGAGCTTCACCTCGGCGCCGCCGAGGGGCGCGAGGGCACTCTCGACGCGGTCGAGCAGGCGCCGCTCGAGCCGCTCGGAGCGGGTCGGGAGCCGGACGTTCAGGGCGACCGTGCCGCCCTCGACGCGATCGACCTCGAGCGTGCCTAGCTCCAGCATCGGCTTGTCGAAGATCGGATCCATCACGCCGGAGAGGGCAGTCTTGACGAGCTCGGGCGTCAGCATCGCCGGCTTCGTGGGCGCAGCGCCCGTCCCCGTCAAGGCCGCCACGTTCTCTGCTACCCTCGGGCCGATGTACCGAGAGCCCCGGCTGGTCGTGCTGGACGGGGACGCGGCGCGGCGGACGGCGCTCGCGGCGCGGCTCAGCGCGCTCGTCGAGGGTGCCCCGGTGCCCATCGAGGCCCACGCGAGCGTGCCCGATCTCGCGACCCTGGAGGCGGACGACGGGCTCTTGCTCGTGGTCGGCGAGGAACTCGCGGGCGAGGTGATCGGCGAGCTCGCGGCGAGCCGCGTGGCGGACGTGGGCGTGGTGGTCGTCGGCAAGGACGGCGCGGAGGCGGCCAAGCTGCTCGAAGCGGGCGCGCTCGACGTGTGGCGGTGGCCGCTGCAGGAGCTGGAGATCCCCGCGCGGGTCCGCTCGCTGCTGCGCATCGCCGCAGCGAACGCGACCCTCGCAGAGAAACAGAAGGACGCGCGCTCGATGGTCGAGCTGACCCAGACCCTGGCCAGCTCGCTCGACATCTCGGAGATCCTCTACACCGTGACCCGGCGCATCGCCGCGGCGGTGCGGGTCGAGCGCGTCTCGATCGTGCTGAGGCCGAGCGCCGAGAGCTCGAGCGTCGGCTACGTCGTCGCTGCGAGCGACGATCAGGGCATCACGAACCTGCGGATCGATCTCGAGAAGTATCCCGAGCTGCTCGAGGTGTTCCGAACGCGCTCGCCGCTGACCATCCACGACCCCGCGACCCACCCACTGCTCGAGGGGGTCCGCCATGGGGTTCCGAGCGGTGCGCGGGGCACCGCGTCGCTCTTCCCGATCCTCTGGCACGACGAGGTGATGGGGGCGGTGTTCGTGCGCTCGCCGCGCGGCCGCAGCGATCTCTCCGAGCGCGAGCGCAGCTTCTGTCAGATCGTGGCGAACGCGACGGCCGTCGCCCTCCGCAACGCGCGCATCCTGCAGACCCTGAGGGACGAGACCGAGCAGGTGCGGGACGCGCGGCGCGAGGCGGAGCAGCGCCTGCACGGGCTGAAGCGCTACGCCGATCTCTTCGCGTCGTCGGCCGACGGCCTCGCGGCCTTCGATCCCCGCGGCAAGCTGCTCTTCGCCAACCCGCGGGCCTACGAGATCGTGGGCGCGACCGAGGCCGAGGTGCAGCAGGCGGGGCTCTTGGCCTTCCTGCCGTCGAGCGAGCACGCGCCGCTCGCCGAGGCATGGCAACGGATCCGGAGCGGCGACTTCCCGCGCGAGCTCGATGTCCGCATCGCCGGCCGCGGAGGGAGCCGCGAGCGGATCGTGTGTGCATCCTTCTCCGCGCTGCAGGAGAGCGAGGGCGCCGTGCTCGTGTCGTTCCGCGACGTGACGGAGGCGCGGCAGATGGCCGGCGAGCTGCGGCGTACGCGGGACTTCCTCGAGGGGCTGATCCAGGCGACGGTGGACGCGATCATCGCCGCCGATCGCCAGGGCAACGTGCTCCTCTTCAACCATGGCGCCGAGCGCATCTACGGCTGGAAGGCCGACGAGGTCGTGGGCAAGAGGCGGGTCACCGAGCTCTATCCGCCCGGGGGTGCGCAGGAGGTGATGCGCCTCTTGCGGTCCGAGGGACACGGCGGGCCGGGGCGGCTCGAGCAGATCCGCTTCGAGGCAATGACCCGGGACGGCGTACGCGTGCCGATCCACCTGAGCGCCGCGGTGCTCACCGAGGATGGCGTCGCGATCGGCACGGTGGGGATCTTCACCGACATCCGGGAGAAATTGCGGGTCGAGGAGCGGCTCGCGCAGGCCACCGAGAAGCTCGCGATCAGCGAGAAGCAGGCGATCGTCGCCGAGCTCGCGGGCACGACCGCCCACGAGCTGAACCAGCCGCTCACGAGCATCCTCGGCTACACCGAGCTCTTGCGGCGCAAGCTCGTCGCCGCGGCCGCAGCCCGGGGCGCGAGCGCCGAGGGCTCGGCGGAGCTGCATGGGCTCGCCGTGATCGCCCGCGAAGCCGAACGGATGGCCGACATCGTGAAGAAGATCGGGAAGATCACGAAGTACGAGACGAAGAGCTACGTCGGTGGAGCGAAGATCCTCGATCTCGATCGCGCGAGCGGTGACGAAGCGAAGGGAGGCTCGTCGTGACCCGAGCGAGCGAGTTCGAGCGGAGCGAGGAGGGCTCGGGAGAGATGCGCACGAGCGGCATCCTCGAGAGCCGGCGGCCGGGCGGCTGGCCCGTGCCGGAGGACGAAGCGAGCGGGCCGTGGGCGGGCACCCTGGCAGCGAACCACGGGGCGATCGGGCGGGCGACCGCGGCGCTCGCGCAAGCGCTCGCCGGAGCGCCGAGCGAAGAGGCGCTCGCCGAGCGGTCCGTGGCGGTGCTCGGCGCCGCGTTCCCGGCAAGGCGGATCGCGGTGCGCCTGGGCGCGCCCGAGGACGCCGCGACCGCGACGAACGACGGCGCGGCGTTCGATCACGGGCCGGGCCTGACGCTGGCGGTGATGCTCGGCGAGCGCAGCGTCGGGGTGTTGTTCATCGGGGCCCCGAAGGGTGCGACCGCCCCGGAGGAGCCGGAGGGCGCGTTCGCGCCGCTCACCGCTTGCCTCGCCTTGGCGCTCGAGGCGGTGCGGGCGCGCCGGGAGCGGGACCTCGAGCGGGCCCGGGTCGCCTGGTTGGTCGAGAAGACCGCGGCGCCCGCGTTCCTGATGGACGGCAAGGGCCACGTGCGCGCAGTGAGCGAGGGCTCGGCCGAGCTGCTCGGGCAGCGCAGCGCCGACATGGTCGGCCGCAAGGTGCTGGAGCTCGCCGCCGCGGGCACGGCGGAGCTCGCGGAGGCCGAGCTGCGGCGGGTGCAGAAAGGCGAGGCGATCGATCGTCTCGAGATGAACACGCGGCGGCGCAACGGCGGGATGCGGGTGATCTGGTCGGCGGCCCCGGTGCGCGACGCCGACGGCGCCATCGACTCGATCCTCGCGCTCGGCAAGGACCTGACGGCGGTGGCGCTGCTCGAGGACCAGATCGTGCACGCGGAGAAGCTCGCGACCCTCGGCCAGCTCGCCGCGGGCGTGGTCCACGAGCTGAACAACCCGCTGACCAGCATCACGCTCTATACCGACTACCTCCTCCAGAAGAGCAGCCGCGCCGGCGCGGATCCGGCGGACCTCGAGCGGCTGCGGCGGATCGCCGACGCGGCCTCGCGGATGCTTCGCTTCACCCGGGACCTCGTGACCTACGCGCGACCGTCGACCGAGGAGCCGGCGGCCGTCTCGCTGCGCGACGTCCTCGCGCAGTCGGCGGGCTTCTGCGAGCACGTGCTCCACGAGACCGGCGTGACGTTCGAGCTCGACGCGCCCCCCGCGCTGCCCCCGGTGCGCGGGCTGCGAGGTCAGCTGCAGCAGGTCTTCGTGAACCTCTACACGAACGCGGCGCACGCGATCGCGGAGAAGAACGCCGAGCAGGGCACCCTGGGCGGCCGGATCGCGGTCCGCGTCGCGGTCGAGGGACGCGACGCGATCGTGCGGGTGCAGGACGACGGACCGGGCATCCGCGCCGAGCACCAGAGCAAGGTCTTCGAGCCGTTCTTCTCCACCAAGGTCGAGGGCAAGGGGACGGGCCTCGGCCTCTCGATCGTGCGCAACATCGTGCGCCTGCACGGCGGCTCGATGGAGCTCGAGAGCCGGCATGCGGAGGCCGGTCACACCGAGACCGGGACGACCTTCGTGATGCGGCTGCCGCTCGTGGAGGGATGAGTGCGGGACGCGCCCGACGTGCAGCTCGACGCGCTGCGCCGGCGCCCCGGGAGCGAGCCGGAACGTCAGGTCGAGATCCAGCTCGGACACCTCTGCAACAACCGCTGCGTCTTCTGCGTGAGCGGTCAGCGCACCGAGCGCGGGCAGGCGGGCGTCTCGGAGTACGCGCCGATCCTCGCCGAGGTGCGCGCCGCCCGCGCCCGTGGCCACACGAAGATCACGCTGCTCGGCGGCGAGCCGACGCTCCAGCCCTCGTTCCTGCCGCTGCTCCGCGAGTGCGCGGCGCTGGGCTTCGAGCAGGTGGTGATCTTCACGAACGGGGCGAAGACCGCCTCGGGCAAGCTCATCGACGAGGCCGTCGCGACCGGCGCGAAGATCGCATTCCGCATCTCGATCCAGGGCGCGAGCGAGGAGAGCCACGAGCGCACGACGAAGAAGGACGGCTCCTTCGCGCGGATCGTGCGGACCCTCGAGCACCTCCGGGCACGCGGACTCGACGCGACGGTGAACACCTGCCTCGTCGCCTCGAACCACGAGGACATCGAGCGCTTCGCGACCTGGCTCGTGCCACTCGGGGTGCGGCAGCTGCACGTCGATCTCATGCGGCCACTCGACGCAGGCGATCGCACCGAGGACGACTTCGCGCGCACGCTCGCGCCGCTCGACCGGATCGGGCCGAAGCTCGCCGCGATGGTGCAAGCCTTCCCGCCGGGCTTCGACGTGAACGTGGGCAACCTGCCCTTCTGCCTCGCGCCGGAGATCGCCGATCGCATCCACCACGACGGAAGCACCACCGAGACGATCGCCGCCGACGGCGAGACGCTGAGTGCGCCGTGGAACAAGTACGAGGTGAAGCGGCGGGACAAGGTGAAGCCGGAGGGCTGCGCCGGGTGCGCGTTCGACGCGCACTGCTCGGGGATCTACGCGCACTACCTGGCGCACCAGGGTACGGCGGCGCTCGTTCCGGTGGAGGGCGAGCGGCTCGGGGCCCTCGACCCGGGCTGGCTCGCGGTGCACCTCCGGCCGCTCGCGAGGCGGCTCGAGGCGCGGGCCCGCGAGGAGGGTGTGGTCCTGTCGTCACGGCCCGAGGATCTCCACGCGCTCGCGCTGCAGGTGGGCGGATCGCGGATCCGCTTGGTGCGCCGCGCCGAGCGTGCGATCGCGCGCTATCCGGACTTCGAGGTGGAGGGCGCGATCGCGCCGACCGAGGCCCGCTGGCTGGCAGCGGCGCTCGCTGCGGAGGGGCACGCGCCGATCGTCCCGCTCACCGCCGGAGCCACCGCGCGGCCACTGGCCGCCGCCCTGGCGCGGCTGAGCCGGGATCGGCCGGTCGGCCCGCTCGCGTGGCGCTCGACCGAGCTCGGCGAGGACCGGGTGCGGCTCGAGCTGGGCCATGGGAGCGTCACCGCCCTGGTCACGCTGGCGCTCGACGGAAGAGGACGGGTGACGATGGGCTACGCGCTGCGCGGGGAGCCGACCGAGACCGACCGGGAGGCCCTGCGGCAGGGGCTCGGCGGCCTGATGGCGCGGCTCCGGGGCGGCGAGCAGCCCGCCCGCTCGGGGGCCTGACCGCCGGACGCCGGAGGGGGCCGGGGGCCGGGACCGCCGGGGAGGCGACCTTCTTCCCGCGCTCCGCGGAGCATGCTAGGTTCGACCGGTCGTGGACGTCGTGCTCCGCAAGCTGGGCCGCAAGCCGGGGAGGCCCGTCGCCGGCCGCTTGCTTCGGCCACCGCGCAAGGGTGCGGTGCTCGTCATCGAGTTCCCCGACGGCCTGCACGAGTACGTCACGACGCCGGTGAAGCGGGTGCTCCGCATGTGCGGCAAGGACGTCTTCTACATCCAGACCGCGAACAGCCGGTACCGCCTCGAGGTCCGCTCGGGCGAGGCGAGCGCGATCGAGGTCGCGCGCTGAAGGCGCCGCGGGCGCCGTCGAGGGGCAGCCCAGCTCAGTCGATCTGTCCCTGGAGAAACCAGCGGCCACTCGCCTCGCGGTAGAGCCAGAGCAGGCATCCGTCGGAGCGCTCGGCGTAGAAGTAGTCCCGCTCGATGCGCTCGCTCCACCATCCGGACTGGACCCGGTAGGGCCCGATGAGGCGAAGCGGCGCGGCGGACGAGGGGCCGAGGCGCGGCAGGCCGCGGGCGTCGGACTCGAGGGGGATCGCGTGCGTCAGGACGCGTCGCACCAGCGGCGGGGAGAGCTGACTGGGCGGCACGACCCGGGGGGCCGGGACGTCCTGCACCGGCTCCCAGCGAAAGGATGCCTCGGGCGCCCAGCTGCTCTCGAGCCGGCCGCGGGTCACGGCGCCTTCGCCGAGGGCCGCGCGCAGCCGGGAGAGGCCGCGGGCGAGCGCCTTCGGATCGCGCTTGCGTGGGTGCTCGGTGAGCGCGAGCTGGGTCTCCTCGAGGGGGCGTGGGGCGGCACGGAGCACCAGCCGCTCGACCCGGGCGGGCAGGACGAGCGAGTCGAGCTTCAGCTGGCAGAGCGAGACGAGACCGACCACGTCGCGGGAGGCGCTCGCCGGCTCGATCGTGAAGCGCACCGGCGGCCGGGGGCTCAGGCCCTCGGCGCGCTCGAGCCACAAGGTCACCTCGAGCGCACCGAGCCCCGTGCGCCGCGAAGCGAGCGCGCTCGTGAGCGCGACGAGGGCGCCCTTGAGGCAGAAGAGCAGGCGGGCGCGATCGTCGTCGGGAGGCTCGACCTCGGCCTCGATCTCGATCGGCTCCTCCGCGGGTGCGGGGCAGAACGGCGCCTCGAGCGCGCCGGAGAAAGCACGGTGCAGGGCGAGCGCCTCGGCCCCGAGCCGCACCGAGACCTCGCCGGGCGGCAGCTGGAGCAGCTGCCCGAGCGTGCGCAGGCCGAAGAGCTGCAGCGCCTCGGTGAGGGCCGGCGGAAGATCGAGCCGCACGAGCAGGGCCTCCGCTGCGCGCATCGTCTCCTCGTCCACCGATCGGAGCACCTCGACCCGCCCGGAGCCGCCACGGCGCTCGTCACCGGACCGCGCGCCGCCGCGGCGGTCCTGGCCGCGGCGATCGGCCCGCGCGACCGCGAGCGTCGGGAGGCGCCGAAAGCCGACCACCACCGCGCCGGAGAGCCCCTGGGCCTCGAGGACGCCCTGCGCCGCCGCCGCCCAGCGCTCGTGGCTGCCGTGGAGCGCGAGCATCCCGCGTGGATCGACCCACACGACGCTGACCCGCTCCGCGTCCGGCTCGACCCGGGGCGAGAGGCGATGCAGCGCGCCGACGAGCTCGGACCGCACCTCGGCCACCCGCGCCGGCGGCACCACGCCCGCCCGCAGCTCGCGGCTCAGCCCGAGGGCCGCCGCGTACCGCATCCCCGGACGGATCCCCAGCGCGAGCGCGGCCCGCGAGACCGAGAGGACGGTCGCCGTCGGGCGATCTTCGGCGACGACCGCGAGCGGGTAGCCGCCCCACTCGGGCCGATCCCGCCGCAGGATCTGGAGCGGCAGCGCCGGCACGTCGATGCAGGCGACGCGGCTCATGCGGCCCGCTCCCGCACAGGCCCGCAGTGCGCTCGCAGCCCCATCCGCAGCCCCGGGCCCGGTCCCAGACGCGGTCCCGGCCCCGGCCCCGGCCCCGGACGCGGTCCCAGCCGCAGTCCCGGTCCCGGTCCCGGTCCCGGACGCGGTCCCGGCCGCAGTCCCGGTCCCGGTCCCAGACACGGTCCCGGTCCCGGACGCGGTCCCGGCCCCGGCTCCGGCCCCGGCCCCGGACGCGGTCCCAGCCGCAGTCCCGGCCCCGGCCCCGGTCCCAGACGCGGTCCCAGCCGCAGTCCCGGTCCCGGTCCCGGACGCGGTCCCAGACCCGGCCCCGGACCCGGACGCGGTCCCGGACGCGGTCCCAGACTCGGCCCCAGTCCCAGACGCGGTCTCAGCCCCGGCCGCGGTCTCAGCCGCGGCTCCAGACTCGGCCGCGGCCCCGGTCCCAGACCCGGACTCCATCCCAGCCTCAGCCTCAGCCCACCACGCTGCCGCGCGGGCCGCAGAACGGACGTCCGTTGCGCGGCGCTCATCGCGGCGGCCCCGTCCGCAGGGGCAGCCGCACGAGCCGCGGCCGGGCCGTCGCTCCCGTCGGTTCGCGGCCACTGGGAGCTGCGGGCTCGGTCTCGATCGACGCGCTCCCCGGCGGGCCGCGCCAGGTCTCCACCGGAGGCGATCGCTCGCCGAGCGCGCCGCTCTTGTCCTTGAGGACCTGCGTCGTGATCTGCACCGCCTCGCCGTGGCGCTCGCACACGAGCGCGAGGCGGACCGCGACGAGCGGGCCGAGCGAGGGACTGGCGGCATCGCCGTCCGACAGCAAGAGCAGCCGGGCCTCACAGCTCCGCAGGATGCCGAGCAGCCGCCCCTGCCAGGCGGTGGCCCGCTGCCCCGCCTGCGCGGCGCGCCCGAGCGCCCGCGCGTCGATCGCCACCGCGCCGAACGCGCCGGTGCGGAGCAGGAGCTCGGCGGCCTTCGGCCCCATGCGCTCGGCATCGCCCGCGATGTGCACCACCACCAGCGCGTCGAGGTCGAGCCCGGCAGCGGCGAGGTCGGGCGGAAAGAGCCCGCCGGCCTCGGCGGTGGCCGCGCGCGGCGTGACCCACGCGACCGGCTCTCCCTCGGCTTGCACCGCCCGGAGCAGCCGGGCGGCGAGCGAGGTCCGGGCCTGCCCCGAGAGCTCGACGATCTTGCCTGGCGGGGCGAGCGCGAGGAGCGAGGCCCCACCGGCAGGCGCCCCGTCCGCGGGCAGCCCACCCGAAGACCGGTCGAGCGACAGCGGGTCGAAGGACCGAAGGGCGGGGCCCTCGGGGCCCGTCCGCGGGAGGGGATTCGCCATGGCGGACTGGATCGGATGACTGAACACCTGCACAGAGTCAAGACGCAGCCCGTGGATCGAACTGACGCCCCCGCGATCGCAACCCCTCACAATGCTTGCCGAACCCGGCGCATGGACAAATCGTCATCGAATGCCATACTGTCATATTCCTCTGACATCTGGTCGCACCGCATGACCCAGCCGCCCACCGAAGGCCTCTCCGCCACCCTCGCCGTCCTCACCGCCCGCCTCGGCGCCACCCCCTCGGTGCTGGTCGTCGACGACGAGGCGGAGAACCGCCTCGCGCTCGGCAAGATCTTCGAGCGCGAGGGCTTCCGGGTCCTCTCCGCCGACGGCGGCCGCGCGGCGCTCGACGTGGTGCGCCAGCACCGGGTCCACGTCGTGGTGACCGATCTGATGATGCCGCAGATGAGCGGCCTCGAGCTGATGAAGGCCCTCGCCACCGTCGCGCCCGACGCCGAGATCGTGATGATGACCGCGTACGGGACGATCGAGACCGCGGTCGAGGCGATGCGCGCCGGCGCCTACGATTTCGTGGAGAAGCCGCTCAAGCGCGTGGCGATCGTCAAGAGCGTGCAGAAGGCGCTCGAGCGGCACGCGCTCGTCGCGGAGAACAAGACGCTCAAGGCCGAGCTGAGCCAGCTCAAGTCGCGGCCGATCGTGGGCAGCTCGCCGGCGCTGCGGAGCGCGCTCGAGATCGCCTGGCAAGCGGCGCCCTCGACGGCGAACGTGCTGGTGCTCGGCGAGAGCGGGACCGGCAAGGAGCTGCTCGCGCGGGCCATCCACGAACAGAGCGGGCGGAGCGGCGCGTTCGTCGCGGTGAACCTCGCGGCCCTGCCCGAGACGATCGTCGAGGGCGAGCTCTTCGGCTTCGAGAAGGGCGCCTTCACCGGCGCCGTGAGCCGGCGCGACGGGCGCATCGCCCAGGCCGAGGGCGGCACGCTCTTCCTCGACGAGATCGGCGAGCTCGCCCCGAGCGTGCAGGTGAAGCTGCTGCGGGTGCTGCAGGAGGGCGAGTACGAGCCGCTCGGCGGCAAGACGAAGAAGGCCGACTTCCGTCTCGTCGCGGCGACGAACAAGGACCTGCAGCAGCTCGTCGCCGAGGGGCGCTTCCGCGAGGACCTCTTCTACCGGCTCAACGTCATCGCCATCACCAGCCCGCCGCTCCGGGCCCGGCAGGGCGACGTGCCGCTGCTCGTCGATCACTTCCTCGACGTGTACTGCCGCAAGAACGGCAAGCCGCGGATGGAGCCGAGCGCCGAGGCGATGGAGCACCTCGTGAACTACGGCTGGCCGGGCAACGTGCGCGAGCTCGAGAACGTCATCGAGCGCGCGGTCGTGCTCGGGCGCAGCAAGGAGCTCACCGCCGCCGACCTGCCCCCGCACATCACCAGCGCCGAGCGGCGCGGCACCGAGCTGAGCTTCTCCATCGGCACCCCGCTCGAGGAGATCGAGGGCCGGGTCATCAAGGCCACCCTCGAGCACACCCGCGGCGACAAGCAGCTCGCCGCGCAGCTGCTCGGCATCAGCGCCCGGACCATCTACCGCAAAATCGCCGGCGAGGACGCCCCCGGCTGACCCGCCGGTCGAGGCGCTCGTCCGGGCGGATCCCGGCGCTTCGCACGGACGGCGACCAGGGCTACACCTCGGCGATGCGCATCAAGGCCTGCCTCGCGCCGCTGCTCCTCGTGCTCGCGGCCTGCGATCCCCCGGCGCCGGAGGGATGCTCGTCCCGCGCCGACTGCGCCTCCGGCATGGCCTGCCTCGATGGCCGCTGCGTGGTCGAGCGCGACGCGCCGCCGGCGATCGATGCGCCGGCCGACGCGCCGTGCGTGTGTCCTGCGGGGCAGAGCTGCGCGGGCGGGACCTGCGCCGCGGACTGCGGCGATCCCCGCGCCACGCCCTGCGCCGCGGGCGAGGCGTGCGACTTCGCCACCGGGCGCTGTGTCGCCGAGGGCACGGCCGGCGCGCTGGTCGGCGAAGGAGAGCGGTGTGGCGAGATGGGACCGCGCTGCCTGCCGGGCACCGAGTGCAGCGTCACCGGCACGTGCCAGCCGGCGCCGCCCTGCGTGGCGCTGCGCTGCACCGAGGACGGCGCGACGTGCTGGGGCGCAAGCTGCGCGAGCACCCGGCGCACCGCCCCCTGCTCCTTGCCGAGCCTCGAGCGGCTCAACACCGCGGACTTCGTGCACGGCGGCGACAACGGCCTGGTCGATCTGGAGTTCGACGACGCCTGCAACGCCTACGGCGTCACCACCATCTCGGGCACCGACTTCCTCCGCGAGCTCGCTCCCGATGGAACGCTCGTGGTGCACCCCGGCGTGACGAACCTGAACATGGGCGAGGTCGCGGTGCTGCGGCCCTACTCGAGCGAGTTCGAGATGGAGCCGGGCGAGGTGGCGCTCACCTACACCTGCTGCCTCTCGTGCGGCTGCGTCGGAGGCGACCCGCAAGGCGTCGCGCGCCTCGACCGGATGGGCGCGGTGCGCCTTCCGATGGTGCTCACTGCGGCGGCGAGCGACGCGAGCGGACCCTTCGGGATCCGCGCGCTCGACGGCGGCCCCTTCGGCCTCACCTGGGGCCGCGATCGCACGCTCTACGTCGGCAACGTGGCGGTGGACGGCGACGTGCACCGCGCGGATCTCGCGGCTGGCACGAGCGGCGAGATCGCGCGCCTCGAAGGACGCGTCCACGCGGCGAGCAGCTTCGATGGCCGCTCCCTGCTCGTGGCGATCGCGGGCGGCCGCGTGGTGCGGCTCGCGGTGGACGGATCGAGCACCGTCGACTTCGCCGACGTCGGCCAGGACGTCACCTCGCTCGTGCGCGACCCCTTCCTCGGGGTGGTGTACGTGTCGCGGCGCGATGGGAGCGTCGTGACGCTCGATGCGGGCGGCCTCGAGCTGGACGAGCTCGTCCCTGCAGGCGGCAGGCCGGGCCGGCTCGCCTACGGGCCCGACGGCGACCTCTACTACCTGCGGACGGGCTTTCCGGTGCGGCCGACGATCGAGCGCATCGCGCTGCCCGCGACGCGCTGAGCCGCGCCGGCGCGCAGCTCAACCGCGCAGCTCAGCCGCGGAGGCGCTCCTCGAGCCGCGAGAAGCTCCGCTGGGTGCGGGTATTGCGCGCCGCCCGAGCGATCGCCGAGGGCTCGCCGAAGAGCACGACGAGCCGCTGGGCGCGGGTCAGCGCGGTGTAGACGAGGGAGCGGGTCAGCATGACGTGGTGGCTGCCGTGCAGGACCACCACCACGGCGGGGAACTCCGAGCCCTGCGCCTTGTGCACGGTCGCCGCGTAGGCGAGCACCAGCGGATCGAGCTCGTCGTCCTTGTAGCTGGTGCGCGCGCCGCCGAAGAGCACGTAGGTGACGCCGGCCTCGACCTTCTCCACCCGGCCGAGGTCGCCGTTGTAGACCTCGCGCTCGTAGTCGTTGACCGTCTGCATCACCTTGTCGCCGATGGCGAAGCGCTGGCGCGAAGGCCGACCCTGGCTCCTCGGGTTGAGCTCGGCCTGCAGCACTTCGTTGAGCCGGTCCACGCCGAAGTCGCCCTTCTTCATGGGCGCGAGCACCTGCACGTCGCTCACCGGATCGAGCCCGTAGCTCTCGGCCATGCGGCGCAGCACCCGCACCAGCGTCGCGGGCGCCTCGGCGCCGTCGCGCGCCGGCACGAGGAAGAGGTCGCCGGTGCCCTTGGTCTTCGGCGGCGTCGGCGCCGGCACCTCGCCGCGGAGCAGCGCGTGGGCGCCGCGCACGATCGCGCTCGCCTCGGCCTGGCGGAAGACCTGGGTGAGCCGCACCACCTCGGCGATCCCCGCGTCGATGAGCGCCCGCAGCACCTGTCCGGCGCCCACCGGCGGCAGCTGATCGACATCGCCGACGAGCACGAGGTGCGCCTCGGGCGGAAGCGCGTCGAGGAGCGAGGCGGCGAGGCGCACGTCGAGCATCGAGGCCTCGTCGATGAGCACCACGTCGGCGTCGATCGGCTCGGCGGCGCAGCGCGCGAAGCGGTTCAGGCCCGGGGTCCACTCGAGCAAGCGGTGGATCGTGCGGGCCTCGGCGCGGGTCGTCTCGGTGAGGCGCTTGGCGGCGCGGCCGGTGGGTGCGGCGAGCTCGACGCGCAGCTCCGCCGCCTCGAGCGCGGCGAGCATCGCGCGCACGGTGGTCGTCTTGCCGGTGCCCGGCCCGCCGGTGAGCACGGTGAGCTTGCGCGCCAGGGCCCGCTCGACCGCGAGGCGCTGCGTCGGGTGCAGCCCGCCGAGATCGACCGATGCGAGGGCCTTCTGCTGCGCGGCTTCGGTGAGCGGGCTCGGCTCGGCGGCGAGCCGGCGCAGCACCGTGGCGACCTTCCGCTCGGCGCGAAAGAGCGGCGGCGCGTAGATGGCGTCGCCCTCGACGACGAGCACCTCGCGGGCGGCGAGCGCGGCGATCGCCGGCGCGACGTTCGCGTCCGGCACGTTCAACGCGAGGGCCCGCGAGGTGAGCTCGGCGCGGGGCAGCATGACGTGGCCCTCGTCCGCGGCGCGGCCGACGAGGTAGAGCACCGCTCCTTCGGCCCGGCGCGGATCGTCGTCGGCGATCCCCGCGCTGCGGCCGATCTTGTCGGCGGTGAGGAACCCGATCCCCGGGATCTCCTCGGCGGTGCGGTAGGGGTCGAGGCGCATCTGCTCGGCGGTGCGCGCGCCGAAGCGGGCGTGGATCTTCTTGGCGAGCGCCGGGCCGAGCCCGAGCCCGTGCAGAAAGGCGATCCCCTCGGCCTCCGCGCGCTTGTCCCGCACCACCTCGCTGAGCGCGTCGGCGCGCTTCTTCCCGATGCCGTCGATCTCGGTGAGGCGCTTCTTCTGGGTGCTGATGACCTCGAGCGCGTCCTTGCCGAAGCGCGCGACGATGCGCTCGGCGATGCGCTCGCCGATCCCGGGCACGAGGCCCGAGCCGAGGTAGCGCACGAGGCCGCGCTCGCTCTCCGGCACGAGCGGCACCCAGCTCAGCGCGCGGAAGCGACGGCCGTAGGTGGCGTGCTCCTCCCAGCGGCCGGAGAAGCGCACCAGCTCGCCCTCGACGAAACCCGCGAGCTCCCCGACGACGGTGATGGGCTGGTCGTCGCGGCGCGACCGGACGGTGAGCACCGCGAAGCTGCCCTGGCCGCTCGCGAAGCGGACCGCCTGCACCGTGCCGGTGACGGTCGCTTCCGGCGCGGACTGCTTGGGATCGGGCACGGCCCGCGAATCTAATCGAGCGATGGGCCGGGCGGCAGCCCGACGGAACGGCGACGCGCGCCGGCCCTCTCGGGCACGGCGCGCGTCGTCGGGGATTCACTCCCTGGTGTGGGCGCTCAGCGCGCCGCGCGCTTGCGCCGCGAGGCGAGCACGAGGCCGACCAGCACCAGGCCGAGCAGCATCAGGCCGCCCTGACCACCGGCCGCCGACGCCGCGCAGAGCGCGCCGCCCGCGAAGCCCCCGAAGACCCGACCGTTCGGGTCGAGGTAGTTCGGGGTGCCGTCCATGTCGGTGTCGTCGTTGCGCGGGTCACCGTCGCCGTCGGCATCCTCGCTCTGGCTCGGCACACCGTCGCCATCGTCGTCGGTGTCGCGCCAGTCCGGGGTGCCGTCCATGTCGGTGTCGGGCTCGCTCGGCGTCACGCCGTCGGAGTCCGGATCGAAGGCGTCGTCGAGGCCGTCACCGTCCTCGTCGTTGCCGCTCGGGACCACATCGGGCACGCCGTCGTGGTTCTCGTCGTTGCCCTCGGTGTCGTCGGGGGCGCCGTCGTCGTCGGAGTCGACGTCGCGCCAGTCCGGCGTCCCATCGCCATCCGTGTCCGGGCCGGTGAGCGGCTCGCCGGCGAGGTCGTCGGCGAGGCCGTCGCCGTCCTCGTCGATCGCGCCGTCCGGACGACCGTCGCCGTCCTCGTCCACGCCGTTCGCCTCGCGCGTGTCGGTCAGCCCGTCACCGTCCGAGTCGAGATCGCGCCAGTCCGGCAGACCGTCCTCGTCGGTGTCCGGGCCCGCGAGCGGCTCGCCCTCGAGTTCGTCCGCCAGGCCGTCGCCATTCGCGTCGGTCGCGTCGTCCGGACGACCATCGCCGTCCTCGTCCACGCCGTTCGCCTCGCGGGTGTCGGTCAGCCCGTCACCGTCCGAGTCGAGGTCCCGCCAGTCCGGCAGGCCATCGCCGTCCGTGTCCGGGCCCGCGAGCGGCTCGCCGCTCTCGGTGCCGCCGTCGAGCGCGTCCGCCAGGCCGTTGCCGTCCGCGTCGGTCGCATCGTCCGGACGACCATCGCCGTCCTCGTCCACGCCGTTCGCCTCGCGCGTGTCGGTCAGCCCGTCACCGTCCGAGTCGAGATCGCGCCAGTCCGGCAGACCGTCCTCGTCGGTGTCCG
>Ga0209985_10001200_pt1 | contig 26131 bp, 13 predicted proteins | sample NOAtaG_FD_187305 | JGI IMG/M metagenome (GOLD analysis project Ga0209985, IMG submission 187305) | Freshwater lake microbial communities from Lake Erie, under a cyanobacterial bloom - NOAA_Erie_Diel6S_1000h metaG (SPAdes) (version 2) | ecosystem: Environmental > Aquatic > Freshwater > Lake ...
CCTTCACGAGGGCATCCGGCGGCTGGTCGTTCTCCTTGCAGATCCCGAGCCCGTGCAGCGGGCGTTGCTTCGGCTGTTGCGTGGGCGGGGAGTTCGCGTCGAGGTCTGCGTGCACTGCTCCGAGTCGCTGGATGACGAGGGCTTTCCGCTCGCCGCGGCGTGGGAGCGGCGTGCGTTCCCGATCTCGCGCATTCCGTCGGAGTCGATCCGGGTCGCGACCAGCCCCAACGTCGCAGCGGATGCGGCGGTCGATGCAATTCGCGCGATCTCCCTTTCGAACGGCGCCACGCTTGGCAGCGACGACCTGTTCGTGATGGCACCCGACGACGAGACGCGGCGCGCGCTCGAGCGCGCGTTCGCCCGGGTGGCGACGCCGGCCGCAGTGGGCGATTCGCGTGCATTCGCTGCGACGCGGCTCGGGGCGCTGCTTGCGCGTCTTGCCGCTCTGCTCGGCGAGGGATCGGTCGAAGCGCTCGCCGCGTTCGTGCGTCACGACGATGTCGCGCGCTGGCTCAATCCGAAACTCAAGGATCTCGCTGCTCGCGACGCAGCGAAGCGCGGAGATGCCGATCCCGCCGCAGTTTCCTGCGATGCAGGGGACCGCGTCAGCGCCTATCGCGGGAAGACGCTTGTCGGTGCGTGGCGCGACGAGCCCGTCGCGGTCGTCGAGGGCGAGCGTCGCGAGAACTTCGGAACCGCGAAGCAGTACGCGCAAGTGCGGTCCGCCGTCCTCGAGCTCTGCCGGCCGCTCGACGGCATGCGTCCCGCGGCGGAGTGGGCGAAGCCGCTGCGCGCGCTGCTCGAGACGATCATCGGCGAGGACCTCTCCGGGGCGCACGCCGAGGAGCGCGCGTCGACGATCCGCGCGCTCGATCGCGAGCTCGGCGAACTGCATGCCCTGCCGAAGGCGTTCGGTGCACCGGTCGGCGCGCACGAGGCGATCGAACTCGTGCTCGCGCGGCTTTCCTCACAGGAAGTCCGCGGTGCGCGCATCGCCGATGGGGTCACGATCGCGGGCTGGCTCGACGCAGGCATGGCGGACGAACCGCACCTGGTGTTCGCGGGTTTCGCCGAGGGGCGCGTCCCCGAGGGAGCGGTTGCCGATCCGCTCCTCCCCGAAGGCGTTCGGTCCGCGCTCGGCATGATGTCCGGCACGCGCCGCGCGGCACGCGACGCGTGGATCCTCGACGGCATCCTCCTGCGCACCGCGGCGCGTGCGGCTGGTGGCCTTGGCGCGAGCGTCTCCTTCATCGTTCCGCAGCAGTCCGAGGAAGGCGATCCGCTGAAGCCATCGCGCTTCCTGCTTCGCGTCGAGGACGCCGCGCTGCCCGACCGCGTCACGCTCCTCTTCCCGACGAGCCATCGCGAGGAGCGCCCACGAATCGAGAGCGCTGGCGAAGCCCGCGCGATGTTCGAGCGCACCCCGAAGATCGACGGCGTCAAGATCGAGTCGATGAGCGTCACATCGTTCAGGAGTTTCCTGCAGTGCCCGTACCTCTTCCAGTTGCAGCACGATGCGCGTCTCGGGCTCTCTGCGATCGAGGAGCGGCTGGTCGAGCTCGACGCCCGCGGCTTCGGCAACCTCCTCCACTCGGCGCTCGAGAAGTGGGGGCGAGAGGAGATCGCCGCAGGTCGGCGCACCGAAGATCCGGCCGTCATCGAGCGCGAGGTGAGCCGACATCTCGATGAACTCGTGGCGCGCCACTACCCAAGGTCGCGCGCGCCCGCGCTCCGCGTCCAGGTCGAGCTTGCGCGGCGACGACTGCGTCGATTCGCCCAGATCCAGGCCGAAGAGGCGCAGAAGGGGTGGAAGGTCCATCTCGTCGAGTGCTCGTTCTCGAAGAGTCCGACGACACACGGCATTCAGGCGCCGAAGATCCCGCAGCCCGATGGCCTCTATCTGACGGGCCGAATCGATCGCGTCGATGTCTGCGAGGCGACGGGTCGGTTCCGGGCGCTCGACTACAAGACCTCTGCGAAGGGCGATTCACCCACCTCGGTGCATCTCCGCAGGAGGAAGTCGGACGACGGCACCACGCGGGACGAGTGGGTCGACCTCCAGTTGCCGCTCTACCGCGTGCTTCTTCGCTCGATGTCGCCGCGCATCGATGTCGGCGCCGCCGAACTTGGCTATCTCAACCTCGCTCCGACCGCTGAGAAGAGCAAGGTCTCCCTGCTCGACGGCGCGCGCGTGACGGAAGAGCTGCTCGATGAAGCCGAGGCTCTCGCGCAGGACATCGTGCGGCGCGTCCTTGCGGGCGACTTCACTCCGTCCGAGCGCATCCCGGTCGGCCCCGACGACCCGCTCGCGCCCATCTGGGGACTCGGGCAGCGTGGACTGGCCGAAGAGGACGCGTCGGGGGGCGGGTCGTTCGCCCGCTTGGAAGGAGGCGAATCATGAGCGCCGTCGCGCGAACCTTCGCAGGAATGGTCGGGCCGTCTGACCGGACGATCGTCATCGCCAACGCAGGCTCCGGCAAGACCTGGACGCTTGCGAATCGGATCCTTCGCTGGCTGATCGACGAACTGCACGCGGGCCGCACGCCGAGCCCGTCGCAGGCGCTCGCCGTCACCTTCACGCGCAAGGCCGCGGGCGAGATCCTGGCGCGCGTGCTTGCGCATGCGGCGCAGGGGGCACGCGCGGACCGTTCGGGCGAGAAGGCGCGCGAAGAGTTCAGGGCCGTCGTCGGGGAGGCGACCGAGGCCGAATACCTCGCGGCGCTGAAGGCGCTGTGCGCCGACCTCCACCGGCTTCCGATCGGAACGCTCGACGGGTTCTTCCATCGCATCGCGTCGTCGATGCCGGATGAAGTCGGGCTGCCTGCCGAGTGGACGCTCGGCGAGGAGGCCGAGCTCCAGGAGATCCGCGCCCGTGCTGCGGCCGAGATCCTCGCCGACGACGACGCGGAACGGATGCTCGACCTTCTCGAGCAGGGCGCGCCGAAGCCCAGCGTCTCGAACTCGATCGAGTCGTTGCTCGGCGGCCAGCACTCCGTCACGCCGCTCGACATCTACCGCGCCGTCGCCGTCGGAGGCGAGCAGGCGGTCGACCGCGCCTACGGGTGGATGAATCCGCTGATCGACCGAAGCGCGCTCGACTCGAAGAAGTGGGATGCGCTCGCGCTCGAGCTCAGGGGGCTGGGGCTCCCGGGCCAGAAACCCGACAAGGCGTGGGAGAAGGCCATTCAGAAGGTGGTCGAGCAACTCGAGCAGCGTGACTGGGTCGGGCTTGCCAAGAACGGGTTCCTGCCGAGGATGGCGCGGCAGGAGTCCTACTCCAAGAAAGACATGCCGCCCGAGTTTGCGCGTGTCGGCGGCGAGATCGCGCGATGTCTGCGGGCTGCGCTGCTCGCCGATCTCGATCGCAAGCTCGAGGGTGCCCGCACGGTGCTGCCAAAGGCCGAGGCGGCACTCGCGCGACTTCAGCGTGAGACCGGTCTCTACGGGTTCGGCGATGTCACCCGCGGAATCGCGGATGCAGCGCGGCGCGAGGGCTCGCGTGTCGCCGATCCCGATGCGCTGCGCGAGGCGCTCGGCGTCGAGTTGCGTGACCTCGCGATCGATGAGGCGCAGGACACCTCGGTCGAGCAGTTCCTCGCGATGAAGCCCTTGCTCGACGAGGTGCTCGGCGGCCATGGCCCAGAGCGGGCGGGGCGGTTCCTGCTCGTCGGCGACCCGAAGCAGTCGATCTACGGCTGGCGCGGCGGAACGCCCGGGCTGATCGCCGAGATCGAGCAGGCGTACCGCGGCAACCTCGGCGAGGCGAAGCCGCTTGCGAAGAGCTTCCGTTCGTCGCCGATCCTGATGGACTTCGTGAACCGCGTGTTCGGCGACATCGCCGAGGTGCTGCCGTCGCTTGTCGGCATCAAGAAGCGCACAGAACTGATCGGCGACAAGATCGAGGTCTTCGACTGGGCGAAGTCGCATGGATTGCCCCCGACTTGCACCGACAGCGCGTTCACGCAGGCGCTCGCGCAGTGGAAGTTCGTGCCGCACGAGTCGGCGCGCGCGGATCTCAGCGGTTTCGTCGCGGCGTATGTCTGCGGCGAATCGGGCGGAGAACAGTCCGAGGACGAAGACTCGGACGGCGGATCCAGCGGCGGCGATGCGTCCACCGATGGGACGCCCGATCTCGAGGAGGTCACTGCGAGCCGCTGCGCGGCTGCGATCGCCGAGAGGATCCTGCGCGAGCGTCCCGGGCGGACGATCGGCATTCTTGTTCGGACGAATGCGCTCGTGTCCGAGACGATCGCGGAACTCAAGGCGCTCGGCATACCGGCGAGCGACGAGGGGCGCGCGACGCTGCTCGATTCGCCGGCCGTGGCCGGAGTGGTCGCCATGCTCCGGCTGATCGATTCGCCGAGCGACCGCATCTCTCACTTCCTGGTGTCCCGCGGCCCGATGGCGGGCATCACGCGCCTCGCGAGGCTGGAGGATCGACCGCAAGCGGAGCAGGATGCGATCGACTTCGCCGCGGAGTGGCGCGGCAAGATCGCGAGCAAGGGTCTCGCTCCCGTCCTGAACGAGGTGCTTGCACAACTGCACGACGCTGGTCTTTCGCCGATCGATGCCGATCGCCTCGCCCGCGTCGTGGCGATCGCGGAGTCGTTCGCCGACGAGCCGCCAGCGCGCCTCACGGACTTCGTCGAGGCGATCGAGTCCGACGATGCAAGCGCAAGTTCACCGGACCGCGTGCGCGTCATGACCATCCATCGCTCCAAGGGGCTCGAGTTCGACGAGGTGATCGTCCTCTCGCTCGATGCGAACTGGGGTGCGGTCAAGGCGACATGGGGAATGGTCCGGACCGACCCTGCGCAGCCGCCGCAGATGGTCGCCCTGCTTGCGAGCGCGCCCGTCCGGTCGTGGATTCCCGAACTCGCGGTGTTCGAGCGCGACGAGCGCCGTCGCCGGCTGCTCGACGACCTTTCCGCGTTCTATGTCGCCGTCACGCGGGCGAGGCGCGGCCTGCATCTCGTGATGTCGAAGGAGGCGAAGGGGGAGTACCCGACTGGCGCGAAGCTCATCCGCGCGGCGCTCGACCGCGCGGGCGCCACGGCGGACCTGCTTGCTGGCGCCGGCTCGATCGAGGCGGCGTTCGCGCAGGCGCAGGTGCATCCGTCGGAGCCGTTCTGGCAGCGAGCGCACGAGGTGGATTCCAAGCCCCCGGCGGCGACTGGTGCGAAGGCCGAGCCGGCCGTCGTGGCCGCGAAGCCGGGCGATGGATCGACGGAGGCCGGACCGGCCGGTCCGCTCGTTGAGATCAAGCAGCGCACGGCTGGTCGTGCCGCGCCGCCGTCCTCGCACGCGTCGCGCGGCTTGTGGGCGATCGATCCCTTCTCCAACGACGACATCGCGTTGCGCGGCGTGTTCGTGCACGAGTGCTTCCGCGAGGTGCGGTCGATCGAAGCTCTTGCCGACGCGGCTTCGCGCGCGGCGATCATCGAACGCGCGCGTCGTCGCGCGGCGGCCGAGAAGGGCGAGCCGATCTCGGATTCCGTTGCCGAAGGTGTCGCCGCGATGCTCGAGCGCATCGCTTCGCAGCGCGGCAAGCCCGGATCGATCGCGAAGTCGCTCGAGGTTCCGGGCGACGCGGGTTCAAGCCGCGTCCTGACGGAACTCGGCTTCGTTCGCGAGGTGAACGGCGCGCTGGTCAACGGCCGCATCGATCGACTGGTGCTCTCGTTGCGCGATGGCGTGCCGATCGGTGCGACGATCATCGACTTCAAGACCGGCGCGACGGAAGTGTCGAGCGAGAAGCTCGCCGAGAAGATCTCCGCGTACCGCGAGCAACTTGCCGCGTATGGTGACGCGGTCGCAGAGATGTTCACGATTCCGCGCGAGGCGGTGCGGCTCGAACTGCTCTTCGTGGATCGGGGCGAGTCGATCGCGCTCGAGGAAATCCGCTGAAAGCCGCAGGAGTTCGCGAAGGCGCGCGGCGCCGGACCCCGCCCCGAAATCGGAAAAGTTCCCGCGATGGAGGGTTGGCGGAAACGGGGTGTGGGTTACACTCGCCGCGTGCTTGGATCACGGACACCGCTCCTCGTCTCGGGCGTCGCAGTGGCCGCATTGGCGGTCGTCGTGCTTTCGCCCGCGCGCCTTTCGACGCGGGCTTCTGCGCCGGTCGGTCAACGCGTTTCCTCTGCGGTCGCGCCGAACGCGCGAGTCCCTGCGGCCGAGCCGATCCGCTACGGCCGCGATATCCGTCCGATCCTGTCCGATCGCTGCTTCCTGTGCCATGGGCCCGACCGCGCGCACCAGCAGGCGGGTCTGCGCCTCGACATCCGCGATGAAGCGATCGCACCGCGCAAGAACGGCGCCGCCATCGTGCCTGGCGACGCCGAGGCGAGCGACCTGTGGAAGCGGATCACCGCCCACGACCCCGCGAAGGTGATGCCGACCCCGGACAGCGGAAAGCGGGCGATCACGCCCGAGGAGCGCGAACTCATCCGCCGCTGGATCGACGAAGGCGCGCACTACGAGTCGCACTGGGCGTTCACGGCGCCCGTTGCTCCTGAGATCCCGGCGGTGAAGAGCGAGTCGTGGGCCCGGAACGACATCGACCGCTTCGTTCTGGCGGGGCTGGAGCGGATGGGCATCGCCCCCGCACCAGAGGCATCGCCTGCGGATCTGGTTCGCCGCGTCTACCTCGACCTCACCGGTCTGCCGCCCACCCCGGAAGAGACGGATGCCTATCTCGCCGACCCCGCGGCGGATCGCCTCGAGCGGCTCGTCGACCGACTCCTGACGGCTGAGCCCTACGCGTCGCGCACCGCGGAGCGTCTGTCCGTGCCGTGGCTCGACATCGCGCGCTACGCCGATACGAGCGGCATCCACATGGACGCCGGCCGCCAGATGTGGCTGTGGCGCGACTGGGTGCTGAAGGCTTTCCGCGACAACAAGCCCTACGACCAGTTCGTGATCGAGCAGGTCGGCGGCGACCTGATTCCGTCGGCGACCGTCGACCAGATCGTTGCGAGCGGCTTCAACCGCGCCCATGTCACGAGCGACGAAGGCGGCGCGATCAACGAGGAGTATCTCCTCGAGTACGCCTCCGACCGAGTCAACACCGCGGGATCCGCCTTCCTCGGGCTTTCGGTCGGTTGCGCCCGCTGCCACGACCACAAGTTCGATCCGATCACGACCGAGGACTTCTACTCGCTCATCGCGTTCTTCAACTCGAACGAGGAGCCGGGCATCTACTCGCAGGCGCCCGATCCCAACCGGGCGTTCGAGCCGTTCATCGAGGTTCCGCGTCCCGACCAGCAGGAGCGGCTTTCGCTTCTCGCCGCGGCCGAGGAGCGCGCCCGCGCCGAGCAGGCGCAAGCGGGGGAATCCGAGAAGGCCGAACTCGCGTCGTTCGTCGGCGCCGTGCGTGCCGGCTTCGCGCCCGCCGCCGCGACGGTCGTTTCCGCCTCGAGCCGAGGCGGCGCCACCCTCGCCGCCCAGGCCGACGGTTCCGTCCTCGCCTCGGGCATCAATCCCGAGAGCGACGAGCACACCATCGTCATCCGCACCGATGCGACCGACCTCCGCGTTCTCATGCTCGAGGCGCTCGAGGACCCGACGCATGGCCAGGGCCGGGTTGGCCGTGGCGCGAATGGAAACGCGGTCCTCGAGGGGATCGCCGTCGAGGCGGTCTCGGTCGCCGATCCGGCCCGTCGCGAGACCATCGATCTCGCGTGGGCGTGGGCCGACTACGAGCAGGAGAGCGACGACTTCCGCGCCGTCAACGCGCTTTCGAAGGGCGATGGCCGCGTGTGGGCCGTCCGCGCGCACGAGGTGCCCGGGAAGCGCACCGCGCTGTTCGCGACCGCGCGTCCTTTCGGCTTCGCGGGTGGGACCGAACTTCGCATCACCCTGAACTACGACTCGCCGTACCCGAGACATGTGTTCGGCCGCGTGCGGGTGACGCCGATGCAGGCAAGCGAAGCCGCGCTCGCGGCGCTTCCCGAGGCGTCGAGCGCGTGGTACATCGCCGGGCCGTTCTTCGGCGAGCCGGGAGTCGGCTACACCGCCGAGTATGGCCCCGAGAAGGAGAAGTCCCTCGCGCTCGGCAAGCAGTTCGGCACCGCTTCGAATCCGGGCGAGTGGCGTTTCGCGCCCGGCGTCCTCGAAGGACAGGCGGTCGGACTCGCCGCCAGCATCGGAAGCGAGTTCATCGCCCGCGAGATCTTCGCGCCAACCGCGCGCAAGCTTGACCTCTCCTTCGGCTCCGACGACGGACTGCTCGTCTACCTGAACGGCGAGAAGGTGTTCGAGACGCAGTCCGCGCGCGCTGTGGCGCCGGACCAGGACCGTGTCTCGCTCGACCTGAAGCCGGGGCGCAACTTCCTGGTCTGCAAGGTCGTCAACACCGGCGGTCAGGCGGGCTTCTACCACCGCGCGGTTCCGGCCGACGGCGTCTACGAGCGCGCGATGGTCGCACTGGTCGCGCCCGAGGGCGCCGTGCGCGAGGTGGCCGTCGAGGCTGCGCGCAACGGCTGGCGCACGCGCTTCTCGCCGACCTACATCGCCGCTTCGCGCAAGATCGAGGAAGTCGCCCGCGAGCGCGCTGCGCTTCTTGCGAACACGCCGCGCACGATGGTGATGAAGGAGCTCCCGATGCCGCGCGAGACCTTCGTCCATGCGCGCGGCGCCTACGACCATCCCGACAAGAACCGACCGGTCACGCGCCGTGTTCCCACGGTGCTCGGCTCGCTTGCGGAAGACGCCCCCAAGAACCGCCTCGGCCTCGCGCAGTGGCTGGTCTCGAAGGAGAACCCGCTCACGGCCCGCGTGACGGTTAACCGCGTCTGGGAGACCTTCTTCGGCCGCGGCATCGTGCGGACGAGCGACGACTTCGGCCTGCAGGGCGAGTGGCCGACGCATCCCGAACTGCTCGACTACCTCGCGGTGCGGTTCCGCGACGGTTCCGGCGACAGGCGCGCTTGGGACATGCACGGCCTCGTCCGAGACATCGTCACGAGCGCGACCTACCGGCAGTCCTCCCGCCTCCGCCCCGAGATCGCGGCGTTCGATCCGGAGAACAAGCTGCTTTCGTGGTACCCGCGCCAGCGGCTCAGCGCCGAGGCGATCCGCGACCAGGCGCTGTTCGTCGCGGGCCTCCTCAAGGAACGCTTTGGCGGTCCGAGCGTCAAGCCGTACCAGCCCGAGGGACTGTGGCAGGAAGTCGCGATGCTCCAGTCGAACACCCGCGTCTACGAGCAGTCGCAGGGCGACGACCTCTGGCGCCGCAGCCTCTACACCTACTGGAAGCGCGCGGCACCGCCGCCGACGATGCTGACCTTCGACGCGCCGACCCGCGAGTTCTGCTCGACGCGCAGGCTCGTCACCAACACGCCGCTTCAGTCGCTTGCGCTCTGGAACGACCCGCAGTTCGTGGAGGCTGCGCGCGGTGCAGCGGAGCGCGCCCTGCGTGTGGGCGGCGACGACCGCGTCCGCGCCGAACTGCTGTATCGCCGCGCGACCGGAACCGGGCCGTCGGCCGCGATGCTCGACAAGCTCGTCGAGACGCTGGCCGCGAACCGTGCGCGCTATGTGGCCGCGCCCGAGGAGGCCGTCAAGCTTCTCGCGGTGGGCATGGCGCCTCGCCCGATGGACCTCGACCCCGCCGAACTCGCCGCGTGGACCCTGCTTGCCAACGCCGTGCTCTCGAGCGACGCCACGATCGTGAAGGATTGACCGAGGAGACGCCCATGCCAAACCAGCCACGCATCAGCGCAACCCCGGCAGACGGACTCGAGGAGTACCTCCTCAACATGACGCGCCGGCGCTTCTTCGGCTCGGTCGCCACCACGATCGGCGCCGGCATCGGCGGCATGGCGCTCGCCTCGCTGCTCGGCCAACGCTCCGCGTCCGCAGCCCCGATCCTCGGCGCCGACGGACAGCCGGCGGCGTTCACTCCCGGCCCGCACTTCGCGCCGAAGGCGAAGCGCGTGATCTACATGCACATGGAGGGCGCGCCCAGCCAGCTCGACCTCTATGACTACAAGCCCGAGCTCGAGAAGCGCTTCAACGAGGACCTGCCCGACTCGATCCGAAACGGCCAGCGCATCACCACGATGACGAGCGGGCAGTCGCGCTTCCCGGTCGCGCCCACCAAGTTCCGCTTCGACCGCTACGAGAACAACGAGGACGGCGTCTATCTCTCCGAGCTCCTGCCGCACACCGGCGGAATCGCGAAGGAGATGTGCCTCATCCGCTCGATGCACACGCAGGCGATCAACCACGAGCCGGGCATCACCTTCTTCCAGACCGGCAGCGAGCAGCCGGGCCGGCCGAGCTTCGGATCGTGGATGAGCTACGGGCTCGGAAGCATGAACGCGAACCTGCCCGCGTTCGTCGTGATGATCACGCAGGGCGTCGGCAACATGCAGGCGCTGAGCGCGCGCTTCTGGGGCAGCGGGTTCCTGCCGAGCGAGCACCAGGGCTGCCGCCTGCGCTCGGGGCGCGATCCCGTGCTCTATCTGCGTGACCCGGAAGGCGTGTCGCGCGAAGACCGCCGCCGCATGCTCGACCTCGTCGGCGAGCTCAACGAGACCGAGTTCGAGGAGAGCCTCGACCCCGAGGTGCGCGCGCGTCTTGCGCAGCACGAGATGGCGTACCGCATGCAGATGTCGGTGCCCGACCTGACCGACTTCTCCGACGAGGACGCAGCGACGCTCGAGATGTACGGGCCCGATGTGCACAAGCCAGGTTCCTTCGCCGCGAACTGCCTCCTCGCGCGCCGCCTCGCGGAGAGGGATGTGCGCTTCATCCAGCTCTACATGCGCGGTTGGGACCAGCACGGCAACCTGCCGGGCGAGCTGAGCGCGCAGGCGAAGGCCGTCGACCAGGCGCAGGCTGCGCTGGTGAAGGACCTCAAGCGCCGCGGACTCCTCGAGGAGACCCTCGTGATGTGGGGCGGCGAGTTCGGCCGCACGGTTTACTCGCAGGGTCAGCTGTCGCGCGACAACTATGGCCGCGACCATCACCCGCGCTGCTTCTCGGTGTGGCTTGCCGGTGGCGGCATCAAGCCGGGCATCAGCTACGGCAAGACCGACGACTACTCGTACAACGTGGTCGAGAATCCGGTCGAGGTGCATGACCTGCACGCGACGATGCTGCACCTGCTCGGCCTCGATCACAAGAAGCTGATCTACCGCGCGCAGGGGCGCGACTACCGCCTGACCGATGTGAAGGGCGAACTGGTCAGCAAGATCATGGCATGAGTTCACTCGGGCGCTCGGAAGCCTGACCCGCGGAGCCGCCGCAGCGGCGCCGGGGGAGTTGTGCATCGCCCGAGCCAGAGCGAGCCGCCGCAGCGGTGAGCGCCGGAGGAACCGTGCTCCGCCCCCGCCAGAGCGAGCCGCCGCAGCGGTGAGCGCCGGAGGAACCGTGCTCCGCCCCCGCCAGAGCGAGCCGCCGCAGCGGCCGGCGCCGGAGGAGCTGTGCTCCGCCCGAGCCAGAGCGAGCCGCCGCAGCGGCGAGCGCCTAAAAGCGTGCACGGCACGTGCCGTGCAGTGTCAGGCACTGACTGGCACGTGCCAGGCACGTGCCTGGCACCGTTCCAATCGGCGGCCGGCGCGTCGTCTGTCCCCGAGTTTCCAGCCGTCTGCCGCAGCCGCTTGTACCGGCCGCTGCCGTTCCGCCCGTGCACGGCACGTGCCGTGCAGTGCCAGGTACTGCACGGCACGTGCCGTGCACCGGTCGGGGGCCGCTCCGGGGTGCGCGAGCGGGGCGCTTTCCCTCACCTGCCTGCATCCAAGTGCCGATATGTTCGGCTCCATGGCGGTCGCCGAAACCACCCTCATCCTCGACTTTGACTCCACCATCGTCGCCGCCGAGGGCCTCGACGAGATCGCCCGCCTTGCGCTCGCCGACGACCCCGACCGCGACGCCAAGGTCCTCGCCATCGAGGGCATCACCCGCGACGGCATGGAGGGCCGCATCGGGATCGACGAGTCGCTCCGCCGACGCCTCTCGCAGCTCTCGATCACGCGCGCCCATGTCGACGCCGTCGTCAAGCTCCTCAAGAAGCGGATCGCCCCGAGCTTCCGCCGCCACAAGGACGCGCTCCGTCGCAACGCCGCGCGCATCTATGTCGTGAGCTCCGGCTTCCGCGACTATGTCGTCCCCGTCTGCGCCGACCTCGGCATCGCGGCCGACCATGTCATCGCCAACGACTTCCGCTGGTCGAAGGACGGCAAGTCCGTCGTCGGCTACGACACCGACTCGCACCTCGCGAAGCCGAAGGGAAAGCCCGCCGCCGTGCGCGCGCTCAAGCTCGCCGGCACCGTCGTCGCTGTCGGCGACGGCGCCACCGACTGCGAGATCCGCGACGCAGGCGCCGCGCAGGAGTTCGTCGCCTATTGCGAGAACATCGAGCGCGAGAATGTCGTCGCACGCGCCGACCGCGTCGTCCGCAGCGTCGACGAACTCCTCTGGATCTACGGCTTCCCCGGCGCGCCGAGCTATCCGAAGTCGCGCATGGTCGCGCTTCTCCTCGAGAACATCCACGCCGACGCGGCCAACATGCTGCGCGACGAAGGCTACAAGGTCGAGGCGATCTCCGACGCGCTGCCGGAGGCCGAACTCTCCCGCGCGATCCGCGGAGTCTCGCTCCTCGGCATCCGCTCGAAGACCCGCGTCACGGCCACCGCGCTCGCCTCCGCCGACCGCCTCCTCGCGATCGGCTGCTTCTGCATCGGCACCGAGCAGGTCGACCTCGCCGCCGCGGCCGCGCGCGGCATCGCCGTCTTCAACGCGCCGTATTCGAACACCCGCAGCGTGGTCGAACTCGCGATCGGCGAGATCGTCATGCTCATGCGCCGCGCAGTCGAGAGCGACCGCATCCTCCACGCGGGCGGCTGGCGCAAGAGCGCGCAGGGCTGCAGCGAAGTCCGCGGCAAGACGCTCGGCATCGTCGGCTACGGCCACATCGGCTCGCAGCTCTCGGTGCTCGCCGAGGCGATGGGCATGCAGGTCGTCTACCACGACATCGCGGAGGTCATGCCGCTCGGCAATGCGCGGCGCGCGAGGAATCTCGCCGAACTCCTCGCGAAGTCCGACATCGTGAGCCTCCATGTCGACGGCCGACGCGAGAACACGCATCTCATCGGCGAGCGCGAGCTGCGCAAGATGAAGGCGGGCGCGTATCTCCTCAACCTCGCGCGCGGACACATCGTCGACCTCGAGGCGCTCGCCGCGAGCCTCAAGGCCGGCCACCTCGCCGGCGCCGCCGTCGATGTCTTCCCCGCCGAGCCCAACTCGAACAAGGAGGCGTTCGAGACGCCGCTCCGCGGGATCCCGAATGTCATCCTCACCGCCCATATCGGTGGCTCGACCGCAGAGGCGCAGCAGGGGATCGGCGTCTTCGTCGCGAACCGCCTCGTCGAGCATGTGAACGCAGGTTCGACCGCGGGCAGCGTGAACCTGCCGAACATCGCGCTTCCGCCCACGCCGCGCGCGCACCGCTTCCTGCACCTCCACCGCAACCAGCCGGGCGTCCTCGCCGAGATCAACTCGATCCTCGCCCGCCGCAAGATCAACATCCTCGGCCAGTCGCTGCGCACCGACGAGGCCGTCGGCTATGTCGTGACCGATGTCAACAAGACCTACGACGACGCCGTGGTCGACGAACTCCGCGCCGTCGCAGGGACGATCCGGTTCCGCGTGCTCTACTGAGAGCCTCGCGTGGATCAACGACGAAGGGTCCGTGTTCGGCGTGCCGGAACTCGGGGGCGCTGAAACTTGGCCGAAAACCATGCCTTTGCCCGTGAAACGGCCGCCGACGCGCCATGTTTGGTTGACACGCCCCCCGCGCTGAGCGATTCTTCCCGCATGCGCGAAACTCCGTCCCTCCGACCCCGGTTCCTGGCGCCCCGCAGCGGGTTCACGCTGGTCGAACTGCTGGTGGTGATTGCGATCATCGTCCTGATCCTCGGACTGCTCATCACCACGATCCCCCAGATCAGGCGCGAGTCGCGCAGCGCGGTGTGCCTGAACAACCAGCGTCAGCTCAACATCGGGTTCACCGCCTACTACGGCGACAACACCGGCCGCTTCATGGGCGTCGACACCGGCCTCACGCAGTGGGACTGGGTGCAGGGCCAGTCGAACCTCAACGGCCAGGGCTTCGAGACGATCAACGCGCTCAAGAAGGGCCGCATGTGGAACTACATCAACGGCAACGCCGAGGTGTACCGCAGCCCCTTCGATCCATTCACGCCGTTCCAGCGGCTTCGCACCTACTCGTTCAACGCGTTCATCTCGACCGGCGAAGGCCCGATGTGGGGCGGCCCGCCGAATTGGATGGTGAACACGATGGGCCGCATCCCCGTGCCGTCCGAGACGATCGTGACGAGCCTCGAGTACGACCACCGCGGCTACAACATCAACGGCTTCGGCATCGATGTGACCGGCAACGGCATCTGGATCGACAAGATCGCGGCGTGGCATCCGACCCGCTGGAACTTCTCGATGGGCGACGGCTCGACCCTCTCCTACAACCACGCTGCGCGCCAGCAGGATGTCGACTACTTCATGACGCTGCCGACGAACGGCATCTACTGGCCCGGCCCCGACTACGAGTGGCTGCGGCGGCACATGGTCCCGGGGATGTTCCAGTGATGGCGCCAGCGATGCGCGGCTGGACGCTCCTCGCGTGTTCGCCCCTCGCAGCGGCGCTCGTCGTGGGCGGCTGCGGCGAGAACCGCAACTATCAGGCTGGATTCGCCGAAAGCGCTGCGCTCGACGAGGAAGGCTACAAGGCGGCAGAGGCCGCGAAGGCGGCGAAGTCGGCCAACGCAGCCAAGGCGGGCGCCGCGACGGCCGCTCCGAAGCCTGCTGCTCCTGCGGCGTCCGCTGCGCCCGCTCCGTCGACCGACGACGCGGCTGCCGTCGCAGATGGCGACGCGGAACCTACCGCACCGTCGGGTGGCGATGGCGGCCTCTTCGAGTCCGACGGCATCACGCCGAGCGATGCGGGCCGACGCGCCGTGCAGTCGGTCGTGACCGAGCTCTCGCTTCCCGCTCCGCCGCCCGTGGCGGAGGCTGCGGGCGACGAGTCGTACCAGAAGCTCGCGCGCGACCGGAAGTTCGACGAGTTCCGCCGCAAGGCCGCGCGCTATGTGCAGCTCAAGAAGGAACTGCTGCCGCTCGGCCGCAAGCTGGCGGACGGCACCGCGACCCCCGAGGAGCGTGCGCTCCACAACCGGCTCGAGGAGGCGATCGCGGTCGAGTTCAAGCCGCTGAACCGCTACCTGTGGGACGAGCGCTGGAGCGATTCGGACCGCGCCGCGATGGGCTGGATCCTGTTCGTGAAGCCGGACTGAATCGCGCGCCCGCCGCAATGCCCGCCGCGATGCAAAACTGAACAGCCGCCCCGATCGCTCGGGGCGGCTGTCGTTGGACGCAAGGTGTCGGTCAGCCTCGGCAGTCGCTGCCGAAGGCCGCGAGCAGTGCGGCAAGGTCATCGGCGTTCGTCGTGCCGTCGCCGGTGATGTCGCCGGCGGCCGTGCCCCACGCGCCGAGCACGATCGAGAGATCGGCGGCCGTGACGACCTGATCTTGGTCGAGATCGATGTCCGCGCACGACGGACCGAGCGCGACGGGCCGCAGGTCATCGGCGGGGCCTTCGAGCACGACGCGGTTCCGGTACGGACGAAGCTCGTAGCCGGTGACCGTGAAGTCCGCGTCGCCCGCGTTCAGCGGGAAGGTGTGCCAGTTCTGGAAGCTGATGCGGTACTCCCCGTTCTTGAGCCGCACGATGTCGAACTCGAGGAAGCCGTAGTGCTTGCCGCCGCCGATCAGCCGGTTGCCGTTCCAGTTCTCAGGCTCGCTCTGGTCGGCGCACCAGCGGTGGTACGGATTCGGGTTCCACGACGCGCCCTCGGGATTCAGCGGGTTTGCGCGCCAATTCGTGATCGCGGCCGCCGTCTGGCCGACCGCATCCTCGACGCCGCGCAGTCCGTCGCCCGCCGCGCCGACATCCCAGAGATGAACGCCGTAGCCGTCGTTGTCGAGATCGAAGTAGCTCATCTCGGCCACCTCGCTGTGGCCGGTGAACACGCCTGCCACGCGGTACTGCTCCATCAGCGGCGCGTAGATGCGCATCGCCTCGCCCGACTGCGTGCTCGTCACGCTCGTGCCGTGGACGCCGCGGCTGAACGGCGTGTGGTGCCACTGGACGAAGATCACCTGGCCCGCCGCGCGTGCGGCGGCGAGCTCCTGCACGGCCCAGTTCCACTGCGAGGTGCCGACATTGAAGTCGGGCAGGTCGCCGAACGCGTAGCCGAGGAGCCACGCGCGGTTCGTGTCGCGGTTGAACGGGAAGTTGATGTTGAGGTACTGCCCCTGCGGAGGCGCCACATTGTCGTTGGCGCCGAGCGCGCCGACCGAGCAGAGCGTGATGATCGTGACCGGGCCGTAGTCGGTGCGGTAGTAGAGGTCCTTCGCCGCGGGATCGTTGTTCGCGGGGAAGTCGAAGTACGCCGACCACTGCTTGCGCGCGTACTGGACGAGCGGATTCGCCGTGCCGTTGCCGCCGCCGTTGTAGATGCAGTTGTTGCCGATCGCCGCGATGAACGGCATGCCGCTGAAGAGGTCGTCGTACTCGCCCGCGTTGTGGCGCCAGAACTCGTCCCAGCGGCGCTGGCATTCGCTGCCCGTACCTTCGATCAGGTCGCCCGCGAAGATCAGCATGTCGGCGTTGCGCGACTCGATCGACCTGATGTTCTCACGGTAGCCGCCGGTCTCGGTGAGGAAGTACTGGTCCTTGCCGCGACCGGTGCCCGCGGGCCGGCCGGTGCTCGACGAAGTCTGCGGCGTGGTGCGCGACCACTCGCGGAAGCGCGTGCGGCCGAGGACGAGGGTCTCGCTGTCAGAGATCGCGATGAACCGCAGGTTGCGGCCGGTGCCGGTCGTCGGCGCGGTGCGGAAGGTGTTCGAGTAGCTCGACGCGCCCTGCGTGACGGTGTAGGTGTACTCGGTGTCGGGCTGGAGTCCGCCGACCGTCACGCGGTGGCGGTAGTTGCGCGCCGGAACGCCGGGCGAAGCGAAGATCGCGGTGGTGGCGAACGGAAAGCTGCCGGTCGCGTTGAGTTCGGACGCGATCTGGTAGTCGAGGACGGGCTCGAGCACGGGCGCGCTCGTGTAGACGGCCGGCGCCTTCAAGCCGGGACCGGTCACCGTCAGCGTGCCGGGCGTGTCGGTGATCGTGAACCAGGTGAACTGCATCCCGTCGAGCGCGGGATTCATCTGGTAGGGAAGTACGCGGAAGTCCGCGGTCGACTGCGCCGACGCGGAGGCTGCGACGAGCGAGGCGAGCGAGGTCGTGATCAGGGCGAGCGTGCGGAGGGGTGCTCTCATCGGGATCTCCTTGACATTGTGGGAACGAAACGGACGCGAGCAGGGAAGTTCCCAACCGATGGTTGAAATTGAGTGATCCGCCGGGAAGTTCTCGGTTGTGCTGGCGTTCAGATATGGTCGCCGCGAGGAGCGGTCGCGCAGGTCTCACGCTTTGCTCACTTGCCGCCGATTGCGGCGAACACCGGGCTGCAGTCGCAGATTTTCGGTACTTTCACGGCATGCAGTGGATCCCGCATGCGGTTCTCGTCGCGTCGATGTGGTGTACGGCTGTCGTGGCTGCGCCGCCGCAAGCTTGGGTTACAGCGCCGCAGGCTTGGGTCGCACCGCCGCATTCGCTCGATGCCACCCGCGCCGCACTCGACGCCGCGCGGGCGCGCATCCGCGAGCAGTCGTCGAAGTACCACGATCCGGTCGGTCCGCGCACCTGGATCGACGGTGCGCGGCTTTGGTACTGCGAGACCACACGCGATGGTGCGCGACGCTGGTGGCTCGTCGACGCGTCGGCGAAGGGCGAGGCAGTCAAGGTGCCGCTCTTCGACCACGCTGCGGCTGCCGAGGCGCTCGCGAAGGTAGGGCGCGCGTGTGAGCCCGCGCGGCTTCCCGTGCGCGAGATCGCGGTCGAGCGCACGGACGATGGCGCGTCCGTGCGCGTTGCGCTTGAAGGACTCGAGCAGCCGCTCGTGTTCGCGCTTGGCGGCAAGCCCGCTGCGGCCGGAACCGCGCAGGCTGCGGAGCCGGAACCCGTCGATGCGCTCGACGGCCAGAAGGAGACCGAGGAGGGTGATCCCGCGCTCGTGGAGATGGAGGGCAATTTCCTGCCGCCGATGCTGCGTGTCGCGCACGACGGGCCGAACCTCGTCGTCACGCGCGAGGGCGCGGAGATCTTCCGCACGAGCGACGGCGCGGCAGACGATGCGTATCGCGCGCACTGGGTCGCACTCAAGCAGGATGCTGTGTTCGCCCTGAAGGTGAAGGAAGGTCAGCGCCGCGCCGTGAACCTCGTCGAGAGCGCGCCGCGCGACCAGTTGCAGCCGAAGCTGCGGACGCTCAACTACCTGAAGCCGGGCGACGAGATCGACCGCCCGTCGCCGCGGCTCTTCCGGCTCGCGCGCGAGGCGAACGGCCCGGCGGGTGCGTCGATGCGCGAGGTCGCGCTCGACAACGCGCTCTTCGCGAATCCGTGGTCGATCGACCGCGTGCGCGTGTTGCCGGGTGGCCAGGAGATCGCGTTTCTCTACAACGAGCGCGGCCACAAGGTCGTGCGGCTCGTCGCGGTCGATCTCGCGACCGGCGCCGCCCGCACGATCGCGGAGGAGTCGTTCCCGACCTTCGTCGACTACACGAACAAGATCTGGATGCACTGGCTCGACGAGACGGGCGAACTGCTCTGGATGACCGAGCGCAGCGGCTGGAACCACATCGTGCTCGTCGATGTCGCGACGGGCGGCGTGAAGCGCGCCGTCACCGAAGGCCCCTGGGTCGTGCGGCGCGTGCACGCGGTCGACGAGGAGGCGCGTGCGATCGACCTCGCCGTGATGGGCCGTGATTCCTCGCAGGATCCGTACCATGTGCATCACGCGCGCGTGTCGATCGACGACGGCCGCATCACGATGCTCACCGAGGGTGATGGCACCTGCCGCGTCGACTTCTCGCCGACGCGCGAGGCGCTCGTTTCCGTGCGAGCGCGGGCCGATATGCCGCCGGTCTATGAAGTGCGCCGCGCGTCCGACGGCGCGCTCGTCGCCGAGCTCGGCCGCGCCGACGACGGCGCGATGCGCGCGGCGGGTTGGCGCGCGCCGCTTCGGTTCAGCGCCAAGGGCCGCGACGGCGTCACCGACATCTGGGGGCTTGCGTACTTCCCGACCGACTTCGACCCGACGAAGCCGTACCCGGTCATCGAGAACATCTACGCGGGCCCGCACGGCCAGCATGTGCCGAAGTGGTTCGAGGTTGGCGGGCGCAGCCGCGAGTATGCGGAGCTCGGCGCGGTCGTGGTGCAGATCGACGGCATGGGCACCAACTGGCGCTCGAAGGCGTTCCACGAGGTCGCCGCGAAGAACCTCGCGGACGCGGGATTCCCCGACCGAATCGCGTGGATCCGCGCGCTGGCGGCGTCGCAGCCCGGGCTCGACCTCGCGCGCGTCGGCATCTTCGGCGGCAGCGCGGGCGGGCAGAACGCGATGCGCGCGGTGCTCGACCACGCCGGCTTCTACAAGGCCGCCGTCGCCGACTGCGGCTGCCACGACAACCGCATGGACAAGATCTGGTGGAACGAGCAGTGGATGGGCTGGCCGGTCGACGAGAGCTACGCGCGCAACTCGAACACCGAGGACGCCGCGAAGCTCGGCGGCGCGCTGATGCTCGTGGTCGGCGCGCTTGACGAGAATGTCGACCCGGCAAGCACGATGCAGGTCGTGCAGAAGCTGATCGACGCGGGCAAGGACTTCGAACTCCTCGTCGTCCCGAGCGGGGGCCACGGCATTGCGGAGAGCGAGTACGGCAACCTGCGGCGGGCGCGATTCCTGTTCCGCGAGCTGTCGCGGTAGGCTGCGCACATGATCTCGCTGCTCGCCGCGCTCGGTTCGCTCGTCGCCTCAGCAAGCGTCGGGGTTTCCGAGCCGCCTGCCGCCACTCCCGCGGCGCGTCCGAACATCGTCTTCATCATGTCGGACGACCATTGCCGTCAGGCGATCTCGTGCTACGGCGCGAGCGCGGCGCCCGGTCGCATCACGACGCCGGGCATCGACCGCATCGCGCGCGAGGGCGTTCGCTTCGACGCCGCGAGCGTGACGAACGCGATCTGCGGGCCATCTCGCGCGGTGATGCTGACGGGCAAGCACAGCCATCGCAACGGCTTCGTGACCAACGACCAGTCTTTCGATGGCTCGCAGCAGACTTTCGTGAAGCTGCTGCGGGGCGCGGGCTATCGCGCGGAGATCGTCGGAAAGTGGCATCTCGGAAGCGACCCGCAGGGATTCGATCACTTCGATGTCCTCGTCGGGCAAGGCGACTATTGGAGTCCGACCTTCATCGTCGACGGCGTGAAGACGAAGCGCGAAGGTCACGCGACCGACATCATCCATGCCAGCGCGATCGCGCGGCTCGATGCGCTTGCGGCAGGTGCGAAGCAGGGGACGCCGTTTGCGCTCCTCGTCCATCACAAGGCGCCGCATCGCAACTGGATGCCGCAGCCGCGGTTTTTCGGGCTGTTTGCGGAGGAGCGCATTCCCGAGCCTGCGACGCTCTTCGACGACTTCGCGGGACGCAGCGTCGCGAGTTCGCTCCAGACGATGAGCATCGCGCGCGACCTGTCGTGGGACTACGACCTCAAGGTCGAGCCGCGGCGGCTCTTCCCCGACGGCAAGGTGCCGCAGCTCGACAAGTGGATGGAGAACGAGCTTTCGCGCTTGCCCGAGGAAACGCGTCGCGCGGTCCGCGACGCGTATCGCGTCGAGAACGACGCGCTCGTCGCGGACTTCGCGTCGATGGACGCGCGCGCGCAGGCGTCGTGGCGTTTCCAGCGCTACGCGAAGGACTACCTGCGCACCGCGCAGGGCGTCGACGAGTCGGTGGGCGGCATCCTCGACGAACTCGACCGTCTCGGGATCGCGGACAACACGATCGTCGTCTACACGAGCGACCAAGGCTGGTTTCTCGGCGAGCACGGCTGGTTCGACAAGCGCTGGATGTACGAGGAGAGCTTCCGCACGCCGCTCGTCGTGCGCTGGCCGCGCGTGATCCCGGCGGGCGGCGCGTCGCAGGCGCTCGTCCAGAACCTCGACTTCGCGCCGACATTCCTCGAGGCTGCGGGCGTCGCGGTGCCGGCCGACATGCAGGGGAAGAGCATGCTTGCGCTCCTGAAGGCGGGTGGCGATGAATCAAAAGTGGGCACAACGCCGTTCCGCGACGCGACCTACTACCGCTTCGAGGAATCGAAGGGCCCGCACACCGTGCCGCGCCACGAGGGCGTGGCGACGGCGAAGGCGAAGTTGATCCGCTTTCTCGACCTGAAGGGCGCGGACGGCAAGCCGCTCCTCGAGCTCTACGACCTCGTCGCGGACCCCGACGAGCGCCGCAACCTCGCGGGCGACGCGGCCGCCGCGCCGCTTCTCGATGAGATGCTTGCGAAGCTCGAGGCGCTGCGCGCGGAGTACGGTGCGCCCGCCGATACGGCCGTCACGCCGTGACCGTGGCGGCGGCGTGGTGCTTGAGCGCCGCCGCGTTCAGCCGCGTGCGGCGCCGGTACATCCACACGCCGAGCACGACGAGCGCAAGCGCCGCCGCGTGGTAGCCGCCGAAACCGTCGAGCCAGCGGTGGTCGTCGCGCCAGTACTCGTGCACGAACCGGAACGCGCCGTAAGCGATCAGGTAGAGGTTGAAGCGCTGCGTCGGCTGCCAGCCGAAGCGCGTCGCGGCCAGCGCCCAGCCCAGGAACGCGAGATTGAAGCCAAGCTCAATCACCGCGCTCGGCACGCGCGCGTGGCCGTGCGCGTCGGTCATCGCCCACCACGCCGGCGCACACTCGACTCCGGGACAGCAGCCCGCCGCGACGCATCCGACGCGGCCGATCGCGATCGCAAGCGGCACCGTGAGCGCGAACGCGTCGCCGGTCGCGGTTGTCAGGCCGAGGCGCGACTTCGTCCATTCGACCGCCAGCGTTCCGAAGAGCAGCGCGCCCGTCACCGAGCGGCCCGAGAGGAGCGCCATCCAGTCGTCGCGGCGATGCCAGCCCTCGGCCGCGAGAAAGACGAGCTTCGCGCCGACGAACGCGCTCACGAGCGCCACAAGGTAGACGACGACGATGCGCCCGTCGCGCCGTTCGGGGCGGTGCTTGAAGAACCGGTCCCAGACGAGCGCCGACGCGGCGATCGCTGCGATCGACAGGAGGATGTACCACGGGCTCCCGAGCACGCAGGCTTTATAGCGCGTGCTTGTACGTGCCAGCGTTTCCCCTCACAATCACGGCATGCCTTTGTCCCTCGCAGGATTGCTCGTCCCTTTCCTGCTCGCCTCGCCGCCGGCGGACGCCGCGCCCGCACGCCCGGCGGGCGACAAGCCGAACATCATCCTGTTCCTCGTCGACGACCTCGGGCAGCAGGATGTGTCGGTGCCGATGCTCGACGAGACCACCGCGCTCAATCGGCGCTACCGCACGCCGAACCTCGAGGCGCTCGCCGCGCGCGGCGTGCGCTTCTCAAACGCCTACGCGGCCGGGCCCGTCTGCACGCCATCGCGCGCCGCGATCCTGACGGGCCAGTCGCCCGCGCGCACCCACATCACCTACTGGACGCTCGAGAAGGACACCGACACCTCCTCGCGCCACCCGCGGCTCGACCCGCCCGCGTGGCGGATGAATGGCGTCTCGCCGTCGCCTGAGTTGCTGCCTGAACTCCTCCGAAAGGCGGGCTACCGCACGATCCATGTCGGGAAGGCCCACTGGGGCGCGCGCGGGACGCCCGGCGCCGACCCGCTCAACATGGGCTTCGACATCCATGTCGCGGGGCACGCGGCAGGCGCGCCAGGGAGCTTCTGGGGCACCGATTGGTTCAAGGACGCGGCGCGCAAGCAGCGGGGGAAGATCGCCCCGCAGGACGCGCCCGCGAGCGTGTGGGATGTGCCCGGGCTCGCGCGCTGGCAGGGGCAGGACATCTGGCTCGACGACGCGCTCGCCCGCGAGGCTGCGGACGCGATCTCGGGCGCGGTCCGCGATGGGCGCCCGTTCTTCCTCTCGTTCTGCCCGTACGGGGTTCACACGCCGATCATGGAGGATGCCCGGTTCGCGTCGGCGTACGCGGGTCTCGACGCGAGCGAGCGTGCCTACGCGACGATGGTCGCGGCGGTCGACGACGCGCTTGGGCAGCTCGTGCGTCGCTGCACCGAACTCGGAGTGCTCGAGAACACGGTCATCGTGTTCACCTCCGACAACGGCGGGCTTTCTGCGCATGGGCGTGGTACCGCGCCCGACGGGCGGACGAAGCACGCCCACAACGCGCCGCTGCGGTCGGGCAAGGGCTCTGCCTACGAGGGCGGTCTGCGCGTTCCGTTCGTGGTGGCGGGTCCGGGCATCAGCGCGCGCGCGAAGCCCGATCCAACGCCGGTCGTCGGAACAGACCTCTATCCCACGCTGCTGTTGCTCGCACACGCGGGGCTCCCCACCGGCTACCGCATCGATGGCGTCGATCTCGGACCTCTGTTCCGCGGTCCGGCGCCGGCGCCCGACCGGGCGCTGCTCTTTCATCAGCCGCATGCATGGGGGCCGGAGGGCCCGGGGATCGAGCCCTTCAGCGCGATCCGCGAGGGGCGCTGGAAGCTGATCTGGTTCCACGATCGAGCGGGCGACGGGCCGCGCATCGAGCTCTTCGATGTCGCGGGCGACCCGGCCGAGTCGGTCGACTGCGCGGAGTCAAACCCGGAGACGCGGCTCGAGATGCTGGCGCGGCTGCGCTCGGCGCTCCGCGAGGCGGGGGCGCAGTACGCGACCCTTCGCTCGGACGGCGGCGAGGTCCGGCCATGATCCGCGCTTCTTCGCCGTGATTGGGGCTTGACGGATCGGGCGGATGGCGTACCCTCGCGTTGTCCGTCGGCATGGACACACACACACGCGGTGGGAAACGCACGCGCAAGGTCGCGCGGGCAACGCGTCGTGCCGTGCCGATGGCAGCAGGGAGGCGTCATGTCGGAAGTTCGTGGTGGGACCTCGGTCGAGGTGAAGGATGCGCTCGTGCAGGAGCCGGTTTCGCCGGCGCGCAAGGGCGGCAAGGGTGGCAGGCACGGCGAGGGTGGAAGCGGCGGGAACCGCGGGCGTGGCACGCTTGCGCGCGTTGCGTCGTGGATGGGGAAGCCGGGCGTCGGGCTCTTCCTTCTCGGCGCTGCGCTGGCGTTCGGCGTGCTCGGCGCGAGCGATCGCCTCGGCACCGCGCTCCGCACGATGCGCCAGGACAACGCGATCCGCGTCAAGGGAGTCGCGGAGATGGACCTCACGAGCGACCGCGGCAGCTGGACCGGGACCGTGCGTGCGCGCGCAGCGACGCTTCCGGATGCGTACACCCGCCTTGAGCACTCGATGACCGCGTTGCGCGCGTTCGTCATCGAGTCGGGCATCTCGAACGACCTCATTTCGATCGGCAGCGTGACGATCTCGCGCGTGATGGGACGCGACGAGAAGGGAAACGAGACGAATCAGATCGAGGCGTTTGTCCTCACGCAGGGACTGGGATTCACCTCGCCGAATGTGCAGGTCGTGCGGCAGATCGCCAACGACGCCACGGCGCTCATCAAGCAGGGCGTCGAGGTCGAGAGCTCGAGTCCGGTCTTCAAGGTCAGCACGCTTGAGGACGCCAAGCTGCGCCTCCTCGAGCAGGCCACGACCAACGCCTACGAGCGCGCCAAGACGCTCGCGCGCGGTTCGGGCAATTCGGTCGGCAAGCTCTCGAACGCCTCCCAGGGGACCTTCCAGATCCTCGCGCGTGGCTCGACGAGTTCGAGCGAGTGGGGCGGCGAGTACGACACCTCGACGATCGACAAGATCGCGCGCGTGGTGGTCACGCTCGACTACACGGTCGAATGAGCGCGCGCAGGCGCGGCGGGGTTCACAGGCTCCATGCGGCGCGCCGCTGCGCGAGATCCTGGGGGCCGATCGCGCCGTCGAGGTCGAGATCCTCGGCGGCGCTTCCGCAAGGTCGTGCTGAAACGCGCTGAACCGTGCCGATTCCTGCCGAATCGCGTGGACGCACGGCGCGGTGGTCCTGAGTACCTTGCACGGGTGGACGCAGGCGCGATTGCAATCGAAGTTCTCGGCGGTCTCGCCGTCGGGGTGAGCCTTGGGCTCATCGGCGCGGGTGGCGCGATTCTCTCGATGCCGATCTTCGTGCTGGTGCTGGGGCATGGCACGCAGGTCGCGATTCTCGAGGCACTTGTCGTGACGGGCGTGATCGCGGCGTTCAGCGCCATGCGCAGCGCGCTCGCGAAGTCGGTCGACTATGCACGAGCGCTCGTGTTCGCGGCCCCGGGGCTTGTTGGTGCGTGGATCGGCGGACCGCTCGGACATGCGCTCGAGGACCGCGTGCAGGCGGGCCTGTTCGCGGCGCTCGCAGTTGTTGCGGCGTGGCGTCTGCTTCGGCCGCGGGCGGAGGAGCCCGCGTCCGAGGGTGCGCCGCCGCTGCGCGGACGGGCGCTCGTCGTTGCGGTCCTGACTGGATTCGCGATCGGGGTGCTCACCTCCGTGCTCGGTGTCGGCGGCGGGTTCCTGCTCGTGCCTGCGCTCGTGCTCGTAACGCGGGTTCCGATCAAGCTTGCGGTGGGTACGAGCCTTGTCGTCATTGCGGTGAACGCGGCGGTCGCCTATGCGTCGAATGCGTGGAGTGCGCCCGAAGCGGTCGAAGGAGTCGCATGGGGCGCCGTTGCCATCGTGGCTGGATTCGGCATCGCGGGAAGCCTCGTCGGCGCCCGGCTCTCGACGAAGCTGCCGCCTGCCGTATTGCGCAAGGCCTTCGCCGGCGTGCTCGTCTTGGTCGCCGTTGCGGTCTTGGTGAAGACGCTGTGGCGGTGACTTGGCGATCGGGCAATCGCCTGTCGGCGTGGCGGGCGTGGAACGCGTGGAACATGGTGTGGAACGCGTCGCGCGCGTGGAACATCGCGTGGCGGGCGTGGAACCCGTGGAACACGGCGCGGAACGCGTCGCGCGCGTGGAACATCGCGTGGCGGGCGTGGAACCCGTGGAACACGGCGCGGAACGCGTCGCGCGCGTGGAACATCGCGTGGCGGGCGTGGAACCCGTGGAACA
>Ga0209985_10001202_pt1 | contig 26123 bp, 34 predicted proteins | sample NOAtaG_FD_187305 | JGI IMG/M metagenome (GOLD analysis project Ga0209985, IMG submission 187305) | Freshwater lake microbial communities from Lake Erie, under a cyanobacterial bloom - NOAA_Erie_Diel6S_1000h metaG (SPAdes) (version 2) | ecosystem: Environmental > Aquatic > Freshwater > Lake ...
GGAGGAACCCTACGATGCCATAGCGGCAAAGCTCGCTAATGGCGGGCGCATCCGCATCACCAGCCAGGAACAATTCAATGCGCTCTCCGAGCCGCAGAAAGCCGTGGTGCGAGCGGCAGTGGCTACCGGCGGCAAGCTTCGCGCCAATGATGCCCTGCGCGTGTATCAAGATACCCTCAAGCAAGCCCGCGCCTCGCAGGTGCAGACCGTCAAGACCAGCGATGGCCGCACGATTGATATGCTGAACGGCCAAATCATCCCGCCCGCAAAGCAAGAGGAGCCGGTAAAAATGGAACGCTGGAATGCGGACGACGGCACGGTGATGCTCACCGATCCCACCTCAGGCCGCACCTTTCCCGCATGGAACGAGCAAACCGGCGAGCCGATGCGCACCGCGCCAAAACTTTCCGAAGGCCAAAAGATGAAAGCCACACCGATTCAAAACCGGATCGACATGAACAAAGGCCAAGCGGCCCTCCTCCAAGGATTCACGCCAGACGCCAAGGTGAAATGGAACGCAGAGAAAATGGAATACGAGACCCCATGGATGGGTGGCTCGACCGTGCAGGATGAGATGAACCGCCTCGCCAAAGACACCGAACTCCAAGAGAGCAAACTCAACAACATCCTCAATCCCTCGGGCAACGCCCCCGCCAAATCCTCCCCCGCGCCGAAGGCCACGCCTTCGCCAACGCCCGCCGCTTACGGTTCGCCGGATGATGTCCGCGCCGCCGTGCGCGCTGGCAAGCTAGATCGCGCCGCCGCCGCGAAAATCCTTCGCTCGCAGTTTCAATTTCAATGACCGCCGAAGCCTTCCTCGACGAAGAACTCCCTTCCGCCGAGGCGTTCTTGGATGCGGCCGAGCCCGCCCCGTCCATCAGCGCGGAAGCGTTTCTTGACGCCCCCGAGGAGCCGTTGCCCTCGCCGGTGCCGACGCCCTTCGAGGAGCGCCCGACCGGCATGGTGGCGCTCGATCCTGTGCCCCAGGCGAAACCCTCGCCGCTGCCCAACCCCGCCGAGGAGCAGACGGCCAGCCTCTCCCGCGATGCGCTCGCCGATGCCAATGCCAAGCGTGGCATTTTCTCCCCCGACTCCGCGCCCTATCGCCTGATCGGCGAGCAATTCGCCATCGACCCGCTCCGCTATGACGAAGCCGCCGAGGAGTTGTGGAAGGATGGGCTCATCGACTCGGATCAATACTACCGCATGATGAACGATGCGGTGGAGATCAAGCCCGCCGCCCAGCGCCGCCGCGCCCTGGAAACCCAAGCGGGCACCAACCCGGAACTGAAAGCCGCCCTCTACGGCCTCACCAAAGGCGCGATCCAAACTGCCGGAGCCATTGGCGTGGGCGGAGCAGCAGGAGCCGGGCTGGCTGCGACCGGCCCCGGAGCCATTGTCGGCGGCATTGCCGCAGGCACCGGCACCGCCATGGTGTTGGGCGACATGGTGGATACCTTCGCCGAAAAGCTCGCGCAGGAGAATGAAACCATCGCCTCGCTTCTCGCCGCCAAAGAACTTTTCCCTGGCTACGACACCGCCGGGCAACTCGCCAGCGTGGTGATCCCCGCTCCGTATGCCGTGAGCAAACTCAAGACCGCCGCTTCCCTCATCGCCACAGAGCGCGGTGCGGGAGAGGCGGCCAAGTTTGCGGCCCGAGTCACCGGCACGGGCGCAGGCATTGGCGCAGCGACCGACCTGGCCGTGCAAGGCGGGATGGCTGGCGTGAACCTCGCCACCGGAAACCCCGTGGATTTTTCCATGGAATCTCTCGCCGTTTCGACCGCCCTCGGCGGACTCACGGCGGGCCTTGGCGTGCGCTCGCAGAACAAAATCTACAAGCCCGAGGAATTGGTGGGGCTGGAACGCCGGGCGCTCGATGGCACGGCGAGCTTCGAGGAATTTCGCGACTACTCCACCATGCGCGCAGCCGTGGAGACCTTGCGCAAGGATGACCGCCTGCTCTCCGCCGATGCCGTGCGCCGCGCCACCGCCGACTTCATGGGCACCCCGGCCCTTGATGTCACCGAGATCATCAACCCCCGCTTCCAACAGCAAGCCCTCGCCGATGCCGGGCTGGTGCTGCCCTACGCCGCCGCCCCCACCGCCGCGCCAGTGGCCGGAGCTCCCGTGGCCTACACCGGCCAAGCCTTCCTCGACCGTGGCGGCCCGGCCCCCGCTTTCCAAGGCGGCACAAACGCCCTGCCCGGCCCCGAGGGAATCCCCGCCCTGCCCGGCCCGCTGCCGGAAGCGCCAGCAGTTAACCCACAAATTAACCCTGCCCCCGCGCCGCTGCCTGAGTCGCCGACCGAATCGACACTCCTCGAAGCGCCGATTGTGGAATATCCCGTGGCGAATTTGAAACTCTCCAAGGATGTGCCGAACTTCAAGGAGAACGCCGACCCGCAGACCGGCGTGGTGAAGGGCGAGGCGTTGCAGGGCCAAGTGGATCGCCGGGGCATGGCTCCGATTGTGGCTTGGCGCAGGTTGAACGGCCAAGTGGAAGTCATCAGCGGACGCCACCGGCTCGACCTCTTTCGCCGCAATCAAGTGGGGACAATACCTACCCAGATTTTCAACGAAGCCGATGGCTTCTCTATACAAGACGCACTAACCTTAGATGCAGAACTCAACATCCGCGATGGACAAGGAACAATCAAAGACTATGCAGACTACTTCCGAAACTCCGAAATCGGCGAACAGCAAGCAACTGAGAGAGGACTTCTATCGCGCCAGAAGGGAATATCCGGCTTCGCGATTGGCAAAGGTGGCAGCGATGATCTCTACGCAGCCTTCTCAGCGGGCAAGCTCTCCGAATCCAAGGCCGCAGCCATAGCCCTTGCCGCCCCCGGCGATGCAGAGATGCAGCGCGTGGGGATGCAGTTTGCCAAAGAGCTTTCCGCCCCGGAACTCACGAGCTTCATCGCCGTGAACCGCCGCGCCAAGCAGCCGGGAGCCAAGCAAGGCGACCTCTTCGGCAACTCGGACGACAATTTGAATGCCGCCGTGGCGCTGGTGAAAGCCAGCCGCAAACGCATCGGCGAACTCGACGACCAAATCCTCTCGGTGAAAGGCGCGGTGAAGCGCCCCGAGGCCGCCCGCAAGATGGGCGTGGATGTGAACGACCCCGAGGCCATCCGCACCCGCATGGTGGAACTCGAAGCGCAGAAGGAGAAATACATCCGGTTCTTCGACCACCCGGAAATCCTCAGCGAAGTGCGCGCCCTGGCTTTTGGCGAGGCCGCGCCGATCAAGCCGCCGACCATTGCCACTAATGGCGAGGGCAATCTGATCGCCGAGGGCGAGATGCCTTTCAACCTCACGAGCGAACCGGAACCCGCGCCTGTCGCCATTGAACCAGTGGATGAGGACGCCGCCCGCCGCGCCGCGATCCGCAAGGCCGGTGAGGAGAACACCATGTCCCTCTTCGATGCCGGTCCGCTCCCCGCCGCCAAGCCGAAAGGCAAATCCTCTGGCTATGCCGACGCCGGGCCACTCACGGCCCCGGCTCCCGTGTCCGCCCCAGCCGCGAAGCCGGACATGGCCACTTACTCGGACGCTCAAATCTATGCCGACTATCCCGAAGCGGTGGGCGTGGTGCGCACGAAGGGGCCGGGCTGGACAATGCCGCTCATCCTCGGCGGCACAGACAAGGTGCCGGTGATGGAGATGCCGGAGATCGTGGAGTTTTACCGCTCACTTGTTGGGCAAGACCCGAGCGTGCGCAATTTGCGCAGTCTGGGGCTTTTCAATCCAGCCTCCGGGAATGTTTCCATCCGCCCGGACATTTTCCAAAACGAGCAAAGCGCCCTCATGACGCTGGCCCACGAGATCGGCCATGTGGTGAGCTGGATGGACGAGCGAGACATCCGCCTCGGCAACCTGGGCGGGCACATCATGAATGTGCAGAAGTTTTTGAAAGGATCGTTCCCGCTGGATGGAAAGAACATTGCCGTAAAGGACATCAAAGCAGAATTGATCGGCGTCTCGGAATGGTGGAAGCCCATCGACCATAAGCGTGCTCCGGCTCCGTATGTGAAATACCGACACAGCGCGGTGGAGCTGTATGCCGATGCCGTCTCGGTGTTGTTCAACTCGCCTGCCGACCTGGAGCAACGCGCGCCGAATTTCTGGAAAGCCTTCTGGAACTACGCCGACGCCCGCCCACAGGTGAAGGCGAGCTTGTTTGAAATCCAAAGCCGGATTCAGAACGGGCGGGAGGCCGTGCTGGACAAGCGCCTGGAGCGCGACTTGGCCTCTTTCAAAGCCGGGCGCGAGACTTTCCTGCGCAAGCACAACGCCGCCCAAGAGCGCCGCCGCTCGCTCACGGGCTGGTGGGAGGATGTCAAAGACCAATACTGGGCCCGCTACCAACCCCTCATTGAGTCCGCCGCCAAGGCCCGCGCCGCCGGGAAGATCACCCCCGCCGAGGAGGACGCCTACCGATGGATGACCGAGGAACACCCGCTGGCCGATGGCAAGCTGCAACTCCACCTCGCCGATATTGGCCGCCTCTACCAAAAGCTCGACGAGGCGGGCATCTCCCGCGACCTGCTCGGCCTCTCGCTGAAATACCACCGCATCGCCAACGAACGGCTCGATGTGATGCAACAAATCGACGGTGAGATGGTGAAGGTGGGCGAGACGGGCCGGGCCGTGATGGCCAACCCTGGCGGCGAAACCGCCCGCACCGCCACCGAAATGCTCGCCAAGCTGCGCGCCTCGATGTCGCCGGAGCAGGCCGCCGCCCTGGATGAAACCCTCTCGGGCTTTCGCGCCGTGGTTTTCTCTGTAATGGAGGATGCCAATGCCTCCGGGATGTTCAGTCCGCAACTCTGGGAAACTATTAGCAATAACCGCGAGAACTACGCGGCCTTCACTCCGCTGGAATATGTGGAGGAGTATTTGCCCTCGGCCATCAAGAAGCAGATTGGAACCTTCAAGGAAATCGCCGACCCGCTCCAACAAACGGTGCTCAAGATGATCTCGATCCACCGCGCCGCTCAGAACAACCGCTTCAAGCTGGGCGTGGCCGACATGCTCCGCGAAGTCGCGCCGGAACTCATCACCGATGCGCCGATGGCTTACAACGGCAAGGCCATGGTGCCACAGCCGCCCCGCGACAGCGATCTCGCCTTGCTGCAATGGAAGGACGCCGGGCAACTCCAGGGGATCCATATTCCCAAACGCTACGCCGCCATGTTCGAGGACAAGAGCCCGTCGGAGCGCGATGCCATCCTGCGATTCCTCGCCACGGGATTCCAGCGGGCCGTTTACGGAGCGATCATCCGCTACAACCCGGCCTTCCAGTTTTTCATGTCCCCGGCCCGCGACCTTCAACGCTCGCTCACCAACATGCCGGGCGGAGTGAAAGGCCGGGCCAAATTTTTAATGAACCTGTTAAGCCCGCAATCTTGGGGGGCCTCGGTGGATTGGGCGCGGGGAGATATTGGGCGCTCGGCCCTCCTGCGCGAGATGGTAGAGAACGCCGCCGTGGGCGGGCCGCACTCGGCCTTTGGCGGGAAATTGCAGGGCGATGATGATGCGCTCGTGGCGATCCTGCGAAAATTCCACCTTCAAGACCAACCCACCCGCAATGCGCTCCTGCGTCCTGTGATGAGAACGCTTAAAGCCATCGAGTTTGGCGGGCAAGTCCTGCAACTCCTGCCAAAAGCCGCCGCCTATCAGGTGATGGTAAAGGATATGGGGATGCCCGCGCCGCAAGCTGCGAACTCGATCCGCAACCACATCGGCATTCCGAACTACTACAAGAAGGGCCGCAATGTCACCTCCGCCGGGGCGTTGGTGCCGTTCCTCAACATTTTTCTCCGCTCCTACGAATCGCTCTACCGCAATCTCTCGGGCAAGGAGCGCAACATGGGTGGCAAGGAATGGTGGATCGCCTGGGCGCTGACCGGCGGTGGCCTCTACGCCGTAATGCAAACGCTCGCCCGCGAGGGAGTCTTTGGCGAAGACCTCCAGCGCCTCTACTCCCGTGTGCCGAATTGGGACATGACGAACTTCGGCATTGTGCCGCTCGGCGAAGTCTCGACCGGCGACACCGGAGGCAAGACGGTTTACCTCCGCCTGCCGCAAGACGAGGGCTTGCGCGTCATTAACGGCACGGTGGCGAAGCTCCTGCAATCTGGCATCCGCACGGCCCAAGGCGACCCGACCGCGCCAAAGCTCGGCGAGGTTTTTGACGGCATCAGCAGCCAGGTTCCCGGCGTGAATCCCGTGGTGGAAGTGGCACAGAACTGGACAACCTTCCTCGCCGGGCGCAACCCCCGCGACGATTTCCGAAACAAGAACATCCTCACCGAGGATCAATGGCTGGCCGGTGGCTGGGACGCCGCCAAGCCAATGCTGGGCTGGACGCTCGGGGCCACTGGCATCACGAACTTTTTCAATTACGATCCCGAGGCGGACACCTTGACCGAGATGGCCATCTCCTCCACGCCGGTCTTCAACCGCCTGCTCAAGATCAGCGACCGGGGCGTTTACCAAAACGAGAAAGCCGTGGATCAAGCCGATGCCCGCGACATGGCCAAGGCGCGCCTGACATTGCCCGATTTTGTGCAAGGGCTACGCACAGAATTTAACTACCTCAAAGGCCGAGGCGACCGCCGCAGCGAGCGCGAGAAAGACCGCTACAGCGAACTTCTCCTCTGGAACCGCTCCTACCGCGACGCCATGGAGCAAGTGGAAACCTCGATGGAACAAGGCAACCGCCCCTCCGCCCGAGACGCCATCCAAACCCTCATCCAAGAAAGCCGCGACTACCGGCCCGCGAACTAAAGCGGGTCCGGCTCGGTCACGAGGTCGTGATAATAAGCCCAGGTGGTCTGTGTGCTGGCATGGCGGAGCATCCGGCTCGCCACCTCCAACCCGTCGCGCATGGCAATCTCCGCGCCGAACTGCATCCGCAGATTGTAAGATAATTTTTTCCCACGGCGTGCGAGGAACTTTTCGACAAAGCGATTGATGTCCCGCTGGCAAAGGTTCTCTGCGTCGGTCTTGTTTTCCCTGGGGATCACATATTCCTGCGCCTCGGGGAAAGCGGCGCGCAACTGCGCCAGCAAATCCTCGCGCACCGGCACCGCACCATCCCGGCCCTTGGGATAGTAAAATTGCCCGCCGCCCAAGTCGCGCTTCACAAAATCGAGCGCCTTGCTTTTCTTTCCCTGGCGAATCCACGCCCAGCGAAGATCCACGGCCTCGGTATTCCGCAGCCCACACCACCGCATGAGCGCAAAGACCGCCCACACGCGCCGGTCTTGTGGATCGGCGCTCTGGCGCAACCGCTCCGCCGCCTCCTCCATTCTCTTCAAAACCTCGGGAGAGATGCAGACAAACGCCGACCTCTTTACCGCGCCCTTGCCCTCCCGCCGCCTCGTGGAGAACACCACGGAGCGGAAGTTTTCCACCGGGGGCAATTTCAAAGCGGCATAGGCATGAATCACGCTCGGCTGCACCACGCTCTTGATCGAGGCCACATCGGAGCGAATGCCATCCTCGCCGCGCCCGGCCTTGGCCTGCTCCTGAGTCCACCGCCGCAGCGCCTCGCCATCGAGCGCCCGGTCTAGCTTCACCTCACGGGGGCTGGTCGTCTCGAAAGCCGCCTCGACAAACCGCTCGAAGCGGCGCGCCACGGCCTTGGCGCTTTTTATCGGCCCCGCCTCCTCCCAGCGATCCATGAGCTCGCCCACCGTGGAAAACCCCGGGCGAGCGACAACGGCATCGAGCGCCACCTGATCCTGCTCGAAAAGCGCCCTTGCCATTTCCTTCGCCTTACGCTCCGCCGACCGGCGCTCGGATTTGGAACGAATCTCGGTGCTGCGTTTGTAGCGTTTGCCCGCAATCTGGACGCGATAATACCAAGCGCCCTTCTCCTCATCCCAATAAACCGAAGCCTCGCCATGTTTGCGGATCTGTTTTGGGGGGCCACTTTGGGGGCCACTTTGGTTAGGATTCATGGATTAAATGGGACAGATGGAACAGAGCAATGTCAAGGCCAGTTGATCGTTTTCCCTAGTGAAATGCCCGAAGGGGGCCACTTCAAGTGGTGCGCCCCCCGGGACTCGAACCCGGAACCAATTGATTAAGAGTCGGGTTTTGTGGTGTTGACTGACAATACATTAGATAAAAGGGGGCCACTTTGGGGGCCACTTGGTCATTCTTTGTAGCGGGGGATTTTGCTTTCTTCGGGTTTGGCGTGGGGGTTTTGGGCGAGCCAATTTAGGCCGTCGCGAATCCAGGTGGCTAAGGGGTGGGGCTGGGCGGCGGCGACCCAGGCGGCTTTTTCTTTGCGGGTGACGCGGAGGATGACTTGGCTTTCGAGGGGGTCTTGGCCGAGTTGGGCGTTTTTGTTGCCGGTGGGTGCGGGTGGCATTAGGGGTGGGTGCTTTCTAAAATTTTTCCCGCGCCCTCCGCCGGGATGTTCTCGAAAGTGGCGGTGGTGGGTTGGCTAAATTTTCCCGCGCCGCCTGCCGTGATGTTCTCGAAGGCGTTGTTGGGGGTTTGGGTGCGGCTGGGCGTTTGGCCGTTTACCAGGGCGGGCAGGATTTCGGCGTCGTCCTGGGCAAGTTCGGCCTCGGTGGTGTGGCCGGGCGGGATGTCGAGACGGTGAAGCGCCGCCTCGAGTTGCGAGGCGGCGCGGGTGAGTTGCTCGGGCGTCATAGCGTTTTCATTTTTCGTTGGTTTTTGGGTTGGTTTTTAGAAGGAGGGTTTCGGATTTTTCGAGCGCGTGCTCGAGGTCTTCGAGGTTGTATTTTGTGGCTTTGGGCTTGGCAATCTCGGCGCGGGTTTGCCGGACTGACAGGACAAGGTGCGCCAGGGCGTTATAAAGTCGGTTTTCGGTGCTCATGCGGCGGCCTCCCGGGGGAATAGCTCGGCTTGGATGGGTGGCGGCTCGGGCGGGCTTTGGTTGGCGGCTGCGGGGATGTGGTCGCATATGAGATTGAAGGGGATTTCTGTTTCGAGGAATAAATTGCCTTCGCCGTGGGTGGTGATGGTGGGGATCATTCGCCGTCCTCTCCAGTGGCGGTGGCGATGGCTTCGGCGATCTGGTCGCGGAGCTGCTCGCCTTCGGTGCCTGCTGCGTCTCGGGCGTCGTAGGTGTCGCCTATGGCTTCGAGGGCGGCGCGGAGTGCTTCGAGCATTTGCGGGGCTGCGGCAATGAGGCGGGCGTTAGCGTTTGCTTGCTTTATACTTTCCGCAACGATTGCATCCCCCGAATTTGTAACTGATTTAAGTGTGCGCCATTTAATGGCTGGGTGTTCTGCAATCCATGTTCCGCCATTGTTTCCAATTATTGCGATGTCTGTTAAATACCACGGGCCGGGCGTGTGTTGTGTTGTTGTGCTCATGTTTTGAAAGTTGGCGAGGGGATCGGACCCTCGCCGGGTTGGGGTCAGGCGGCTTTCAGTTTCTTCATTTCCTCAGCCAGGGCCCAGAGGGCGCGGTTGATGTTGGTGTTTTGGTCGATGCCTCCGATTTCACGGGTGCGGCGACGGGCTACGAGGCGGCCGTTTTCGTTGCGTTGGACATAGCCAAGGCCACCGCGGACGAGGTTTTCCTGCACGGCGTTGAGCGTGTTCCACATGGTCGGGGCTGCGTCCTCATGGCGGCGGAGGGTGAGGATCTGCTCGGCTTTGACGGGTGCGGGTTTCTCGGGGTCGTCATATCTGGCAACCAGGGCGGCGCGGGCGAATGCTTGGCGCTCGCCTTCGGTGAGTCTGAGGGCGGCCATTTCGTTGACGCTCTCCGAAACCTCGGGGAGCCGGTCGAGGATGCTGATACAGCCTTCGATGACTTGGCCCTCGATGTTTCCCTTGTGGGGGATGCGGATGTCGTCGATGAGGTTTTGAGCGACTACCATGCCGTTGCCGCAAACGAGGCGGAAAACTCCGGCCATGAGGCGATAGGCGCTTGTCCCGTCATGGGAATTGAGAAGGACGATCTCGTTATGCGTGCCGCCGACCTGGAGCGGCTGGCTGTCGTGGCGGAGGCGGATGAGGTGCTTTGTGAAGCCTCGTTTTTCTTCCTCCCGGCTGCCGCCTTGCATGACGGCGTATGGGCGGAAACCCTCACGGGCAAGGCCGGTGAGAATTTCGCTCGTTGGGATGTATTTGTAAGCGGCGGACCGGCTGCCGTGGGCACCTTCGGCAAATACCGAAGGAGCGATCTGGCGGAGGCGTTCGGGTTCGATGGGGCCGGTGCGGCTGGTGAAGTTTACGGCTCCGTTGCTGCGGGTTCTTGCGAATCGATTGATTGTCATTTTTCGTCTTTCTTTTAGAGGTGCCCGGTGCCGCCGGGTCGGAGACTGCGTTTTGCGGTCTGGCGTTGAATGTATCGACAAACAAAAGGAGCGCAAGAGATTTTTTTTGAGGGAGTGAAATTTTTCTGAAAATTTCTGTTGACAGGCGCGGAAGCCGATGGAATGGGCGTCAGCGGGTGGCGGGGAGTTTGTGCGGGTAGCGTTTGGAGCTGGCTTGCTTGCCCCATTCGAGGTCTATGTCGGGAATGCGGGAGGGACTGACGATGCCGATTTCGGAGGGGAGTTTTTCGGAGCTGGAAAAGGTCTCGGTATTCCAGGAGCCATCGGGCCAGCGGGCGCGGAAGAATTGCAGGGAAGCGCCGTTCTCGGGCCACCTCGGGAAGGAGTCGAACGAGGCGAAGCGGGGCGGGAGCGAAATGGTGACGGGTGCGGCTCCGAGAACATCGCCGTTCCAATCGACGATGCCGCCGGGTGGGCTGGTGCGGATGGTGATCTGGTGCGGCGGGAGCGTGGCGCGGCGCTCGGGCAGCGGCTCGGCGGGTGGCCGGGTGGCGCAGGCGGTGAGGAGGGCGCAGGCGGCTAGGATGGCGGCTCGGCGGGGCATGTCAGGTCGTGGATTTGTCCGATCCAGTCTTGTGGGAGTGGGGTTGCGGGGCTGTTGATGACCCAATGGCGAAATTCTCGGACGCTTTCAAGATCTCGGCACCAACATTCCCGCTCTGGGGCGCGGTTTTTCCCTGGGATTGAGCGAATGCCACGGGGTTGCTCGGCATCATGCCGAAGAACTGCCGGAGCGAGGCAACGACAACCTGCGAGCGCGACAAATTATTTTGCTCGGCGTAGGCGCTGACAAGCCTGTGCAAGTCCTCGGGCAGGCGGGTGTCGATTTTTTTATGATTCACGCCGCAAATGTCGGAAATTTTCAGATGAGCGCAATGTTTTTTATTTGACAGTCTGCAAAGTTCTGACAAATGTCGGCGCCGCATGAATGAGAAACCTAAACACCAACGCGTGACAACGCGGCTTCCAGAGCCGCTCTGTGAGATGATCCGCGAGCGAGCGGATAAACAAATGTGCAGCACATCGGACATCGTTCGGCAATCGTTGCTCGCTTTTTTTGCGGGTGGTTGTCAGACAAACACGGGCAAAACTCTGGCAGCCGAGGAGGTCGCAATATGAAACGGGAGCGGCTTTTTTTGGTGCGCGGGTTTGACCCGTTCACGGGTCCGGTGGGGGAATATTTTTGGGCAGCGACGCGCACGGCGGCGGAGGCGGCTTTTTTTGGCCGGTTCGGGCTGCGGGCTTCGAGCGTGGAGGGTGTGCGATGAGTGGCGCGGATTTTTTGCGCCTGGGCGGTTATTTTTTGGAATTTGCCGCGACGGTTGGGGTGCCGGTTTTCTTTTTAACCTGGGCTACCTGGAGGGCGGCGCGATGATTGAGCAGCATTGGAGCATTCAGAAACTAGCGGATCGCCTCGGGCTGGCTAAATCCTCGATTCATCGGGCGATCACTGAGGGGCGGCTGTCGGCGGTGTCCTTTGGGCACCGGCTCCTGATCCCTGAGAGCGCCATCGAGGCATATCTAGACTCGCACCGGCTGGGGCCGCCACTGCCCGACCGGAAGACTCGGCAAACGACACCCGCTCTTTCTTAACCCATGCCACCCGAGGACGCGCCGACGTCTTTTTTTTGCGCCCAAAATTCCCATGGGGTGAATACCCCAGAGGGAAAGACCCCATTGCAGACCGTGGAAGCTGCCTCCGCTGCCGCGCCTTTTCTTTTTTCGGAGGCGGAAATCGGGTTTGAGAAATTGGAGGCTGTCGGGGAGTTCACCGGCGAGAGGTTGCTTGCCCGGAGACCGGAGACATACCGGGCCCTGGTTCGGATGCTGGCGGAGGGATTGAGCGGGTCGAGCATCGCCCGGGCTTGTCAGGTCTCACGGAACACGGTGGCGGCTGTCCGAGAGCGGGAAGGGTTTTCCATAGAGCAGCAGAAAAAGGAGCTGCTGACGACGATTCGCCGGGGATCGCAAGTCGCCGCCGAGCGTGTGGTCGAGCTGATCCCGCACATCCAGAACGCGAAGGATGCCGCCATCACCCTGGCTGTTCTCGTTGACAAGGCGCAACTTCTGGCCGGTGAGGCGACGAGCCGAGTGGAGAGGGTTGACGCTACCGAGGACAAACTGCGGGACATGCTGGCTTCCCTGCCGGTCCTCGAGGCCGAGGTTGTGCCGGCAACCGGTCCAAGCTCCGGCGCGCCGGGACAAAAGGGGCCGGATGCCGGGGCGCTGCCTGGCCTGGCCGAGGCTCGGGTTGATATAGGATCAACTGCTTTCGAGGCCGTTTCCCTAGTGAGCGCCGAAGCGGGGGCCACTTTGGGGGACCACATGGCCGAGGCTGAGGAGGTTGAGCCGGTCGAGACGACACCCCGGGCCGAGGATTTGAGGGGGGGGGCGGGGGTCGAGATTTTGGCAGCCCCCCCACATCACACCACTCATTCGGGTTCACAGAAAATTTTATCCAAAGGCGACCCCTCCGTGCCTGCGCCAGAAGCCCCCTAGAAACCATTTTCCATTTCCAACCTATGCCTACCCTACAAAAAGAAAAAAAACCCGCGCCGGTCGCGCCTGTGGCGAAGCCGGAATACATCGAGGCCCAGATCATGGGCCGCGAGATCAACCCCGAATACCTCAGCCTCCGCGTGCCCGATGCGGATGGTAATTGGCGCAAGGCCCGGCTGCGCATCCCGCGCCGTCTAAGCCATTGCTTCAAAATCCACTCTACCGTGCGCGTCGCTGCTACCGCCGACCCCATGATGTTCGAGCCCTTCCCTTCCATCCTATGAGCGCCACAGAAGCTATTCTCTACTCGCTGGTTTCGCTCGGCTCATCCTTCGCTTGCTACCGCATAGGCCGCGACGAGGAAAAGAAAAAATGGCTCGCATGGTTTCGTGCGCATTATCCGAACCGCCTCAACTCCAAAAACTACCCCGAATGAAAAGCCGACTCCTTATCCTCGACACCGAGACCGGGGGGCTCGACCCCACCCAGCACGCCCTGCTTTCGCTCGCCGCCGTGGATAGCGCGGATGGCGAGGCGTTTACCGCACTGATACGCCCCTCGCCCGAGTGGATTTGCGACCCGCAAGCCCTCGCAAAAAACGGCCTCACCCTCGATTTTCTGGAAAAAAACGGGCGGCCCGAGCGCGAGGTTCTGCAAGACTTCGCCCTGTGGATCGGCGAGCGCCGCTGGCACATCATCGCCGGTTGCAATGTCGCCTTCGACCTCCTCTTCCTCACAGCCGCCTTCCACCGCCAAGGTCTCGCTTGGACGAGCCGGAAAAACATCGACCTCCAAGCCGCCGCCTGGCTCGCCCACGAGGCCGGTGACATCGCCCTGCCCATAGGGAAGGACGACCAGCCCCGCCTCTCGCTCGACCACATCGCCGCCACCCTCGGGTTCTCGCGCAGTGGCAAGACCCACAACGCCCTAGAGGACGCCCTCCTCACTATGGCCTGCCTCCACCGCCTCATCGCCCCCACCCCCCAATGAGAGAAGAAACTCGCAAAGCCCAACCCATGCCGCCCGATCTCCAACCCGTCACCCTCCACGACAGCCGCGCCGGTTGGAAAACCACCTTTAACGCCAAAGAAATCACCGCCGCCTGCAACCGCTGGCTCATGAAAAACGACGCCTCCTTTGCCAAATCCCGCCGAAAAAAATTCGGCCAAATTTAACCACTTTATGAACTGGATAAAAATGCGCAGCAATCTCTGGGACGACCCTCGCGTCGCCCGGATTTGCGACCTCACCCACAAACGCGAAGCCGAAGTCATCGGGGGCCTCTACTGGCTCTGGACGATGGCCGACCAACAGACCGCCGATGGACGCCTCGCTGGCTTTTCCCTCGCCGCCATCGACCGCAAGACAGGAATCAAAAACTTCGGAGCCGCCCTTGCTAAAGTTGGCTGGATTCTGGAAAGCGAAGAAGGCGTGGAGATTGCACGCTTTGATGAGCACAACGGAGCCTCCGCCAAACGCCGCGCCTCCGAGGCCAAGCGTATGCAATTCCTTCGCAAACCGAGCGCAATCCGTGCGCAACCGATGCGAACGGAAATCGAACACGATGCGCAGCTAGATAAGAATAGAATAGAATATACCCCTATAAGTCCCCAAGGGGACGAGGAATTGGAGTTGGATTGCGAGGAATCTTCCGCACCCGAGCATCCCGTTCTCACCCGCCTGCGCGATTTGTTCCGCATGAAACCCGGAACTGACTTCGACGCCTCCACCCACCGGGCTTGGCAAAAAAATAAAAAAAGCGCCGCCGCGCTCCCCGAGTCCGATTGGGCTCTCCTCGCGTGGGCCTACCGCCAGACCGAGGGCGACGCCTACCGCTTCCGTCGCCGCGACCCCGCCACCTTGCTGAATAACCTCCTTGCCGAAGTCCTCCGCGCCCGAGAATGGGCCAAGGCCGCCGGAGTCAACCCCACCGCCGCCCGGCCCCGGCCCACCGAGCCCGAAGGCTGGCAGGACATCATCACCTCCACCGATCCCAGCTACAACTGCACGACCTGGTTCGAGCTTCCCGAAAGCCTCCGCGCCTTCGTCCGCGAGCGCGTCGCGCAAATCGAAGCCGAAAACGCCGCCGCTACCGCCGCCGCCTGACCATGACCAACCCACTACCCGAAACCTCCCTCGCCGAAAAAGCCATCCTCGGCGCGGCGTTGCAGAATGGCACCACTGCCGACAGCGTGCTCGAAGCCATCCAGCCCGAGCAGCTTGTCTTGCCCGCGCACCAGATCATCTTGCGCGTCATCGCCGAGTTGCGCGAGGCCGCGAAGCCCGTCGATTTCATCATTGTCACCACCGAGTTGGAGAAGCGCGGCCAGCTCGGCGAGTGCGGCGATGCCCACTACATCACCGAGCTAGGCGCAGATTTCGCCCAAGTTGCGAACTGGCGTCACTACGCCAGCGAAGTCCTCGATACCTGGAAACGCCGCAAAATGCGCGCCGCCGCCCTCGCCATGGCCGAGGCCGCGAACGACTACGCCCTCACCACCGACGATGCGCAGGAGCGTTGCGAGCAAGTCCTCTACGGCCTCCGCGACCACACTACCCGCGAGAACCCCGTCGCCCCCTGCCGCGATGCCGTCGTCTCCGCCGTTGAGCACATCGAGGCCGTTTACCACAACCGGGGCAAAACCATCGGCCTCGCCACCGGCATCCATGATCTCGACCGCAGCACCGGAGGCTTCATGGGCGGCCAGATGATCGTCGTCGCCGCCCGGCCCGCCTGCGGCAAAAGCGCGCTCGGGATGCAGTTCGCCCTTCATGCCGTCAAGGAACTCGCTGTGCCCACGCTCGTTTTCTCGGTCGAAATGCCCGGGCGCGAGCTTATGGTCCGCGCCATTTGCTCCGAGGCCGGTGTCAATCTCCAGCGCCTCCGCGATGGATTTTTCGACCAACGCACCCTCGCCAATGTCGCCCACATCGCCGGAGGATTGGTGAAAAGCCCCCTCTTCATCGACGAGACCCCCGGCCTCACCGTCGCGCAATTCCGCGCCCGCGCCCGCCGCGCCAAGGCTGCCCACAAGATCGGCCTCATCGTCGTGGACTACCTCCAATTCATGCACGGCAGCGGCGACGCCGCCCGCCAATCCCGCGCCCTCGAAGTCTCCGAGATCAGCAAAGCCATCAAGACCGTCGCCAAGGAACTCGACATCCCCATCGTGGCCCTCGCCCAGCTCAACCGCGACGCCGATGGCGACCACACCAAGCCCAAGCTCTCAAACCTCCGCGAGTCCGGCGGCATCGAGCAAGACGCCGACACCGTGCTCCTCATCCACCGCCTCGATAAAAACAAAAAACGCGCAGACGAGGACGCCGAGCCCATGGATCACAACACCCTCCTGATCCTCGCCAAGCAACGCAACGGGCCTACTCCCGAGATCAAGCTGAACTTCATCGGCGAGCACACCGTCTTCCGAAATGTCACCGAAAAACAATACAGCAACAACATGAACCAAAGACAGAAATGAAATTAACCACATCGAACCCAGAGAACATGGAGAAACGAAAATGGATTTCAACGGATCTCGCCCTGCCTGATGACGACGCCACCGTGCTGATCCACATCGCCGATGGCGAAGTGTGGACCGGATTCCTTGATGCCGGAACCTGGCGTTATGTTTCCGGCGATAGCATTGAGGCCGAAGTCCTGCATTGGCGTCCTTTTCCAGAACCACCGGAGGTCGCAAAATGAGTGAGCCCTACCAATGCAACGCCTGTGGCCGCGAGTGGCAGGATCACCCGGGAGTGGAGCCGACTTGCAAGCTGGCCATGGATTTGGCCGTCACGCTCAAGGAAGTGCTCACCTACACCTCGCCCCCCGAATACTCGCGGGACATCACCGAGCAGGAAATTTATTTCGACCTCATCGAGAAGGCCCGCCGGTTGATCGTAAAGTCTCGCCATTTTTCGGAATGACCTGCCCCGCCTGCCAATACCCCCGCAGCTCGGTGGTCAACACCCGCTCCGGCCAGCGCCGCCGCGAGTGCCGCCAGTGCGGGGTGCGGTGGAACACCCTCGAAATCCTCGGGCCGGGCAGCATCCAACCTCGAAAACCCATCCCCAAAAAACAAAAACCCGAGCCGGAATCATGGCTCACCCGCATCGAAGAAAAACTCAACTCATGAACGCCCTCCGCGATTACATCGAAGCCTTCAAGCTCGACGAAACCTCAGTCCTCAACCTCCTCCAAGATCACGGCATCATCAGCGATGAATGCGTGCTCGCCGAGGAAGTGGGGGATTCCGGCAAGGCCATCTCCTGGCTGGAACTCAACCGCGAAAAATTGTGATTCCGCAAACGCCGCACCCCGTCGTTCCCGAAATCCTCGTCGAAGGCCGCTCGCCGGATGGCCGCATTGTGCTCGTGCACGAAGGCCGCCGCGTCGCCGCCAGCGAAGAGCAATTCCTCGCCATCCACCGCCAGCGCGAGGAGCAGATCGCCCGAATGGCCGAAGACCCTTGGCGCTACGGGTGGCTGAATCCCGCCTGGGCCCGCGCCGATGCAGCCTTTGCCAGCCTGCGCGAGCAATTCCCCAAAGGCGTCACCGAGCTGTTGATCCTCGGCGGCAACCGCTCCGGCAAGTCCCGCTACTTCGCCCGTCGCGCCATGCAGCATCTCGTGAACAAGCCCGGCGCGAAGGTCTGGTGCCTGCAATCCACCGAAGCCGCCTCCATCCAAAACCAGCAGCCCTATTTGTGGGAATACCTCCCCGCCGAGTGGAAGCCCATGGCCAGCGGAAAACTAAAAAAAGGCGCGGTCGCCAACATCACTTATTCGCAAAAAGGAGGCTTCACCGAGAACTCCTTCGTGCTGCCGAATGGCTCCCAATGCTGGTTTAAATTTTACTCGATGGATGTCACCTCCATCGAAGGCTCCGAGTTGAATTTTGTGTGGGCGGATGAGCTTGTCACCCCGGATTGGATCGAGGCTTTGCGTTTCCGTTTGCTCACCCGCGATGGCGAACTAGGCGTCGGCTTCACGCCCGTTGAAGGCTACACGCCCACCGTGAAAGAATACCTCGACGGCGCGACCACCATCGAGGAGTGCCCGGCTCCGCTTCTCCCCCGCTACAAAAACGGAAATCTCGTCGGTCTGGAGTCCGTTCCCCGCATCCAGCAATGCACCCGCGAGAAAGCCCGGGTTGTTTATTTCCACACCGCCGACAATCCCTTTGGAAACCCCGAGGCCATGGAGACCGAACTGCGAGGCTCCAACCGCGAGCGCATTCTAATGCGCGCCTACGGCGTGCCGACCAAGGCAAAGCTCTCGATGTTTCCGAAATTCCGCGATCAAGTGCACATCGTGCCGCATGACAAGATTCCGAAGGATGGCACCTGCTACCACTTTGTGGATCCCGGCGAAGGCAAGACCTGGGCGATGCTCTGGGTGCGCTTCACGCCCGATGGCCGGTGCTGGGTTTACCGCGAGTTTCCCGATCAAATTTCCTACATCGAAGGCGTCGGCCAAGCCGGGCCATGGGCCGAGCCGGATGGCCGACTCCTCGATGGCCGCCCAGGTCCCGCGCAAAAAGCCTGCGCCGGGTTTACCTTCGCCGATTACAAGCGCGTCATCGAGCTGGCCGAGAAGGAAGACGCCGCCGAGCCGATTGAACGATGGATGGACAGCCGCTATGGCAACACCCCCAGCATGACCGAGGAAGGCGTCAAAACCCTCATCGACCAATGCGACGAGAAAATGGACATGCAATTCCGCGCCACCTCCGGCAAAGCCATTGTCGAAGGCGTCGCCGTTATCAACGACATGCTCGGCTACGACGACACCCGCGAAGTCGATGCCACGAACTCGCCGAAACTCTACATCAGCGAGCGTTGCCAAAATCTCATCTTCTCGCTCAAGACCTGGACCGGCGCGGATGGCAAAAAATCCGCGAGCAAAGATTTCATCGACATCCTCCGCTACCTCGCCCTCGCCGATGGCGTCGGCTACCAAGACCCCGAAGGGCTACGCGCTCGCGGTGGGGGTTGCTACTAACTTGACACCATCCCCCTATAATTCAGCCATGCCACTCTTGCTCCGCCGCCGCGATGTTTTGGACCGGCTTGGAATCACGACCAAGCAACTCGACAAGCTCATCTCCACCGGCCTCATCAAGCCCGTTCGCAAACGCGGCTGCCGATCCTGGTTCCGCGCCCGCGACCTCGAAACAATATGACCAAACGCACCGACAACATCGGCTCCCTCTCCCGCAACAAGCGCAAAGAAAAAGAGACGCACCCCGACTTCAAAGGCTCCTGCACCATCGCAGGCGTGGCCTACTGGATCAGCGGCTACATCAACGAATCCCGCGACGAAGGCGGCGGCAAATACTTCAAACTCTACTACGAGCCCAAGAAAACCGAATCCTCCGATTCGCCCGCCCCGGCGGCTTCCGCTGCCGCTTCAGAAATCGAACCATGGTAATGAGCGCCGAGGAACTTGAAGCCGCCTGGTGCGTGCCCGCCGAGGAACCTTGGTTCCGTGCGCTCATGAAGCGACTCGACGACCACATCGCCGACTCGCAAATTTTCGTGACGATGCCCGCGAGCGCCCAAAATCACGGCACCCTCGCCAGCGCCGCCGGGCGACTCGACGCGCTCCTCACGCTCCGCGAAGACCTCGCCGCCGCCCGAGCCGAGGCATTCGAGGCCAAGAAATAATTCCCCCCTCCGTGCCCTCCGTGTCCTCGGTCTTGAATTTATTTTCTCCCCGTTTCTGCCCGTTTCTCCCCGTTTGCTCCCGTTTCGCCAGCACCCTCTAGGCGGGCCCGATTTCTTGTGGCAGTCCCCTCATCAGCGCGAGGGCTGCACCGGCTCGCCGCGCCACCCGTGGAAATGTGCGGGCGGCGCTAAAACCCACCGGTCTGGATCAGGACTTGGAGACCACATCCCATGGGACAAGCAGACGAAAGCATTCAACTCGGAGACATCCTTGACGAGCTCGGAATTCAACTTCCGACCGTCGATGAACCAACAGCCCCGGAATCAACCCCTGAGGAGCCAACAGACGCCGAGCCGACAGAAGAAATTGACACCACCACCGACGACGACACCGCCGACGAATCCAACGATTCGACCGACGAGCCGGAATCGACCGAAGAAACCGACGACACCGAGGAATCCGAAGAGGAGCCCGAGGAGGACGCGCCCGAGCCAGCGCCGGAAAAATCCGTGCAAAAACTCTCCAAGCGCGTGGACAAGCTCACCGCCCGCGCCAAAAGCGCCGAGGAGCAAGCCGCCGCACTCGAAAGCGAATTGGCCCAAACCAAAGAAGCTCTCGCCAAAGCGCAACCCATCATCGTCCAGGATGCCGCCGACCCGCTCGCCGACATCCAAGATGCCGCCACCCTCGAAGCCCGCCTCACTGCCGCCAATACCGTTCTCGACAATGTGCCCGACCTACTCGCCAAAGCCGAAATCGAAGGCGGCGAAGTGGAAGTGCCGATGGGCAACGGAGCCGTGCAGAAGTTCACCAGCGCCCAACTCCGCGACCGATTGAATATGGCGAAAGCCATTGTGCGCGGCGAGTCAAACAAGCGCGCCTACTTCGCCCAACGCGAGACCTACATCGCCGAAGCACGGAACAGCTACCCGGAGATTTTCCAAGAGGGCGCTCCCCTGCGGAAAGTCATGCAGGAAAGCCTGCGCGCCCACCCCGCGCTGGCCAAGCTCCCGAACCTCGAACTCATCATCGGTGACGCCATGCGAGGCCAAGCCCTCCGCTTCCAACAACTCGAAGCGGTTCGCAAAAACTCCGCAAAACCCGAGGCCAAGGCCAAAACCGCCGCCCCGGCCAAAGTCGCTCCCAAGGTGCCACAACCTTCCGCTGCGCCCCGCGCCAAATCCGCCCCGAATGCCTTAGCCGCTTTGAAACAAACTGGCAGCCGTGAGGCCGCCGAATCCTTCGTCGCAGCCCTGCTCGACGACTAACTCCAAACCTTAAATCCAAAATAAAATATTATGGCTACATCCATCCTCACCGTTAAAGGACAACACGAAGACCTGTCCGACGCTATGGTTCTAATCGAACCAGGCGATACCCCGATCTTCTCCATGTGCAAAAAGGGCAAAGAGCCCGCCAATGTGCTTTTCCAATGGCCCGTTGACCGCTACGACACCCCGAACACCGATGGCGTTCTCGCCAACGCGGCTGTCACAACCTACGCCGACAAGCACGCCAACCGCGAACTGCTCTCGGGCCGTGTCATGAAGGCACGCCGGGCGTTTCAGGTTGATGATTTCGTCGAAAATGTGGCCGATCTCGCTGGCGTGGGCAAAAAGCAAGCCTTCAACAAAGCCGCTGCGAAAGCCCTCGTTGAGCTGAAAATCGACATCGAGTCTGTCATGGGCTCCGACAATGATTCCGTCCCGGCTTCCGGCAACCAATCCTCCGGCGGTGTCGCCAACAAAACCCGTGGCCTCGGCTCATGGATCAGCAACTCGGCTCAGTCTGACGCCGCGACTGCCGTTCCTGCTGCTTACCGCACACCAGCCGCTTCGATCAATACGACTGCGCCGGGCAGCCTCACCGAGTCGCAAGTGATCGACCTTATGGAAAGCATCTTCACGGTGCGCCGCCAGCGTCGCAACTACGACCTCGTTTGCGGCACTGCGTTGAAGAAAGCCTTCTCGGGCTTCATCCGCACCTCCGCAGGCAGCACAAATGTCATGTCCTCCGTTCGCACCTTCACGCAGTCCCTCGACAGCAAAAAGATCAGCAGCGTGATCGACATATATGAGTCGGATTTCGGCACACTGAGCCTTCACCCCAGCGTTTACCTGGGCGGAGACGACGCCGCTGAGAAAGCCGCCCGTGGCTATGTGCTCGATATGGACATGGTGGAAATCCGGTTCAACCGCAAACCCAACATGCAAAAGCTCCCTGTCGATGGAGCCGGTCCTCGTGGTTATGTCGATGCCATCTTTGGCGTCGCCTGCGCGAATCCCGAAGTCCTCGGCAAGTTCGCCTACGCCACACCCTGATTTGGGTTAATCAGCCGGGGGCGGCCCTCGCGCCCCCGGCTCTAGCTCTATGCCAAACGACGAACTCAGAGACCTCCTTTCCGAAATTCCCTCCGATCTCGCCGAGGGCGCGAGGCAGGAACTCGCCGAGCAGTGGGAGCAAAAAGCGATCCACGCCGAGGCCCGCCAAGCGGCCATCGCCGCCGACCGCGCCTCCACCCCGCTCAACGCCGTGGATGGAATCGGGTATCTCGATATGTCCGTCGATGCACAGATTTACCATTGGTGGAATGCCAAGGTGCCAGGCTGCTGGCGCGACAAGGAATTCCGCACTTGGTTTAAGAAAAATTTCCCAACGACCGTGGTGAGATCCGGTGGCACCGGCAAAACCATGATCCTCATGCCGGGCCTCGGGAAAGCCGCCTAATGAAAGACAACGAGGACAAGTCCGACCTCAACTATTGGATTCGCGAACTCACCACCGCCGCCACCGATGCGTCGTGGTATTCCACCCGCCGAGCCGATAACTACGACACCCGCCTGGCGTATTGGGATGGCCAATCCAGCGATGGCCGCAAATGGAGCGGCAACTACCGCAAGAAAATCTTCCCCTGGGAAGGCGCGAGCGATGCCCGCATCCGCCTGGCCGATTTTGTTTCCAACCGCGAAACCCAACTTTGCCTCACGGCTACCTTTTCCTCCCGCCTGCAAATGCTCCCCGTCGAATCCACCGACGGCATCTTGCAACAACGCAGCGAGTCTTTGCTCAAGTGGATGCTTTACACCCATTGCGCCGACGACCTTCGCCGTGAACTCGAACTCGCCCTCAACTTCCGCGCCACCTACGGCCTCGCCGTGATGGGCGTTTTCTGGCGCACCACCAGCCGCGTCGAGATTAAGACCTATAACCTCGACACGCTCCTCGCCATGCTGGCCGAGACGCAAGACCCCGCGCTCGAAGCCTTCATCGGCTCTGTCCTCGACCCGCTCCAAGAGGATGCCGCCATCGAACTCGCCGATCAATTCGCCCCCGGCGCTGGCACCGCAGCCAATATCAAAAAGCTCCGCGAAGGTGGCGAAGTGGAAGTCCCCACGCCCTATGTCTTCGAGAGCCGCCCGGAGTGGTGCGCGCTGGAGCCATTCAACGACATCGTTTTCCCCGCCGCCACCTACGACCTCCAGCGCGCCCCGTGGATTGCCCGCCGCGAAATGGTCACTTGCGAAGAACTCCGCGAGCGCATCGCCACCGCTGGCTACGACGAGGATTTCGTCGAGAAAGCCGAGCGCCAAAAAGGCTCCTCGCTCTGGCCGATTATCGTTCAGCAATCCGCAAGCCGCCGCGACCACCTTCTCTTCGAGGAATACCGCGACATGGTGGAACTCTGGCACATTTACTCCAAGGAGGAGGACGAGATGACAGGTGCTACGAAACTCATGTGCCGCGTCGTCCACTCCTCGATTAGCGACGCCGCCGCCAAAGAAGAAATCCTCGAATACGCGCACGGCCAATATCCCTTTATCGAACTCCCCCGCGAGCGCATCAGCCGGTGCCTCATCGAAGCACGGGGCATTCCCGAAATTGTCGGCACCATGCAGCAGGAAATCAAAAGCCAGCGCGACTACCGCAGTGATCGCGCCAGTGTGTCTATAATGCCCCCAATGCGCGTGCCCGCGAACAGGGGCAAGCTCGACATCATCCTCGGCCCCGGCGTGCAAATCCCCGAGCGCCGCGCCAACGAGTTTGGCTGGCTGCCGCCTCCGCCTTTCGACCAAGGCACCATCGAGATCGAACGCGCCGTCCGCCGGGATGTGAACGAATATTTCGGCCTGGCCGGAGAAGGCGTCGATCCGAACTACGCCCAGCTTGCCACGCAGCACACGGTGGATCGCTGGCTCCGAGATTTCAAAGCCATCGTCACGCAGACCTGGCAGCTCATGCAACAATACATGCCCCCCGTCCAAATCCTCCGAGTCTCGGGCGGGCAGAACATTCCTTTTTCCGCCAACCGCGAGGACATCCAAGGCAAATTCGATCTCTCCGTCACTTTCGACGCCAAGCAGCTCGATAGCGAACTCCTCGGCATCAAGCTCGAATACATCACCAAAAACCTTGTGCCGATGGACAACATGGGAGTCATCGACCGCGCCGGGCTGGTGAAGTTTATTATGTCCACGGTCGATCCGAACATTGCCGACCTCATCGTTCGCGACCCCGGCCCCGCCGCCCAGATCGAGGCCGACGAGGAACAGCTCGCCTACACCAAGATCGCCGCCGGGACAGAGCCGCCGTTGCCGCAGGAAGGCGTCAACTTCCAACTCCGCGCCCAAGTCCTCCAAGGCATTATCCAAGCGAACCCCGCCATCCAGCAGCGCCTCCAGCAAGACGAAATTTTCCGCAAGATGATCGAGGCGCGAATGAAGGCATTCGAGTTCCAAAATCAACAACAACAAAACGCCGTCATCGGCCGCCAAGGCACGCTCCCCGCCTTGCAACAACCCACCGCGTGAAAGCCGTCACCTACAAATCCCTTCGCGATGGTGTGATTAGCCGCATGGGCCTTGATGCCTCGCTCACGCAGCTCACAAGCCAATCCGCCGCCCTCGCCGAGTATTTGCAAAGCGCCCTCGATAGCATGTGGGATTTTTACCCGTGGCCCGATGTCACGCTCACCGAGCAACGCACCCCTGCCACGCACACCATCCACGCTGAGGAGCCTGGCGAAGCCGTCATCGGCGAGTTTTTGGAAATTTACGACAACAACCCCGACGACGATTCGCAGCTCTCGAACAACCTCCCATACACATCCACCGGCACCGCCGCCGTGTTGTCCTCTGATTTCCATGTGCCGTCTGCTCCCGTGTGGGTGCGGTTTCGCGTTCCCGCTCCGGTCTTCACTAGCTCCGTTTACTCGGCCGTCACCGCCTATGCCCCAGGCGATGTCGTGTATCACGAATCGACAGGCGATTGCTACCTCTGCACCGCCGCCTCCACAGGCAATGTCCCGACCAATTCCTCCTACTGGCGTCGCCAACTCATCCCCGCCTACCTCGGCGAGCCCGCCAAACTCCACGCCCTTGCCGAGACCCAGCAGGAAGACGGCCAATACGACAAGGCCAACTACCTTTTCGCACGCTCACGCGGCCTCCTCGAAGACCGTCAAGACGATTTCTGGATGAAGCGCGACCGCTATCACCACTTCACCGCCCGCTTCCAATAACACCCCACTTGACAACCAACCCACATAATTATCCATGAACGCACGACTAGTCACACGCAACGGCGGCACCTCCGAGGTCGCCACATCCGCCACCGGCGCAAATTTCGTCGCTCTCCCAACCTTCCGCGCCACCAAGGTCACCCTCTTCAACTACACCGGCCAAAAGATCGATTGGAAGATCGACTCGGGCTCGTTCATCGAGCTGAACAACAACCTCGCCGTCGCCATCGATGGCCTCGTGGGCTCCCAGCAGGTCAGCGTCCGCCGCACCGACCTGAGCGGGTCGCCCGTCACGGTCAAGTTCCACTACGCCGACTAAGCGATGCGAATTTTCCCGCTCACGCCCAGCGCCGCGCAGGCCGCGATTGTTTCCTCGGGAACGCTCGCGGACCTCACCTCCGCGCAGCTTGGGTTGATTCAAGAAGGTTCGTTCGTCACCACCTCGGACGGCAAACGCTGGCAATACAAAGGCGCCGGCGACAAGACGCTCTCCGCCTCCTACATCCTCATCTCCGACGAATCGCCGGAGTGGGCGGCTATCGAGAACAAGCCCGTTCTCGACTTCAACAGCTTCACCTTTTCCGGCAACGGCACGCAGACGGTTTTCAGCGTCACCGGCCTCGCCGACAACAACCCTTCAAACACTTTCGTCAACATCAACGGCGTGTCGCAGGAGCCCGGCAGCGACTACCAGGTCAACGCCGCCGCGCAGACCGTCACCCTCTCCAGCCCGCTTCCAATCGGCAACAAGCTCGTTGTGACAACTCTCGGTCTCATCCCCGTCGAAACGACTGCAACCGCAGGAGCACTCACCAACACCAGCGTTGTCGATGGAGGAGTTTTTTAAGCCATGACAACTCTCACAGCCGATCAATTCGCCAGCCAGCTCGACCTCTCCGCGAAGACCATCGTCCTCCCGGTCGAGACCGACGCCGTTGTCCACTATGTGGACCGGTCAGATTTTCCGACGGTGGGCCGCCTGAAGCGCCTCTATGTCCAGCAAAATTCGGGAGTCGTCTGGGCGTGGACCGGAACCGGCTACCAGAAAACCTCCCCGACCACCGACGAATTCGCCGCATTGCAAGGCGAGGTCGATCT
>Ga0209985_10001206_pt1 | contig 26027 bp, 23 predicted proteins | sample NOAtaG_FD_187305 | JGI IMG/M metagenome (GOLD analysis project Ga0209985, IMG submission 187305) | Freshwater lake microbial communities from Lake Erie, under a cyanobacterial bloom - NOAA_Erie_Diel6S_1000h metaG (SPAdes) (version 2) | ecosystem: Environmental > Aquatic > Freshwater > Lake ...
CGCGCGCGGAGCCCCCGGGCGTGGCCGCGGAGGTGGGCCATGCGCTCGGGCGCGACCCCGAAGTGGGCGCGCAGCTGCTCGAGCACGGCGGTCTCCTCGCGCTGCTCCTCGTGGTCGGCGAGCGCCATCCAGGCGGCGCAGACCAGGGTCAGCTCGCGGTCGCGCGGCGTGAGGTGCGCGACCTCGAGGTCGGCGATCGGTACCGGCCGGTGGTCGGGCGAGGTGAGGTCGCGCTCGCTCGGCAGCACGAGCCCGAGCGAGACCGCCGCCGCCTGCGCCGCCTGCCGCTCCTCGGGCATGAGCTGACGGTCGGCCCAGGCGACGTTCATCATCACCTCGAAGAGGACGCTCCGGGACTGCAGGGAGAGCGCGTCGATCGCTGCCATGGCGGTCGATCCTACACCGGTTTGCCGGCCCCGCACCTGCGTTGACAGGCCCGCGCGACTCCGACTAGGTTCCTTCGTCCATGCGCCTTCGATCCCTCTCGCCCGTGCTTCTGTTCCTCTCGCTCGGGGCCCTCGGGGCCGGCTGCTACAACGGCGAGAACGAGCTCCGGCGGATCGCCGAGCTCGAGCGCGACCTGAGCGCGGCGGCCGACCAGCGGGCCGAGCTCGAGCGCCAGCTCGAAGCGCTCCGAGCCGAGAACGAGGCGCTCGCGGCCCGGCTCTCGGCGCTCGGCGAGGACGTCGAGAGCCTGCGCACCCGGGCCAGCGCGCTCGAGGGCGACCTCAGCGCGACGACCCGCGAGCGCGACGAGCTGCGGGAGCGCGAGCGGCAGGCGAACGAGCGGCTCGCGACCTTCCGGGCGATGCTCGAGCGGTTCCGGTCGATGATCGACTCGGGCCGCCTGCGGGTGTCGATCGTCCGCAACCGGATGGTCGTCGAGCTGCCCGACAACGTGCTCTTCGACTCGGGCCAGGCCGAGCTGAAGCCGGAGGGCGCGGCGACCCTGAGCGAGGTCGCGACCGTGCTCTCGTCGATCGAGGGGCGGGTCTTCCAGATCGCCGGGCACACCGACAACGTGCCGATCCGCTCGCGCCGCTACGGCAGCAACTGGGAGCTCTCGACGGCGCGCGCGGTCGTCGTCGCGCGCTACCTCATCGAGACCGCGGGGATGACCGCGGATCGCATCTCCGCGGCGGGCTACGCCGACACCGTGCCGATCGAGTCGAACGACACCGAAGAGGGTCGGGCCCGGAACCGCCGCATCGAGATCGTGCTCATGCCGAACCTCGACGAGCTGCCCGACCTCAGCTCGCTGATGGGCTCGGGCGCGGGGAGCTGAGCCCGCGCCGCGGCGGACCCGGGATGCGGCGCCGCCGCTCGGGAGGCTATAGTCCCCGGGCATGCGCCCGCGCCTCGTTCTTCTCCTGCCGCTGCTCGGGGCCCTCGCCTCGCTCGCCCTGCCTTCGACCGCCGAGGCGGGGATCTTCGACGGGCTCGACGAGGGCTTCACGGCCGCGCTCGAGTCGGGCAACTGGGCGGTCGCGCTGCCGCTCATCTACCTCGTGGGCCTCGCGACCGCGCTGACGCCCTGCGTCTACCCGATGATCGTCATCACGGTCAGCGTCTTCGGGGCGCGGCAGGCCAAGACCAAGACCGAGGGCGCGCTGCTCTCGACCTCGTTCGTCGCGGGCATGGTCTCCCTCTTCACCCCGCTCGGGGTGATCGTCCCGCTCACCGGCGCGGCCTTCGGCAGCTGGCTCACCCACCCGGCGGTGGTGATCGGCTTCGCGGTGCTGTTCTCCGCGATGGCCCTGGCGATGTTCGGCGCGTGGGAGATGAACCTGCCGCCGGCGCTGCAGAACAAGCTCGGGCAGGTGGGCGGCATCGGGGTCAAGGGCGCCTTCGGCCTCGGCGCGGCCTCGGCGCTCATCGCCGCGCCCTGCACCGGGCCGGCGCTCGTGGGCCTGCTCGCATGGATCGCCACGACCGGGGACGTCGGCCTCGGGGCGATCTGCATGGCCACCTACGCGCTCGGCCTCGGGACGCTGTTCTGGCTGGTCGGCACCTTCGCCGTCTCGCTCCCGAAGTCGGGCCGCTGGATGGAGATGGTGAAGAGCGTCTTCGGGATCGTGCTCTTGGTCATGGCGCTCTACTACCTGCGGCTGCTCGTGCCTTCGGTGATGGACTGGCTGAGCGCGCACGCGACCGAGGCGCTGGTGGCGGGCGTCGTGCTGGTGCTCGCGGGCCTCGGCGCCGGCGCGGTGCACCTCGACTTCCACGAGCCGAGCACCCCGGTCCGGGTCCGCAAGGGCACCGGCATCGCGCTCTCGACGGCCGGTGGCGCGCTCTTCACCTCCTGGCTCGTCGCGGTGCCGCCGATCCCGGCGGGCGCGGCGGCGATCTCGTGGCGCGAGGACTTCGAGCCGGCGATCGCCGAGGCCCGGGCCGCGGGCCGCCCCTACATGATCGACTTCGGCGCCGACTGGTGCGGCGCGTGCGGCGAGCTCGAGCGGAACACGTTCACCGATCCCGCGGTGGCCGCCGAGGCGGCGCGCTTCGTGAACATCCACGTGGACATGTCGGCGAGCACGGTGACGCCCGCCTCGCGCGCCCTCTTGGCCTCCTACAACCAGCGCGGCCTGCCCCTGGTGGTGCTGCACGACCGCGAGGGGACCGAGGTGCACCGCGTCACCGAGTTCGTCGAGGCCGCCGAGCTGCTCGAGCTCATGCACGACGTGGAGTGATGCGGCGCCGGCCGCTCTTGCGCGGGGCGCTCGCGGCGCTCGCCGCGGGCTGCGGGCCGATCGGCGGGACCGACGCGGGCCCCGCCGACGCGCCCCGGCCGCCCGATGGCGCGGTGCTGTGGGACGCAGAGCTCGAGCTCGGCGAAGGGGAGGACGCGCTGCGTCCGATCGCCGATGGCGACACGTTGCTCCTCGCCCGCGGCTGCCAGGGAAGCCAGCACGTGTGGATGGCCCTGCGCGCCCGGCGCCTGGACCCACGCGGGGTGTTCATCCGCCTCGCCCTCCTCCGGGCCGCGGACGGGGCGCAGGTCTCGGTCGAGTTCTACGTGCGGCTCTCGTTCGAGCCGACCGGCGACGCGCTCGAGCTCCGCGGGCTGACCCTGCAGGTCGACGTGCCCGACGAGGCGATCGGAGAGGACCTGATCCTCCGCGGCGAGCTCGTCGACCGGACCGGCCATGGCGCGCGCGCCGAGCGCCGCGTGCAGATCGCCTGGGGCCCCGAGGTCTGCGGCGCCTGAGCCGCGGCGGGCGGCTGGTCAGGCGCGGCCGGGCTCCGTGACCGACGCGGGGGCGAGCATCTCCGCCCGCGCACGGTCCTCATCGTCGGCGCGCGCCGGACCCCGAGGACGAGGTCGTGCGGCCCGCGGCTCGGGCCGAGCGGGTCCGCGCCGCGGATCCGCCCACGCTGCGCTCGTCCGGCGCGACGAGCTTGAAGACGACGGCGCGGAAGCCCGCGACGTCGCCGGTGCGGGCGAAGAACGCCTCGTCGGTCGCCTCGACGACCCGGAGGGCCTCGTTGCAGACCGTCACGCCGCGGGCGGTGAGCGCGACCTCGAACGCGCGGCCGTCGGTCGCGCTCGCGCGACGCACGACGAGCCGCTTGGCGAGGAGCGCGCGTGTGCCGTCCGAGACGAGCATCTTGTCGAGCGACGCGTGCTCGGCCACGGCCGCCTGCGAAACCGGGCCGCCATGCAGGCGTGCCAGGTGGAAGAAGCTGGCGAGGAGCGAGAACTGCGTCGGGCTGATCCCGAGCCCGGCGAGGGCCTCGCGCTGCAGGCGCTGGTGCAGGTTCGCCGCCTTCCAGAGGAGAAACCCCGGGCTCTCTGCCGCGGTGGGAAAGCGTGACGCGAAGGGGCGCTTCGTCGCGGAGGGCCGTGGCCTTCGCGGCGCGGGCGGGCGGACGGGCGTCACGGTACGCCGCCTTCCGCGAGCCGGCCCAGCCGCTCGACGACCGCGGGCAGACTGCGGGCGATGCCCGCGCCGACGAGGCGGCGGAAGAGGAAGGTCAGCGGACCCTTCATCTCGACGCGGTGCTCGACGACCGTCGAGCCCGATCCGGTGCGCAGCGTGTGGAGGAAATCGAGGGTCCCGAGCGGCAGCGATGCGCGGTTCGTGAACGCGACCATCGGCTCGACGTGGGTGAGGACGAAGCGGATCGTCGGGCCGCTGCGCGGGGTCAGCACGCCGCCCGTGCCCACCGCGAAGGGGCCTTCGAGCTGGCTCGAGGCCACATCGTCGTCCCAGCGGCTCCATCCGGCCACGTCGGTCCAGAGCCTCCAGACGTCCTCGGGACGGGCCCGCGTGCGGGTCGCGCTGTACGTACTCCAGGTCATCGTTTGCCCTCTCGGCTGATGGTAACCTCGGTTACCATCACGGCACAAGCGCGCTCGATGCACGGCCAAGCGCGACGAGGATCGGCGCGACGGAGCGCAGGCAGATCGGCGCGACGGAGCGCAGGCAGATCGGCGCGACGACGCCGATCCGATCGAAGGCCATCGCGGCGCTCAGCGCTGCAGTGGCCGCTCGACGACGACCTTTGCCGCAGGGGCGCGGAACGCCTCGGCGGCATCGGCCCACGGCGCCACGAGCGTCTCGACCCGGCTCGGGCGCAACCGTCCACTCCCGATCGCGGCGAGGACCTCGGGGAGCACGGCGCGCGAGGCGACGCGGCTCGTCTCGAAGGTGATTCCGTTCACGAACGCGGGCAGCAGCGGGAACGGAGTACGGCGCGCGAAGTAGATCCCGACGCTCGTGCAGCGGCCTCCGGGCTCGGTCGAGAGCACCGCGGCGGCGAGGCCCTCCGGGTCGGCGCTCGCATCGACGGTGATGGCGTACGCGCGCTCGGCCCGGCGGTAGCGGCGTCCGACGAGGCGCGCGCCGAGCGACTCGGCGATGCGGGCGCGGGAGGGATCGGGGTCGAGGTAGGCGACCTCGCCGGCGCCGAGCGCGAGGGCGGAGAGCACCGCGTAGAGGCCGACGCTCGCGGCCTCTCCACCGACGACGAGGACCGAGGCGGCGGGCTGCGCGGCGAGCGGCGCGGCGACGGAGCGGAAGCCGTCCGCGACGTTGTCGCCTGCGCTCGCGAGCTCGATCGCCGGCACGCCATCCGGCGCGCGGACGAGCATCGCGTCGGCGAAGGGGACACGCACCCGATCCGCGAGCACGCCTCCGAGCTCACGGCTGCCGAGGCCGTACCCGGCGGCGACCGGCACCACCTCGCAGTTCGCGGTGAGCCCGCGACGGCACCGGCCGCAGGCCCCGCACGCGAGCTGGAACGGAACCACCACGCGATCGCCGATCGCGACGGAGCGCACCTCCTCGCCGACGGCCACGACCTCGGCCACGCACTCGTGCCCGAACCCGAAGGGCCCGGCGAACGGGGCGTTGCGGAAGAGGCCTCGCTGGCCGACGCGCCGGGGCAGGTGGTGGCGGAGCCAGTGGAGCAGCGCCCCACGAAACGGCGCCCGGCCCTCGACGATCGCGCAGTCGAGATCGCAGCGCGCCGCGGCGATGGGCCGCACGAGGGCCTCGCTCGGCGCCTCGAGGCGCGGCGCCTCGAGCTCCCGCCACGCGAGCCTTCCCGGGCGCTCGAAGAAGAGCTGGCGCGACGTGGTCATCGGCTCACCGCACCGCGCCGGAGACGGGACCACGCGCCCTGCCCTCGTCCGGGGCCGTGCGCGGTGCCACGCTGGGCGCGCCTGCATCGAAGGAGCCGAGGATGACCATGGACACCGCCCTCTTGTGGATGCTCGCCGCGCTGAACCTCGTGCCGGGGATCGTCGCGCTGCGGCCCGCGCGCGCGGAGACGCTCTACGGGATCGCCCTCGATGGGCCGGCCCTCGCGCTCGCGATGCGTCACCGCGCGGTGCTCCTCGCGCTCGTCGGCGTGCTGCTCGCGCTCGCGGCGCTCGATCCGGCGTGGCTGCCCGCGGCCGTGCTCGTCGCAGGCGTGAGCAAGCTGTCCTTCGTCGGGCTCTTCCTCACGACCGGGCCGCACGGCGCCCCGATGCGGCGCATCGCGCTCGCAGATGCGGGCGCGCTCGCCGCGCTCGGCGGGGTGATCGCCCTGCGCTTTGCGTGACGGGCGCGCGGTTCAGAGAAGCGCAAGGAGCACCCGCGCCACGAGGCCGAGCAGCGCGAGCGAGGACAGGAAGAAGAGGGCGAAGCGCACCTCGATCTTGTTCACCGTCGCCTGAAAGAGGCTGTGGATCACCCGCAGGCCCACGTAGCTCCACGCGAGGCCGAGCTCGATCGGACCGCTCCCCGGCAGGAGCGCGGCGATGATCACGACCGGATAGAAGATCGTGGGCTGCTCGAAGAGGTGGTTGTAGTTGTCGGCCTTCCACCGGACCTCGGGGGGCAGCGTGGCCATCTGCTCGCCGCGGGGGATCGACGCGTCGAGCTTCATGCCCGCGCGGCGGATCGCGGGGATGCGGGTGACGTACATCCACGCCCACATCACGAAGGTCCACGCGGCGAGCGCGGCGGCTGGCAGGAGCAGGGTGCGGCTGGGTTCCATGATCCGGGCAGGATAGCTTCACCAGCGGCTGCGCTGGATCCCTCGTGCGGACGGGGCCGCGGCGGAGACGGACCCCGTCGCGTCCGCCACGCGCCTGGCTCGCCGGGGCTCCTTCAGGACGCGGACTCCCCGTGAGCGAGGAGCGCCGCGCCGCGCGCTCAGGGGGCTGCGGGGGCGCCCTCGATCCGCACCCGGAGCGAGAGCAGGTCGTCGGCCTCGAGGTCGAGGACCTCCTCGTGCGCGGGCTCGGCGCCGAAGGGAAGGAGGCGCACGGTGTGGCGGCCGGCCGGCAGCGTGAGGACGGCGGGCGTGCGGCCGGCGGGGCGACCGTCGACGACGATCTCGGCCCACCCGCCCCCGCTCGCCGAGACGCGGACGCGGCCGCTCGCCGCTGGGCTCGGCGGAGGCTCGGCAGGGCGCGGCGCGCGGCGACTGCGATCGGCGGTGCCGGTCGATGCCCCATCGCGCGGCGCAGCGGCGGAGGCCGACGCCAGAGGCGCCGCGTCGGAAGGCGCTGGCGCGTCGGAGGGCGCATCGAGCGCGGCGGCGGCGGGGCCCGCATCGGACGAAGCAGCCAGCGCGGGGCCCGGGTCGGACCAAGCGACCATCGCGGCGGCCGCGCCCGCATCGAGCGGGGTGGCGATGGGCTCGGTGCGGCCCGCGCCGAGCCAGGCGACGACCGCAGCGGCGAGCGCGATGGCCGCCGCGCCCGCGAGCCAGGGCGCCGCACGGGCCAGGGGACTCGGCGCGGGCGGCGGCAGGTCGAGCCGGGTCACCTCGTCGGCAGGCGGCGCGGCGGGCGCGGCGGCGAGCGAGATCGAGGCGAGGTCGGAGCCGGTCGACGAGGGCTCGGCGAGCGCCTCGGGGGCCGGCGCGAGCGCCTCGACCTCGCGTGCGCGGCGGATGAGCTGCAGGCGTCGCTCGCGCTCGTCGTCGAACATCGAGCGCATCCAGTCCGCGACGTCGGCCTGGCCGAGGGCCGAGCCGGTGCGGCCGAGGAAGGCAGACAGGTCGCGGCCCATCTCGCGGGCGCTCGGGTAGCGGGCCTCGCGGTCGCGCGCGAGCGCCCGCAGCACGATCGCGTCGAGCTCGGGGGGCACCCACGCGCGTACGCTGGACGGCGGCGGGATCTCGTCGTGCGCGACGGCCATCAGCGTCGCGGCCTCGGAGTCGCGGCGGAACAGGCGCTTGAGCGCGAGGAACTCCCACAAGCACACGCCGAGCGCGAACACGTCGCTGCGGCGGTCGAGCGGCTGGTTGCGGAGCTGCTCGGGAGAAACGTAAGCGAGCTTCCCCTTGATCTTGCCCGCCTCGGTGGTGTGCAGCTGCGAGGCAGCCTTCGCGACGCCGAAGTCGACCACCTTCAGGGCACCGTCGTAGGTGACGACGAGGTTCTGCGGGGTCACGTCGCGGTGCACGACGCCGAGGGGCGCTCCGTCCGGTCCGGCCAGCTCGTGCGCGGCGTGCAGGCCCTCGCAGGCGTCGACGAAGATCCGGGCGGCGTACCAGGCGAGGTGCGCGGTGCGGGGATCGTCCTTGCGCCGCCGCACCTCGTTCATCACCCGGAGGAGCGACTCCCCCATGAGGTACTCCATCGCGAGGTACTGCACGCCGCCCACCTCGCCGAAGTCGAAGACCTGGCAGACGTTCGGGTGGTCGATCGCCGAGACCAGGCGGGCCTCGTCGAGGAACATCTCGACGAACTCCCGCTCGTGCGCGAGGTGCCGGTGCACGACCTTCAGCGCGACGACCTTCTGGAAGCCCTGCTCGCCCTCGACCCGCGCGAGGTAGACCGTCGCCATGCCGCCCGAGGCCAGCTCGAAGCAGAGCCGGTAGCGGCCGAGCTGGCGCGGGACCTCAGCCTCGGGGGGCGACATGGCGGGCCGTCGGGGCAGGTGCGCGCGAGCTCGTCACGGCGCGATCGGGGGCTCGCCCTCGTCGTCCGCGGCGATCTCGCTGATGACGAACACGACCCGGCGCGCAGCCGCCCGGCACTCGGCCGAGGTCCGCACGCGGCAACCCGGCTCGTCGGTGACGGTCGGCGGGCGCTCGCGGCCGTAGCCCTCGGGGCGCAGGCGCGAGGCCTCGACCCCGTGCTCGGTCAGAAAGCGCACGACGCTCGCCGCGCGGCGCCGCGAGAGGTCGAGGTTGTGCTCGGCCGAGCCGCGGTCGTCGGTGTGCCCCTCGACGACGAGGAGCCGGATCCACGCGTTGGCCACCATCAGCTCGGCGACGTAGTCGAGGTCCTCGAAGCTGCGGTCCTGGATGACGTCCGCGTTCGTATCGAAGAAGACCGGAGGCACCCGGATCCGCCGCGCGGCGACGTCGATGGTGACCGCGCTGTCGGGGCAGCCGTCGGGGTCGGCCTCGTCGCGGCCGCCGGCGGTCTCGGGCAGGTTGCGGCACACGCCGAAGGCGCCGCCTGGATCGGGCGGGCCGTCCTCGCCGTCGGCGATCCCGTCGCCGTCGTTGTCCGCCTCGGCGCAGCCGTCCTCGTCCTCGAAGCCGTCGCGGTCCTCGGCCTCGCGCGGGCAGGTGTCCTCGCCGTCGGCCAGTCCGTCGCGGTCGTTGTCGCGCTCCGGGCAGCCGTCGCCGTCCTCGAAGCCGTCGCGATCCTCGGCCGCGTCGGGGCACCGATCGGCGCCGTCCTCGAAGCCGTCGCCGTCGTTGTCCTGCTCGGGGCAGCCGTCTTCGTCCTCGAAGCCGTCCTGGTCCTCGGCGACGTCGGGGCAGCGGTCGGCCTCCGAGGCGCCGTCGTGATCGCCGTCGGGATCGGGGCAGCCCCCGTGGAGCGCGAGGCCCGCGGCGCGGGGGCAGCGGTCGGTCGCGTCGGGGAAGCCGTCGCCGTCGTCGTCGACGTCGGGGCAGCCGTCCTCGTCCTCGAAGCCGTCCTGGTCCTCGTCGGCGTCGGGGCAGCGGTCCGCGTCGTCGCCGACTCCGTCGGAGTCCGCGTCGTGCAGGTGCGGGTAGGCACGCAGGGTGAGGCCGACGCGCCACTCCGGCGTGCCGTAGCCCTGCGTGAGGCCGATCCCGACGAAGGGCAGCAGCTCGACGTCGGAGTGCGGGTGCACGCGCGCGCCGAGCACGACCTCGAGCGGGCTCGTGTTGCGGCCGGCGAAGTCGTCGAAGGCGAGCGAGCCGTGCAGCTCCGCGAGCACGTGAAGCTCGGGGATGGGGTGGACCTCGGCGCCGACGCCGTAGGTGAGCTCGGAGCCGACGCGGAAGCTGCCGATCGAGCCGGCGCCGGTGCGGCCACGCACCCCGACGTTGGCCCGGAGCACGAGCAGGGAGAAGAGCCGGCCGTCGAGGCCGACGAGGCCCCCGAGCGTCGCGGCGTCCTCGCTGCCGAGCTCGGCCCAGGGCCCGGTGTCGGCGCCGCCGAGGACCGGGACGGTGGTGAGGAAGGCCGCGAGGAGGCGGACGTCCTCGGTGAGCGCGGCCCGCCACGACAGCTCGAGGCGCGGATCGCCGAGTCCGGCGCCGCGCAGCGGCTCGCCGTAGCCCAGGGTGCGGTCGAGGTAGTCGCGGCTGCCCGCGGTGTCCTCGGCGAAGACCACGAAGGGCCAAGAGAACTGCAGCGCGAAGCCGAAAGGCAGGCCGAGCGCGATCGCCGGCTCGAGGGGCGCCTGCAGCGCGGCCAGCGTCGTGACGAGGCCGGTGCTGCGGTCGTCGAAGCGCTGCAGGTTCGCGCCGAGATGGAAGCTCGCCGCGACCGAGACCGTCCACGCGGGCAGCCCCGGTCCGCCCGCGAGTGCGAGCCCCGAGTCGGGCAGCGCCGAGGGGTGCAGGTGCTGCAGATCGAGGCGAAAGGGAGTCTGCGCCGCCGCCCGCGGCGCCGGCCACGCCGCGGCCAGCAGCAGCGCGAAGCCGACCGTCCGCGCCGCCGCGCCGCGCCGCCCGCTCAGCGCGTGCAGACCGAGCAAGTCAGCTCACGATCCTGGACGTAGCGCCCCGCGCCGCAGGGCAGCGAGCCGCACTCGGCCTCGGCGGGGTACCAGAGGTTGCCGTTCTCGTTGCCCGTCCCGCCCGCGCCGCTCGAGGTCGCGTTCTCGTCGACGCAGACGAACTCGGAGTCGCCCTGGGTGTAGAAGGTCGCCATCAGGTAGCCGCGCACGCGCTGGTTCCAGCCGCTCGGGCAGGCCGCGGTGCCGGGGATCATGAGCTCGATGTCGGCCGAGGTGTCGAGGCACACCGCGCACGGCGCGTTGGCGTCGTTGAGGGTGTTGAAGGGCGTGGCCGAGGCCAGGCCGTAGCCGGCCGTCTCGTACTCGGTGCCGTAGACGAGCGCGCCGTTCTGGTTGACGTCGCTGAAGTTGAGCCAGGTGGGCGCGCTGGTGAGGCAGAGCGTGTTGGCGCCGCTGCCGCCGTGGTCGTGGGCACCGCCCGCCGCGAAGCCGGAGTAGACGAGGGTGGTGCCGGTCGGGCAGTCCCCGCGGCCCCAGCGGGTGAAGGTCACGCCCCGCGCGCTGCCGCCGTCGTCGACGCCGTCGGCAAACCCCGCCGGAACCCCGGTGAGGCTCGACCACGCCGGAGGACCGCCCACATCGTCCGTGCCGTCGGCGAACCCCGCCGGAACCCCGGTGAGGCTCGACCACGCAGGCGGGCCGCCCACGTCATCCGTGCCATCGGCGAAGCCCGCAGGAACCCCGGTGAGGCTCGACCACGCAGGCGGGCCGCCCACATCGTCGATGCCATCGGCGAAGCCCGACGGGACCCCCACGATGCTCGACCAGAGCGGCACGCCGCCCGTGTCGTCGACGCCATCGGCGAAGCCCGCAGGGATGCTGGTGATCTCCGACCAGCCGTGGGTGTGATCGCTGCGCGCCGCGCTGCTCGCGGTGCCGCTGCCGGCGTAGTTCACCGAGAACGTGTTGCCCGCGCCGAGCGAGAGGCCGGCCCCCGCGGCGTAGGCCGAGCCGTCGTCCGAGCCGTCGGCGAAGCCCTCGGGCACGCCGGTGAGCTGACCCCAGTCGACGTCGCCGGTGTACTCGTCGGCGGTCTCGGCCGAGGCCGCGCGGAACGCGTAGGGCACGGTGGTGAGCGGGATCGCGTCCATCTCGGTGCCGTCGACCGTCACGACGAGCGAGACCGGCGCGCCGGTGAACAGGTCCGCCGCGATCGGCTCGTCGCTGCCGAGGACGATGGTGAAGAGCCCGGCCTCGAGGGCGGCGGTGTGGCGCTCGGTCCACACGGCGGCGGTGCCGCGGCGGAGCTCGAACTCGAAGTCGACCGAGCCCTCGACCGGGGCGCCGGTCGCGTCGCGCAGGACGCCCTGTACGGTCATGTTCTGGGGGATCTGAGCGGCCGCGACGGTCGACCAAGCCGAGGCGCCGAGGACCGCCAGCAGGGCGAGCGCGAAGGAGAGGATCCGAGCGATCATGAGGGCCTTCTTTCTGTTCGGGAGCCTCAGGGCGTGACGCCCCGGGCGGGATCGGCGGCAGCAGGCAGGCCGAGCTCGAGGTCGGCCCCGCCCCGGCTGCGCTCGGCGGCCGGCTCGACCGGACCGACCGTCAGCGTGAGCGCGTAGTCGCCCGCGCGGCGCTCGACGACGCCGCCGGAGGACAGCCCGACCGAGACGCCGGAGGGCGGCGTGATCACCGGACGGCACATGCACATGTCGTCCCGGCAGACCCCCGAGGCGTTGCCGTCGTCGCGGCAGGACTCGTCACACCGCGCTTCTTCGCAGGCGACGGTGATGGTCCCGCCGGAGCACGCGCCAAGGAGCCACGCCGACAAGAACAAGCTTGCCCTCGACATGGGACGGGAGGTTCTCACAGCGCGCGGCCGCGCGTCAACGGAGAACCGGGACCGCAGGCCTGTCCAAGCGGCACGGCGCATGGCAAGAGCAGGGCCGCGTGTCGACCGACATCCAAGCCCGCAAGGACGACCACCTCGACCTCTGCGCCACCGACCGGGTCGCCTTCCGCGAGCGCAGCACGTTGCTCGAGGAGGTCTCCCTGGTGCACGACTCGCTGCCGGAGCTGGCCCTCGATCAGCTCGACACCTCGGTGGAGCTGCTCGGCAAGCGCCTGCGCGCCCCGATCGTGATCGCGTCGATGACCGGAGGCACCGAGCGCGCCGGGGCGATCAACCGGGCGCTCGCCGCGCTCGCCGAGCGGCGGGGCTACGGCTTCGGGCTCGGCAGCCAGCGGGCGATGCAGAAGCGGCCCGAGAGCGCCGGCACCTTCCGGGTGCGCGAGGTCGCGCCGACGGCGCTGGTGATCGGCAACCTCGGCGTCGTGCAGGCGCGCGAGCAGCCGACCGACGCGATCCGCGCGCTGATCGACGAGGTCGGCGCCGACGCGCTCTTCCTCCACATGAACCCCGCGCAGGAGCTGATCCAGCCAGGCGGCGACCGGGACTTTCGCGGCGGCCTCGCGACCTTCGAGCGCCTCGTGCGCGAGCTCGGCAAGCCGGTGGTGGCCAAGGAGACCGGCTGCGGCATCGGACGCCGCGTCGCCGAGCGGCTCCGCGCGGTGGGCGTGACGGCCTGCGACGTCTCGGGGGCGGGCGGCACGAGCTGGGTGGCGGTGGAGACGCTGCGGGCCGAGGGCGCACAGCGGGCGCTCGGCGAGCGGTTCTGGGACTGGGGCGTGCCGACCGCGGTGAGCGTGGTCTGGGCGCGCCGGGCGGGGCTCGTTCCGATCGCGACCGGCGGGATCCAGAGCGGCCTCGACGTGGCGCGCGCGCTCGCGCTCGGCGCCCGCGCCGCCGGCATCGCCCGCCCCGCACTGCGGGCCTTCGAGGCCGGCGGCGAGGCAGGCGCGGAAGCGTTCTTCGATCAGCTCGAGGCGGAGCTGCGGACGGCGATGCTGCTCACCGGCTGCCGCCGCGCCGCCGAGCTCGCCGAGACCCCGCGGGTGCTCGGCCCGGGCCTCGAGCGCTGGCTCGCGGCGGGCTGACGGCCCGGCTCAGGGCGCGACGCTGCCCGCGCTGAGGACGCAGAGCGCGTTCTCGACGCAGCGGGTCAGGTCGAGGGTGAAGGCCTCGTGGCCGGAGTCGTTCCAGACCGCGAGCGTCGAGGGGAAGGGCTCGCCGAGCCGGCGCGGCACGAGGACGACACCCGGGACCGGGCCGAGGTCCTCGCCGCTCGGCAGGTGCGCGATGCCTTGCCCGTCGTAGCGGACGTAGACGACGAGCTCGGGCGCGGGCGAGAGCGGAAGGTCGAGGACGATGCGCGGGTGCGGCCCCCGCACCAGCTCGACGAGCCGCTCGGCCCGGACGACCTCGGGCGCCCTCCCCGCGGCGATCGCGACGAACGGCTCGCCGGTGAGCCCCTCGGCGTCGAGGACGAAGGGCAGCGTGACCTCGCGGGGGCCGAGCCAGGCGCGCACCCCGGGCACAGGAGACTCGATCGTGATACCCGGCTCGCGGGGCTGGAGGTAGTTCCAGCCGAAATAGCCGACGAGGGGGATGAGGATCGCCAGCAGACTCAAGGTCGAGACAATGCCGGCGGCGGCGAGGACCACGAGCCACCTCGGGGCGCGGGGCGCCGGCGGAGTCACCGCCGGCGGCGGCGGGGCAGATGGCGCGGCCGAGGCGGGCAGGGCCGCGGCAGCAAGGGCCGCCGCGGGCAGGGCCGCGGCGGGCAGGGCGAGCTCGGGGACCCGCTCCTGCTCCCGCTGCATCGCGACGACCGCGGGCGTGACCGGGACGATCGAGGCCCGCTCCTCGGGCGAGGGCTGGGCGGCGGTCTGATCGGGCTCGGCGAGGCTCCAGCCCCGCTCGGGGAAGAGCCAGTGGACCAGCCGGGCGAGCTGCTGCCGACCGTAGCCCGCGGCGGTCTGGTGGAGCAGCTCGCGGAGCTCCTGCGAGAGCCGCTGCATCGAGGGCATGCGCTCGTTCGCGTCGAGCGCGAGGCAGCGCATCACGATGGCGTCGAGCTGGGGCGGGACGTCGGGCCGGAGCGCGCTCGGCGGCCGGAACGGCCCGCTCCGGAGCAGCTGCGCTGCCTGGGCCGGGTCGCTCGGCGGGATGAGGGACTCGAGGGTGAGCAGCTCCCAGAGGGTCACGCCGAGCGCGAAGACGTCGGCGCGGGCGTCCACCGTGCCGCCCTCGGCCTGCTCGGGGGCCATGTAGCTGATCTTGCCGATCGAGATCCCGCTCGCGGTCTTGAGGACGTTGTCGGCGGCCTTCACCAGGCCGAAGTCGCTGACCTTCACCGCGCCCTCGCTCGAGAGCAGGACGTTCTGCGGGGAGACGTCGCGGTGCACGATGCCGAGCGGGTTGCCGTCGTCGTCGCGCTTGCGGTGGGCGTGGTCGAGGCCGAGCGCCGCCTCGGTGACGATGAAGAGCGCCGCCGCGAGCTCGAGCTTCTCGCCGCGCGACAGGAGCCGCTGCATGACCTGCGAGACCGAGACGCCCTCGACGAACTCGAGGACGAGGTAGGGCTCGGGATCGATGCCGAAGTCGATGACCTGGAGCAGGTTCGGGTGATCGAGGCGCGCGTTCGTGCGGGCCTCGGCGGCGAAGCGCTCGAGCAGCGACGGATCGCGGCGGTACTGGGGCAGGATGCGCTTGAGCGCGACCTTCTTCTTGAAGCCCGCCTCGCCGTGCCGCTCGCCACGGTACACCACGGCCATGCCGCCCGCGCCGAGGCGCTCGAGCAAGGTGTAGGGCCCGAGCCGCTCGGGCTCGCGCGGCGTGTCGGTCCCGGTCATGGGCTCGGTCCTCGGTCGCGGTCGTGGCTCATGGAAGCGAGAGGGTGAAGGGACCGGGATCGCCGCCCGGATCGAAGCCGCGGAGGTTCTGCACGACGCAGCGGCGGAAGGTGGGGTAGGGGCCGGAGGGCTCGCCCGCGTGCGGTCCGACGATCGCGACGTTCTCGGCGCCCGAGGGGCCGAGGCGGAGCGTGAAGGTCCAGCGCGCCGAAGGCTCGCCGGCGAGGTTGTCCCGAACGCAGCGATCGAGCCATGCGCGCAGCGCACGGGCCACCGGGCTCGCCGCAGGCGGGCGGTGAGCCCGCGGCGCGGCCTCGGGGGCAGCGAGGTGCTCGCGCACCACCGCCAGCGAACCTTCGAGGGCCTCCCGGTGCTCGGCGACCCAGGGGTCGTCGCTCGCGAGCGCACGCGTCAGGAGCGGCTCGGCCTGCCGCCATGCACCGAGGGCCTGGTGGGCGAGGCCGAGCTGCGCCGCGGTGCGACCGAGCTCGGGGGCGAGCGCGTGGGCCTCGCGGAACGCCGCGAGCGCCGCGTCGTCATCGCCCTGCAGGCGCGCCTCGACCCCGCGCCGGAGCAGCTCGAGGACCGCGGGCGGGACCCGATCGACCGGCGCGTCCACCGGCGGGCCGGCGTCTGTTTCTTCCGTGATACTACCCGCGTCGGGTGCCCCGGGCGCTGGCGGGGCGGGCGGCTGGTCGAGCTGGTGCACGAGCAGACCGACGCCGGCGGCGAGCACGGACGCGGCCGCGAGCAGCGCGGCGGCGACGAGGCCGGTCGTGGGCGGGCGCGCCGCGGCGGCAGGGGACACGCCGGGCGGGCGTGGGGTAGGAGGCGGCAGGGCCTCGGCCGGGGCGGGCGGATCACGGGTGATCCCCCCGAGCGGCGGCGTGGCGGGCGCGAGCAGCGTGGCGTCGAGGGCCTGCGGCCGGGTGTCCGGGGCCCGCGACGGGGTGTTGCCGGTGAGGAGCGTGACGAGCTCGGCGATCGCCGGCCCGGCTTCGGCGAAGCGCGTGGCGGGGTCCCGGACGACGCAGCGCTCGAACCACGTGTCGAAGCCGCGGGGCAGCAGCCCCTCGAGGCCATGCTCGCGGGCCCGCGCGCTGGCGGCGGGCAGGGGCTCGACGAGGATCTCCACGAGCAGGCCAGTCAGCGCGCTCCGGGTGCGGGCGGCGTTCCAGAACACGCTGCCGGTGAGCAGGTGGTAGACGAGCAGGCCGAGCGCCCAGACGTCGGTGGCGGCCGCCACCCGGCCCGCGTCGGCCTGCTCGGGCGCCATCCACAAGGGCGAGCCCACGCCCTGCGTGCTCTGGCTCGCGCCGGTGGCGTCCTGCACCAGCGCGGCGACGCCGAAGTCGAGGACCTTCAGGGTGAAGGGCACGCCCTCGCGGCGCGGCGCGGCGAGGAAGAGGTTCTCGGGCTTCAGGTCGCGGTGCACGATGCCGGCGCGGTGCGCGGCGGCGAGGGCGTGACCGAGCTGCTTGACGATCTCGAGGGCGTCGCCCGGAGGGGGCCTTCCGCGGGCCATGCGGGCCGCGAGGTCCTCGCCCTCGAGCAGCTCCATGCAGAGCCACGGGGTCCCGGTCTGGGCCTCGACGCCGGCGGCGATCACCTCGACGACGTGGTCGCTGGCGATCCGCCCGGCGACCTGGGCTTCCCGCTCGAAGCGCTCGCGGCTCTTGGCGTCGTGCACGAGGCTCGGGTGCATGAGCTTCAGCGCGCGGGGCCGCGCGGTCGCGAGCTGCTCGACGACGTACACCGCGCCCATGCCGCCCTGCGCGAGCGGCCGCACCACGCGGAACTGCCCGTCGAAGACCGCGCCTTCGCGGAGGTCGAGCGCGAGGTTCACGGCCCCGGAGCGTAGCTCAGGGCCGCGTCGATCGGCGATCGATGCGCTCCTTGAGGCGGCGCTCGATCGGCTCGACGAGATCGTCGTGGGGGCGCGACCAGAGCACGAGCACGCTGACGAACACGACGAGGTTGGCGAGCGAGGTGACGAGGTGGCGGTGCTCGGGCCAGCGGAACACCGCGAAGAAGGCGATGAGGTAGCCGAGCGCCGACGCGTAGAGCCGGCGGTCCACGGCGCTCGCCGCCAGCGCGGCCCCCGAGGCCCAGGTGAGCGTGAGGAACGCGTGCGCGTGCACGAAGGGGATCCCGGCGAGGTAGCCCCCCGTGAGGAGCGCGAGCTGCCCGAGCAGGGTCAGCCGCACGGTCGTCATGAGCTGCCGGTTGATGCGGGTCTTGGAGAGCGAGTCGCGGGCCCAGGTCGTGAGCAGCAGCCCCACCCCCATCAGCGCGAGGGTGCCGGAGATCCCGCCGGGGTAGCCGTTGATCACCGGATGCGTCGGGCCGAGCCACCACATCACGAGCGGGCCGACGACCCAGATGCTGGTGAGCACGACGCCGAGGAACGCTCGGGTGCGCCGGCCGATCGAGGGATCTTGATCGCGCTCGAGCGCAGCGCGGCGGGCGTCGGACTCGCGCTCGGTGCGGAGGGCGGCCTCGACCGCCTGCTGCAGGGCAGGATCGGGCTCGGGGAGCTCCCGGAGCAGGTGTCCGGCGACCTTCGCGTTGCCGCGGGCGAGCTCGTGGCCGATGCGGCGCTCGAGGGCGGCGCTCAGGCCCCGGCGCGCGAGCGGGTTCTCCGGCCACGCGCGGAGCGCCTGCTGCAAGCCGAAGCGGCACTCGGCGAAGAGGGCGTCGGCCCGCTCGTCGCCCGCCTCGCCGAGCCCGTCGAGGCGCGCGAGGGCCTCGCGCGCGAGCTGGATCGAGCCCCGGTGGCCCAGGTAGTCGAGCAACGCGGCGTGGAAGGCCTCGGCGGAGGGGAAGCGCGCGGCGGCGTCGAAGGCCATCGCGCGGCGCACGATGTCGGCGAGCTCCTCGGGGACCGCGGCCGAGATCTCGACCGGCTCGAGGATCTTCGAGATCACCTCGAGCAGCGCCTCGCCGTCGCGGGGCGGGCGCCCGGTGACGAGCTCGAAGAGGATCGCGCCGAGCAGGTAGACGTCGGTGCGCGGCCCGAGCACGGCGTGCGCGCCGCCGAGCATCTCCGGGGCCATGTAGCAAGGGGTTCCGGCCATCTGGCGGGCCTCGCGCGCGAGGGGAAAGCGCCCGGTCCCGTCGTCCTCGAGGGCGACGGCGAGGCCCCAGTCGACGACGTAGACCTCGCCGAAGGCGCCGATCATCACGTTCTCGGGCTTCAGATCGCGGTGCAGAAAGCCGCGGGCGTGGGCGTGGGCGACGGCGCGCGCGACCTGCACGAGGACCCGCAGGTTCCACTCGACCGGGTCGGAGGCGCCGAAGCGCTCGCCGATCTGGCCCGGCGCGGCGAGCAGCGCGCTCCACGGCTGGCCCTCGACCTTCTTGAGGACGATCTGCGGCTGCCCGTCCCGGTCGAGCCGCACGTCGTGGACCGGGATCACGTTGGGGTGCTCGATCGCGCCGGTGATCCAGGCCTCGCGGAGCAGCTTCAGGGTGCTCTCGGGGCTCCGGGCGTCGGGCTTCACGCTCTTCACCGCGACCTCGCGCCCGAGCGCCCGCTGCTCGGCCAGGTGCACGACCCCCATGCCGCCCTCGCCGAGGGTGCCGCGCCGCGCGAGCGCCTGCCCGGCGTCCAGGCTGCCGAGCACCGCGAGGGCCTGCTCGAGCGTGCCGGTGGGCTTCGCGCCCGCGGGAAAGATCGTGTGGCGCGGCCTGACCCCGGGATCGGCCTCGAGGCTCGCCTGCACCGTGTCCCGCACCGAGGCCGGCAGGCGCGCGAGGAGCGCTGGATCGAGGGAACGCACCGGCGCGGGAGGATGCCGGTGGGCACGCCGCCGAGCAACCGCGAGGGGGCGCGAGCGCGGCGCCCTTCCCTCGGCGGCCTCGGGTCTGGCACGCTCCTTCGATGCGCGCGCTGCTCGTCCTCGTCACGTCGCTCTGGGCCACCGAGGCCGCCGCCCAGCGGCTCGTGGCCCACGACACGCTCTCGCGGGACACGCCCAGCGTGGTCTCGTGCGGCTTCTGCGGGGACGAGGTGATCGGGGTGGTGTTCCGCGAGCTCGGCGGGATCGGAGGCCTGCGGCCGAGCGACTTTCCGCTGCGCCTCAGCGGGGTGCAGGTCGCCCTTGCTGCGGCGCGCACCGACGGAACGAGCTGCACAGCGGAGTCGGTCGGCGGCACCGTGGCGGTCGAGGTCGAGGTCTGGGCCGGCAGCACCCCGCCGAGCGCCCTGCCCGGCGCCGACGTGACCTTCGGGATGCCCTGGCCTGGCGAGGCGCTGGTCTTCGCCTCCGAGGCGGTGCCGGTCGAGCTCAGCACGCCGACGATGGACGGCAGCACGCTGTTCAACCTGCAGTTCAACGCCTTCGAGCCGCGGGACGACGCGAACGAGCCCATCGTCGTCGCCGAGGGCAACACCTATCTGCGGGTCGCGGTGCGCTTGCCGCGCTCGGGACAGAACAACCCGGTCTGCGCGGCGCCGCTCGAGACGCCCGCGGGCTTTCCGCTCCGGGACGACGACGGCCGGATCGCTCCCGAGCGCTCGTTCCTCTACGCCGGCGGCGTGGGCTGGCTGTGGAACGAGACCGCGCGGGTGAACGGCGACTGGGCCCTCCGGGTCGAGGTCGCGCCGATGCCGGTGGCGCGCGATGCGGGGAGCGCCGACGCGGGCGGCGCGGACGGCGGGGCGGGCGATGCGGGGAGCCTCGATGCGGGGAGCGCCGACGCCGGCACGCTCACGCCCGGCGGCGGCTGCGGCTGCCGGGCGGGGCGGGGCGCGGCCGGAGGCGGCTGGCTCGCCCTGCTCGGGCTCGCGCTCGCGCTCCGCCGGGGGCGCTGAGCGTCACTTCTTCTTCTTGGCCTTGCCGGTCTTGCGCGGCGCCGCAGGAGCCTCCGGCGGGGCGTCCTGGCCGCGGTCCTCCTCCTCGAGCCGCTTCCAGCCGTCCTTCGAGGTGGGCGCGACCGGCGCGGCCATCATCGTGCCGTGCGGACCGCCGAGCCGGTAGACCTCCACCGGCGCCTGGGCCTGGAGCTTCTTGCGCTGGTGGTAGAAGAAGAGCGCGATCGGGACGAGCGCGAGGGAGATGAGCTGCGAGGTCGAGAAGCCGAAGGCCTGACCGCGCTCGGGATCGTCGCGCACGAACTCGATGAGGAAGCGCCAGACGCCGTAGAGCGCGGTGAGGATGAGCAGCACCTGGCCGTGGAACTGGCGGCGCCGCCACACCAGCACGCAGACGCCGCAGAGGAGCAGGCCCGCGGCCGACTCGTAGAGCTGCGTCGGGTGGCAGGGCAGCGAGTAGCGCGCATCGAAGTCGAGGTCGTAGGCATCGACGTGGTGCGCCCAGGCGGGCGAGCCCTCGTCGTTCTCCCAGTGCGGGAAGGTGCCCCAGCCGCGCAGCCACGCGGGGGCGTCCTCGGAGAGCGGCGCCCCGAAGTCGCAGCCGAAGAGGTAGCAGCCGATGCGGGTCAGGCCGAGGCCGAGGGCGAGCGTGGGCGCGGCGACGTCGGCGAAGCGGAGCAGCGGGACGCCGGCGCGGTAGAGGTAGAAGTGCGCGCCGAAGTAGCCACCGAGGAAGCCGCCGTAGGCGACGAGCCCGCCGCGCCGCACATCGACGAGGCGCACCAGCGTCTCGCCGAGCGAGGCCTCGTCGCCGAAGAACTCGCCGGGCATCGTGATGATGTAGAGCACCCGGGCGCCGGCGAGCGCGCTCAGCGCTGCGACGATGAAGGCGTTGGCGAGCGTCTCCTCCCGCAGTCCGTCGCGCTGGCCGAGGGCCATGACGAGGTACCAGGCCGCGATGAACGACGTGCCCAGCATCACCCCGTAGGAGTAGATGGGGACGCCGCCGAAGAGCGGGATCTCGAAGAGGATGGGGTGCATGGAGGGGCGACTCTGGGCCGCGGCCGGCCCGAGGGTCAAGCGAGGCGCCGCCTTGCAACGAGCCGCCCGACACCCTAGGCCCCGCGGCATGAAGAAGCTGCTCTCCCTCACCGTTCTCCTCTCTCTGACCGCCTGCGGCGGCTCGTCCTCCAGCACGGAGTCGACCAGCAGCAGCGCGAGCACCACCGGCGCCGAGGCGGCCCCCGCCTTCGCGATGATGTCGGTGGAGGAAGTGGCCGCCGGCCTCGCGACGAGCGAGGGCCCTCGCCTCGCGGTCTTCGACGCGAACTCGCCCGAGACCTACGCCGCGGGCCACGTGCCCAGCGCGACCTGGGTCGCCTACGACGGCGTCTCGACCGCCATCCTTCCCGCCGACACCACCGCCCCGGTGGTGTTCTACTGCGCGAACTCGGGCTGCTCGGCGAGCCACGTGGCCGCGGAGACCGCCATCTCGCTCGGCTACACCCGGGTGGCGGTGATGGGCGCGGGGATCGAGGGCTGGCAGGCCGCCGGGCAGCCGGTCGAGACGGGCGCCGCGGCCACCGCGACGGAGTGACGGCGCCGGTTTCTTTCCCTCGGCGTGGGCCGGCCCGTAGGGTCGGCCCATGTCGCTTTCCGGCTCCTTCGCCCGCGGTGTGCTCTCCGCCTCGGTGATCGCGTTGCTCGCGCTGCTCCTGACCTTCGGGACCGCGTGCTCGCTGATCCAGAGCATCAGCCCCGAGACCCACCTCTCGGACCAGGTGCACCAGCTCAACGACGAGGCGCGCTGGTCGCGGATCGACCTCGCCGCGATGCGCTGCGATCCGCGCTACCGGCCGGCCTTCCTCGCGAGCCACCGCCGCTGGGGGAGCGCGATCCGGGTGGCCGACGCGGACATCACGAACCTCACGATGGGCCGCGACGGGGAGGCGAGCTCGCTCGTCACCTACCAGTGGGTCGACGAGCGCTCGATGGAGCTCTTCGCGACGACGGTGCGCCAGCGCTGGACCGGCAACGGGGAGATCGGCTTCCACCTGGTGGGCGAGGACATCGTGGCGGGCGAGACCCGGCTCTACGAAGAGGTCGACGGAGGTCCCCGCTTGCTCGACGAGACCGCGGTCGCCGCCGGCGACGAGGCCGCGCTGACGAGCGGCGAGGAGCTGCCCGCGGGCGAGGCCCCGCGCGAGGTGGTGAGCCGGAGCGAGGGCGCCCCGATCACGAGCACGCCGGTCTCGCGCCGCGACTCGCAGGGCGTCGCCCTCCGCTGAGACGCCGGCCCGGCGCCGCTCAGCGCGCGAGCACCTGCTTGAGCATCCCCGAGAGGCGCTCGAGCGTGGCGAGGTTCTGGCCCAGCTCCTCGTTGGAGGCGGCGCCCACCTTGCCGCGCACCTGCTCGATGGCCCGGCGCGCCTTGACGATCGCGGCCGCGGCGACCGGCGTGCCGGCGACCTTCTCCTCGGCCTGAGGGAGCAGGCGGTCGAGGTCGGAGAGCAGCGCCCCGATGCCCTGCCGGTCGCGCTCGGCCTTCTCGGCGGCGCGGCGCTCGGCGAGGTACTCGGAGGCGTCGGTCATCATCGCGCGGATCTCGTGCTCTTCGAGCCCGCTCTGCGCGAGGACCTCGATGGCCTGCGCGGCGCCCGTCTCGCGATCGACCGCGGCGACGCGGAAGATGCCGTCCTCGTCGACCTGGAACACGACGTCGATCTCGACCTCGCCGGCCTTCGCCTTCCTGAGCCCAGTGAGCGCGAATTGACTGAGGAATTCGTTCTCCCGCGCGTCCTCGCTCTCGCCCTGCAGGACCACGATCTTCACCGTGTCCTGATCGTCGCGGCGGGTGGCGAAGACGTTGGCGATGCGGGTCGGAACCGGCGTGTTGGCGGGGATGACCGGATCGAAGCGGGCGCCCGCGGTCATGATCCCGAGGGAGTGCGCGGTGACGTCGTGCAGCGCCTTGCCCGCGCCCCGCACGAGCTCGTCGCCGAGGATCGCCGCGCCGACGGCCACCGCCTCGTCCGGGTGCACGCCGCGGCTCGGCTCGCGCTCGAAGAACGCGGCCACGCTTCGCTGGATGGTCGGCATCCGCGTCTGGCCGCCGACGAGCACGACCTCGTCGATGTGCTGGATCCCGATGCCCGCCAGGCGCATCGCCTTTTCGCAGATCGCGAGCGAGCGGGTGACGAGGTCGGCCGTCATGTGCTCGAGGTCGCGCTGATGGAGCTGGCGCTCGAGGTGGTAGGGGCCGCTCGGTCCCTGCTCGAGGAAGGGCAGCTGCAGGTCGGTGCTCGGGACCTCCGAGAGCTCGCACTTGGCCCGCTGCGCCGCCTGCCGCAGCCGCGAGAGCGCGAGGGGCGAGGAGCGCAGGTCGAGGCCGTCGGCGTCGGTCTTCTCGAGCAGCCAGTCGACGATGCGGTTGTCGAAGTCCTCGCCGCCCAGGTAGGAGTCGCCGGTCGTCGCGATGACGTCGAAGCCCTGGCTCGGATCGACCCGCACCACCGAGACGTCGAAGGTGCCGCCGCCCATGTCGTAGACGACGATGGTGCGCTCGCGCGTCTGGCCGACGCCGTAGGCGATCGCCGCCGCGGTGGGCTCGTTGAGGATGCGGATCACGTCGAGGCCGGCGATCTGCCCCGCGTCCCGCACCGCCTGACGCTGGTTGTCGTTGAAATACGCCGGGACCGTCACGACGGCGCGATCGACCGGCTCGCCGAGCTGCTCCTCGGCGATCACCCGCATCTCCTGCAGGAGCAGCGCGGCGAGCTCCGACATCGTGTAGCTGCGGCCGCGGATCTCGGCGCGGACGTCGCCGTTCGGACCCTCGACGAGGCGGTAGGGAAACACGCCCGCCGCGTGCTGGACCTGGGGCGAGTTCCAGGCGCGCCCGATGAGGCGCTTGCTGGCGAAGACGGTGTGCTCGGGGTTCGTGATCTGCTGGCGCACCGCGAGCTGACCGACGAGCCGGCGACCATCTTCGGTGAACGCGATCACCGAGGGCGTGGTCGGGTAGCCCGCCTTGTTCGGCAGCACCCGCGCGCGCCCGTCCTCGACGGTGGCGACGCAGCAATTCGTGGTGCCGAGATCGATCCCGATGACGCGCGGAGGCATGCGAGCAGGGAGGATGATGCCCTGCTTCGACAGGAATTGTCGATGGGACCCCGCGCTTGCTCACGGTGCTGGACCGCGACAGAAGCGGGGCGTGTGGCGGGCGATCCTCCTCGGCCTCGTGCTCCTGCCGGCGGCGGTGGCCCGGGCCGGCAACGACGACGGCGTGCTGCTCGGCAACGAGGCGGCGATGACCGGCGGCGCGGTCGGGGCGATCTCCTCGGACGCGACCGGCGCTTGGTACAACCCCGCGGCGGTCGCCGGGGCCGAGCGCGACAGCGTGGACCTGAGCGGCAGCGCGACGACGCTGCGCCTGGCCGACACCCCGACGCTCATCCGGTCGACCCTGACCGGCAACGCCGCCGACGGCGGCTACTTCGAGCTGCTCGGCATCCCGAGCGCCATCGCGCTGAGCCGGCGCATCGACCCCGAGTGGACCTTCGCGCTGGGGATCTGGGTGCCCTCGCTCACCTCGCACACCGACCGGGTGAACCTCGACGACCCGGTGCTGGGCTCGACCGCGCGCTGGCAGCTCGTACAGCAGGAGAGCACGCAGTCCTACTACGCGGGGCTGACCTTCGCGGTGGAGGTGCTGCCCACGCTGCGCCTGGGCTTCACCGCCTACGGCCTCTACCGCTCGACCACGCTCACCACCCAGTTCTTCGGCGGGATCGTGGAGGGCGAGGCCACGACGCTGATCCGCGGGCTCTCGCAGCTGAGCTCGCTGCAGAGCGCGGGGATCGAGCTCGCCGCGGGCCTGCAGTGGGAGCCGCTCCGGGGCCTGCACCTCGGCCTCTCGGTGCGCTCGCCGGGGCTGCAGCTCGGGAGCCTGTACCGCGCGACGACCACGGCGGTCTTCGCCGACGCCGACGGCCTCTTCTTCGCGCCCGAGAGCTCGGACGCGCTCGCGCCGAACTTCGGCGTGGTGACCCCGACCCGGATCCGCGTCTCGGCGGCCTACCGCTTCGAGCGGGGCTGGATCGGCGTCGACGTCGACGTGCAGCACGCGCTGCAGGTGCCGGAGCTGGCGATCGATCGCCGCTGGGTGGTGAACGGGCGGCTCGGCGGGCGCTTCTGGCCGGAGCCGAACCTGTCGATCGGGGCCGGCCTCTTCACCGACCTCAGCCCGCAGCGCCGGCCGCAGATCTTCGGGCAGACCGACGTGGACTTCCTCGGCGGGACGGTGGGGCTCGAGCTGCGCACGCCGCACTTGCTCGGCGAGGGCGAGCGGGTCGGCTCGCTGGTGTTCTCGCAGACCTTCGCGCTCCGCTACGCCGCCGGCGTCGGGACGATCGGAGGCCTGGCCTTCGACCCCTCGGTGGCGGGCGAGAACGCGGCGACGGTGACCGTCACCGGCACGCAGATCCACGAGCTCTCGCTCCACCTCGGCTCGGCGCTGATCTTCTGAGGCTCGAGCGATGCACGAGCCCGCACCGCCGATCCGCAGCCGGCGCCTGGTCCGCTGCGGGACCTGCGGGCTCTTCGTCGGTCTCTGCGGCTGCGCGGCGCTGCCGCGGATCGAGACCGAGATCGAGGTGCTCGTGGTCTTGCACCGGCTCGAGCGCTTCAAGAGCTCGAACACCGGCAAGCTCGCGGCCCGGATGCTGGCGCGGAGCGAGGTCGCGGTCGCGGGCCGAGGCGAGGCGCCCCGGTTCGTGCCCGGCAGCTACGTGCTGTTTCCCCACGCGAGCGCGGTGCCGATCGACCAGGCGACCGACCTGCGGCGGCTCGTGGTGCCCGACGGGACCTGGCCGCAGGCGGGCCGCATCGCGCGCCGCGATCCGCTCTGCGCCGGCCTGCCCGCGGTGACGCTGGTGGGCACGCGCCCGAGCCGCTATGGCCTGCGGCGGAGCGAGCGGCCGGATGCGCTCTCGACCTTCGAGGCGATCGCCGAGGCGCTCCGTGTGCTCGACGGCGACACGGCCGCCGACACGATGCACGCC
>Ga0209985_10001209_pt1 | contig 25994 bp, 27 predicted proteins | sample NOAtaG_FD_187305 | JGI IMG/M metagenome (GOLD analysis project Ga0209985, IMG submission 187305) | Freshwater lake microbial communities from Lake Erie, under a cyanobacterial bloom - NOAA_Erie_Diel6S_1000h metaG (SPAdes) (version 2) | ecosystem: Environmental > Aquatic > Freshwater > Lake ...
CGGGCCGCAGCGCCATCGGGCGGTGCGCACGCGCTGCATCGAGCGCGGTCCGCCCGGCCGGGCGGCCGCCGCCGGCGTGCAACGCCGTCCCGCGGCCCGTGTAGGAATTTGTCCTACGTTCGACCGGCCGCTTGCACCGACAAGCGATCGGGTGCGGCGCCGATGCCGCCAAATTCCGCCGTTCAGCACAATGCAGTCCATCGAGCAACGCATGCGGGCGCGGCAGGCGCCCACCCAACCGGAGGACCGATCCATGAGCAACGGCATCAACGAGCAGCTTCTCGAGGAAGTGCGCGAAGTCAACCTGGCCTACCTGGTGCTCGCGCAGCACATGATCCGCGCCGACAAGGCGCAGGCCATGTATCGCCTGGGCGTCTCCGAGGAGGTGGCGGAGGTCATCGACCAGCTCACGCCGTCGCAACTGATGAAGATTGCCGGCGCCAACCAGCTCATCTGCCGCTTCCGCTTCGACGACGACATCGTGTGGAACCTGCTCACCAGCCACAGCCGCAGCAAGCCGGCGGGTACGGGCGCCGTTGCCGGTCTGCACGCCAACATCGTGATCGCAGGACAGATCGCCGACGTGGTCTGACCCGGTCGAACGAAGTCGGGCCCCGGCCTGCGCCGGGGTGGCGCCGGATCGAAACCCATTGAGCCCCGGCCTGCGCCGGGGTGAGGCCAGACAGCGGAGCGAGGAAAGCGGAATGTCGCGCATCAAGAGCATCGTCACCGAGAGCAAGCAGATTCAGCGGGCCATCGCGCTCATCAAGATGGGGGCCCGGCTGCAGGTGCTGGAGTCCGAGACCGATCTGTCCTACGAGCGGCTGCTGCGCCTGTACAAGGAAGTGCAGGGCCAGAGCCCGGCACGCGGCATGCTGCCCTTCTCGACCGACTGGTTCATGACCTGGCAGCCGAACATCCACTCGTCGCTGTTTCTGAACATCTACGAGTACCTGAACAAGACCACCGAACTCGAGGAAATCGACGCCATCATCAAGGCCTACGAGCTGTATCTGGAGCAGGTGCACACCCAGAATCTCGAGCCGCTGCTGTCGGTGACGCGCGCCTGGCGCCTCGTCAAGTTCGTCGACGCCGGCATGGTGACGCTCACGTCCTGCTGCAAGTGCAACGGCAAGTTCGTGACCCACACCTACGAGCTCACCAAGAACTATGTGTGCGGGCTGTGCGAGCCGCCGGCGCGCGCCGGCAAGGGTAAAGGTTCGGCCCGGCGTGCCGAAGATGCATTGGTGAGCTGAGCTGCAGTTCGCGGGTTCGACTCCGAGGGTGAAAGGGAATCCGGCCAGGCCGCTGGGGCCGGTCAAATCCAGCGGTGTTTCCAGGTGTGCTTCTCCTCCGACCTTCGGCCCGGCTTCGCCCGGGCCGCTTTTTTTTCGCCGCGCGCAAGAACGGTCCGTCCGGACCGCGTGAAAGCGGATCAAGGGCTGGACGGTCGGTGCGTTGCGGTCAGCCCTGCGGACGCGCATGCGGGCGTGACACGCGGGTCGGGCGCGTCGGGCGGGCTGATCGGGCTAATCGGGCTGATCGGGCTAGTCGGACGTCGGGCTAGTCGGGCTAGTCGGGCTAGTCGGGCTAGTCGGGCTAGTCGGGCTAGTCGGGCTAGTCGGGCTAGTCGGGCTAGTCGGCCAGCAGCGGCATTTCCATCTCCCGCACCAGTTGCAGGTAGACGAACGCCCCGCACCAGTTGCAGGTAGACGAACGCATGCAGTGCCATGCGCTGGGCCTCGTCGAGATCGAGGAAGCTCAGGCCGATGGAAGGCTCCAGGTCGTCGGCCTCCGGCAGGCGCACCGGCTTGGCGTCGATCTCGAACAGCTTCTGCTGGCCCGCAATCTCCACCCGGAAGGCCAGACGCACGCGCCCTTCGAGGCCGTGGATCGGGTCCTTCAGCTGCAGGGAGGCGCCGCCCGTCGACAGGTTCGTCAGTACCCCCTTGACGAAGTTGCTCGTGCTCTGCGAGTCGCGATAGAGGATGCACGGCACGTCGGTGCGCACGCGACGCGCCTCGCGCACGCGCCGCTTGCCGACTTGCCAGTCATGGGGCCAGCCGATGTGCAGGTACGGATAGGGATCGAAGCGCACCTTCTGCACCAGGGCGTTGAATTCGTAGACCAGCTCGCCCGAAAAGCCGCGGAAGAAGAAGGTCACGCCCTCCTTGACGAACGCCAGGCGCCCGTCCCGCTCCGGGGCGGTGATCACGATGCTCTTGCCCTCGTGCACGCCGACGAGCTTGACCGTCATCGCATCGTCGGCCGAGCCTCCTTCGCTCCACATGCGCAGCAACCGCCAGGCGGGTATCTCCCTGGACTTCCTGACCTTGCCCTTGCCGTTGGTCAGCGGCGGCAGCCCGCGAAACTCGGCTGCCGGCTGTTCGTTGCCGACCGGTTGCTCGCCGCCGGTGTCGGCCAGCGTCCCTTCGCCGCGAGACCAGCGCGGATTCACGTACAGACCCCGCGCCACCAGCGAGTCGAGCGCCCGCGGATCGGCAACCACCTGACCGCGCGCCAGCAGCAGCCGGCCCGAGCGGTCGTACACCGGAAACGGAATCGGCGCGCCGATCCGGATGTCGACGCGCGCAAGCGGCTGGAGGTCGCGTTTCATTGAAGGCAGGGCGGGCGCAGCGTGATCTGCGCAAAACTGACGCCGCCGGATGGTGCGCGCCCGCAAGGCCGGCGAGTCGGCCGAGTAGTTGCCACAAGTCATGGCAATTCGCTCGGGCCGGAGCGCGCGTGCGCCGCGGCAACGGGCCGCGCCCGGCGTCAAGTCGGCCCATCCGGCGGAAAGACGCCGAATTCCGGCTGGTTCAAGTCGCCGGGCCGGCTGCCGAAACCCGGGGGGCGGGACGCGCCCGGGCGTTCCCATGGCCTCTTCGACCGGGCCTGCGCCGCTGATCGCCGACCGGGGCCGCACCCTTCCAGACGCTCGAAACGCAATGTTCGTCATCATCGGTTACGTGGTGGTCCTGGCCTGCGTGTTCGGCGGCTACGCGCTGGCGGGCGGCAGCTTCATGATCCTGGCGAAGGCCGCGCCGCTCGAACTGTTCATCATCGGCGGCGCTGCGGCCGGTGCATTCTTCGTCGGCAACTCGAACAAGGCCGTCAGCGCCACCTTCAAGTCGCTGCCCAAGCTGCTGTCCAGTTCCAAGTACACCAAGGCCCGCTACATGGCGCTGATGGCGCTGCTGTACGACATCCTGTCCAAGATACGCAAGGAGGGGATGATGGCCATCGAGTCCGACGTCGACGATCCGGCCAAGAGCGCCTTGTTCCAGAAGCATCCGCTGGTGGGCGGCGACCATCACCTGGTCGAGTTCATCTGCGACTACCTGCGCATGATGGTCAGCGGCAACATGAATCCGCTGGAAATCGAGAACCTGCTGGACCAGGAGATCGACACCCATCATCACGAGGCGATGGTGCCTAGCCACGCCATCCAGAAGGTGGGCGACGGGCTGCCGGCCTTCGGCATCGTGGCCGCCGTGCTGGGGGTGGTGAAGACGATGGCCTCGGTCGGCAAGCCGCCGGCGGTGCTGGGCGAGATGATCGCCGCCGCGCTGGTGGGCACCTTCCTCGGCATCCTGCTGGCCTACGGGTTCGTGAGTCCGCTGGCCGCGCTGCTGGAGCAGAAGGCCGACGAGGGCACCAAGGAGCTGCAGTGCGTGAAGGCCACGCTGCTGGCGAGCCTGCAGGGCTACGCGCCCGCGGTGGCGGTGGAGTTCGGCCGCAAGGTGCTGTACTCGACCGAGCGGCCGTCGTTCTCCGAGCTGGAAAAGCACGTCAAGCAGAAGCGCTGAATCCGGACCGGCGCGCCGCGCGGGTCGCCGCCCTCCGAGAGACCTTCACCCAACCGCGAGCACCGAACGACAGGCACGAGCGAACATGGCGGCACAAGGCGAGAAGGCCAAGAGCACCATCGTCATCAAGCGCATCAAGAAGGGCGGCCATGGCAGTCATGGCGCGGCCTGGAAGATCGCGTACGCCGACTTCGTGACGGCGATGATGGCGTTCTTCCTGCTGATGTGGCTGCTCGGCTCGACCACGCAGGGCGATCTGAAGGGCATCTCCGAGTACTTCCAGTCGCCGTTGCGGGTATCGATGTCGGGCGGCGCGGGCTCGGGCGATGCGACCACCCTGATCCAGGGCGGCGGGCCCAGCCTGACACACAGCGCGGGCCAGGTGAGGAAGGACGATGGCGAAAGCAGGCGCCAGCCGTCGGCGCAGATGCGGCGTGAGCAGGAGCGCACGGAACGGGCCCGCATGGAGCAGCTCAAGCGCAAGCTCGAAGCGGCGATTCTGGAGTCCGACAAGCTCGCCGAGTACCGGCAGCAGATCCGCATCGAAATCACGCCCGACGGGTTGCGCGTCACCATCATCGACGACCACCGGCGGCCGATGTTCGCCCTCGGCAGCGCGGTGGTGCAGCCCTACATGCGGGAGATCCTGCACGCCATCGGCCAGGTGCTCAACGACGTGGAGAGCAAGGTCGCCCTGTCGGGCCACACGGACGCCACGCCCTACTCGGGCGGCGAGCGCTTCTACTCGAACTGGGAGCTGTCGGCCGACCGCGCCAACGCCTCGCGGCGCGAGCTGATTGCCGGCGGCATGAATGCCGACAAGGTCGTCCGCGTGGTGGGACTGGCGGACTCCAGCCTGCTGGTCAAGGACGATCCGCGCAGCCCGTTGAACCGCCGCATATCGATCATCGTGCTCAACAAGATCGCCGAGGAGCGGATGAACCGCGCCGGTGGCGAGATCGAGGCCGGCACGCCGGCCGAGGTCGAGCAAGCCCTGCCCGCCGCCGGCGCCGCGCTGCCCGTGCCGTCCACCCCGGCGGCCGCCGTGGTGCCGGCCCGGTAGGTGCCGGACCGGTAGATGCCAGGCCGCGCATCCGGCGGCGCGGCGCGGTTGCGCCGCGCGCATCCGGCCAATCGGTCCGCGTGTGCAGCCCGTAGCCGGCTTATCGGGCGATCGTCGCGACCCTGAGCCGACGACACTCCCCGTAATGGCGTCGTTGGCGGCGCCGCTGAACTTTCCCCCGGAGCCCGGCCGATGTCCGAACCCCGCTTCCTCATCGTCGATGACTTTTCGACCATGCGTCGCATCGTGCGCAACCTGCTCAAGGAGATCGGCTTCAACAACGCCGAGGAGGCCGAGGACGGCGTGATTGCGCTGGCCATGCTCAAGGCCACCAAGTTCGATTTCGTGGTCAGCGACATCAACATGCCCAACATGAACGGCTTCGAGCTGCTCAAGAGCATCAAGGCCGAGCCGGCCCTGAAGGACGTTCCGGTGCTGATGGTGACGGCCGAGGCCAAGAAGGAAGACATCGTCGCGGCCGCCCAGGGCGGCGCGGCCGGCTACATCGTCAAGCCCTTCACCAAGGCCACGCTCGAAGAAAAGGTGCAGAAGATCCTGCAGAAGATGGCCACCGCCTGAGCATGATGGACGACTCGATGACCAGCCCCCTGTCCTGCGACCGCGCCGGCTTTGCCGACGACGGTGCCACCCCGACCAAGAAGCGCAAGCCGCGCGCCCGCAAGCGGACTTCGGCCGCCGACGCCACCGCCCCCGCCACCGTGGCGGCGGCCGCCGCGACCGAGGAAGGCGGCATGCCCGCCGCGGAGGTCTACCAGCGCATCGGTCACCTGACGCGCACGCTGCACGATGCCCTGCGCGAGTTGGGCTACGACAAGGAGCTGGCCGGCACGCGCGAGCAGTTGCCCGACGCACGCGACCGCCTCACCTACATCGCCCGCGTGACCGGCGAAGCGGCCGAGAAGGTGCTCAACGCGGTGGACCGTGCGCGCAACGTGCAGGAAGACCTGACCCGGCAGGCCGACAGCCTGCGCAGCCGCTGGCAGGCGGTGGCGGCCTACACGGCGGCCGACGCCAGTCGGGCCACGCCGGCCGGCCGCCATCTGGTGGACGAGACCTGCGCCTTCTTCGGCACGGTGGGCGGGCAGACCGACGCCACCAACCAGATCCTCACCGACATCATGATGGCGCAGGACTTCCACGACCTCACCGGCCAGGTGATCCGCAAGGTCGTGACCCTGGCGCAGGCGATGGAAGAGCAGTTGGTCAAGCTGCTGCTGGAGACCACGCCACCCGAGCAGCGCAAGAAGATCGAGCACACGGCCCCGCCGGGCTCCACCGAGCGGCTCGACGGCCCGGTGGTCAACGCCGAGGGCCGCGACGACGTGGTGGCCGACCAGGCCGGCGTGGACGACCTGCTCGCCTCGCTGGGCTTCTGAACGGGTCGGAGGCGGTTCGGCCGGCTCGCCGATCCGGCTCGCCGGTCCGGCTCGCTGTTGACCACGTGGCGGCTAGCTGTGCCCGAGCACCGGATGCGGCTCGTAAGGCGCCGCCAGCGCCTGCATTTCTTCGTCGCTCAGCCTGCACTGCACGGCGGCCACCGCCTGCTCCAGTTGCTCGAGCCGGCTCACGCCGACGATCGGGCAGCTCACGCCTGGCTGCTGCAGCAGCCAGGCATAGGCCACGGTGGCATTGGCCACGCCGCGCGCCTGCGCCACGGCCGACAGCGCCGCCACCACCGCGTAGTCGCTGTCGCGGTAGTAGTAGCTCTGCGCGATGTCGTCGGTGGCCGCGCGGCTGGTCTCGCCGCCGGCGGCGCGCTGCGCGTCGTCCTTGCGGCGGTTGCCGGCGAGAAAGCCGCGCGCCAGCGGGCTCCAGGGCATGAGACCGACACCCGTCGCACGGCAGAAGGGAATCATCTCGCGCTCTTCCTCGCGGTAGGCGAGGTTGTAGTGGTTCTGCATCGAGACAAAGCGCGTGAAGCCGTGGCGCTCGGCGGCAAACTGCATCTGCGCGAACTGCCAGGCCCACATGGAGCTGGCCCCGATGTAGCGCACCTTGCCGGCCTTGACCACGTCGTGCAGCGCCTCCATCGTCTCCTCCACCGGCGTGGCCGGGTCGAAGCGGTGGATCTGGTACAGGTCGATGTAGTCGAGGTTCAGCCGCCGCAGGCTGGCATCGACCGCGGTCATGATGCGCTTGCGCGACAGGCCCTTGCCGCGCAGGCCGTTGGGCCGCTCGGCCGGCTTGGCGCCGCCGGCGTTCTGCCCCTTGAAGGCCAGATCCACCGGCATGAACAGCTTGGTGGCCACCACGATCTCGTCGCGCGGCGCCTGCGCCAGCAGGCGCCCGGTCAGCTCCTCCGACAGGCCGGCCGAATACATGTCGGCGGTGTCGAACACGTTGATGCCCAGGTCGAGCGCGCGGCGCACGATCGGCGCCGCCTCGGCCTCGCTGCGTATCCAGGGCCGCCAGGCGGCGCTGCCCCAGGTCATCATGCCGAGCGCCAGGCGCGAGACCTTCAGGCCGCTGCGGCCGAGATTGACGTAGTTCATTTCACAGGCCCAGCAGCCGGCCGATGCGAGCCAGGTAGTCGCCGCCCTTGACCGCGTCGGTAAAGACCTCGTCGCCGAGCGCATGCATGCGCTCGCGCAGCCCGGTGAGGCCGGCGTGGACTTCCGCCGGTGCGGCGTCGTCGCGCGCCAGCAGCGCGCGCAGTTGCTCCACCTCGGCCTGCAACAGCGCCGGATCGACGCGCCCGGCGCGTGCCTGCGCCAGGTCGCGTTCCAGTTGTTCCACCAGCCGCTGCGCGGCCTCCAGGTCGATGCCCGCCATAGAACCTCCGTAGGGGCGAGCAGTTTACGACCGCGCCCTGCGCGCCGCGGCCGCCGGGCCGCGGGCGCTACACCGGCATGTTCATGACCGATTCGTAGGCCTGCACCAGCCGGTTACGCACCTGCACCGCCGCCTGGAACGACACCGACGACTTGTTCATCGCGATCATCGTCTCCTCCAGGCTGACGTTGGGGTTCTCGAGCTGGAACTGTCGCTGCAGGCCGGCGGAGGCCTGCTGGTTGGCGCTGACGCTCCTGAGCGCCGAGTCGAGCGAGGCGACGAAGTCGGCGCCTTCCGGGCCGCGGGTGCCCGGCGTGGCAGCCGGCGCGCGCAGCGCGCCGAGCGCCTGCGCGATCTGCGAATTGATGGCCTTGATTTCCATGGCGCTGTGCGGCCCTGCCGGTCGATGCTGACCGACGCAAGCTAACGCGCCGCAAGGCGCCTCAAGCCGCGGAGATCGACGGCGATATCGGCGCAATTCGTCCGCGCTTGAGGGTCGGGGTGCCATGCCCCGCAGCCCGGCGGGGGCTTGTAGGAATTGGGCCGACACGCCGGCGGCCAGAGCGGCGATTGACCCGCCTTTTCGGCGCTTTGGCCGTCTCAAGCTCTCCGAATAATGGCCGACCAAGGTGAGGCTCTGTCCAGGCGACGGCGCCCGCCGCCAATTTTCACCCTGAAGAACCCGCGGATGGACAACGCAGCCGTCGTTCCCAGCACGCTCGCGCCGGCAGGCGGCAGCAGCAGTGTGTTTGCGCGCATGTCGCCGCGCGCCAAGGGCATGGCCCTGCTCGGTGCGGCCGGCGCGGCCGCGCTCCTGACGGCGGTCTGGCTCTGGTCGTCGGCGCCCAGCTACCGGGTGCTGTTTACCAATCTGTCGGACCGCGACGGCGGCGCGATCATCGCGCAGTTGTCGCAGATGAACATCCCGTACAAGAACGGCGACGGCGGCACGCTGCTGGTGCCGCAGGACAAGGTGCACGAGGCGCGCCTGAAGCTGGCCAGCGCCGGCCTGCCCAAGGGCAGCGTGGTGGGCTTCGAGATCATGGAGACGCAGCGGTTCGGCGTCACGCAGTTCCAGGAGCAGGTGAACTACCAGCGCGCCCTCGAAGGCGAGCTGGCGCGCTCCATCCAGGCGCTGGCGCCGGTGTCCAGCGCGCGCGTGCACCTGGCGCTGCCCAAGCAGTCGGGCTTCCTGCGCGACAAGCAGCCGCCCACCGCCAGCGTGCTGCTGCAACTGCACGCCGGCAAGGCGCTGGACCGCGCGCAGGTGGCCGGCATCGTGCACCTGGTGAGCGCGAGCGTGCCGGAGATGAACGCCAAGAACGTGTCGGTGGTGGACCAGCACGGCAACCTGATGGCCAGCCCGCGCGACGGCAGCGCCGCTGCCCTGGACGCGGCCCAGCTCGACTACGTGGGCCGCATCGAGAGCGAGACCATCCGCCGCATCGAGGACATCCTGGAGCCGATCGTCGGCCGCGGCAACGTGCGCGCCCAGGTGACCGCCGACGTCGACTTCTCGCAGGTCGAGAACGTGGCCGAGAGCTACGCGCCCAACCAGGGAGCCGAGACCAAGGCCGCGATCCGCTCGCAGTCCACCCAGGAGTCCTCGCAACCGGGCCCGGCCACGCCACAGGGCGTGCCCGGCGCGCTGTCCAACCAGCCGCCCACGCCGCCGACCGCGCCCATCAACGGTGCGGCAGCACCGCTGAACGCCGGCGCCGCGGGCGCGGCAGCGGGCAACAGCACGCGCCGCGAGGCGGTGACCAACTTCGAGGTCGACAAGACCGTGCGCCACACCAAGGTGGCCAGCGGCCAGGTGCGCCGCCTCACGGCTGCCGTGGTGGTCAACCATCGCGGCGGCCGGGACGGCGCGGCACCCGCGCCGCTGTCCGAGCAGGAGATGGCCAACGTCAACGCGCTGGTGCGCGAGGCGATGGGCTTCAACAAGGAGCGCGGCGACTCGATCAACGTGGTCAATGCCGCCTTCAGCACCACCGAGCTGGCCGCCGCCGAGCCGCTGCCGGTCTGGAAGCAGCCCGATGCGATCGCGCTGGGCAAGGAGGTCGGCAAGGCGCTGCTGTTCCTGCTGCTCACCCTGATCCTGGTGTTCGGCGTGCTGCGGCCGGCCATCAAGACGATCGGCGCGCCGGTGAAGGTGGCGCTGCCCGCGCTGCCGCCGGCCGCACCGCCCCCGCCGCAGCTCCCGGCCGAGGAAGCGCGGGCGCTGACGGCCATCGATCAGGTGCGCGAGATCGCCAAGACCGACCCGGCCACGGTGGCCAACGTGGTCAAGGCCTGGGTCGGAGAACAGAAGTGAGCGCGCCGCAACCGGCCGCGCCGCGCGGGGCGATCGATGGCTGATGAAGTCGGCCTCGAGGATGCCGCCATCCTGCTGATGACCGTCGGCGAGGAGCACGCGGCCGAAGTCTTCAAGTACCTGTCGCCCAAGGAGGTGCACAAGCTCGGCGAGGCGATGGCGCGCCTGCGCACCGTGCCGCGCGAGAAGGTCGACGGCGTCATCGAGAAGTTCCAGAAGAGCAAGGACGAGCAGTACTCGCTGGTCGGCGACACCGACGCGTTCGTGAGCCAGGTGCTCAAGCGCGCGCTCGGCGAGGAAAAGGCGAGCATGCTGATCGACCGCATCCTGCAGGGACGCGACGTCTCGGGCATCGAGAGCCTGAAATGGATGGACCCGCGCGCGATCGCCGAGCTGCTGAAGAACGAGCACCCGCAGATCGTCGCCTCGATCCTGGTGCACCTGGATCGCGACCACGCCTCCGAGGTCATCCGCCACTTCTCCGACCGGACCCGCAACGACGTGCTGCTGCGCATTGCCACGCTCGACGGCATCCAGCCGCAGGCGCTGCAGGAACTCAACGAGGTGCTGTCGAAGGTGCTGGCCGGCGGCGAGAAGCTGAAGAAGGCCACGCTGGGCGGCACCAAGGCCGCCGCCGAGATCCTGAACTTCCTCGGCGCGCAGATCGAGCAGCCGGCGGTGGAGTCGATCCGCGAACACGACGCGGATCTGGCGCAGAAGATCCTCGACCAGATGTTCACGTTCGAAAACCTGAACGACCTGGACGATCGCGCGATCCAGCTGCTGCTGCGCGAGGTGCAGAGCGAGAGCCTGATCGTCGCGCTCAAGGGCACCCATCAGGATCTGCGCGAGCGCATCTTCAAGAACATGTCGAGCCGTGCAGCCGAGACGCTGCGCGAGGACCTCGAGGCCAAGGGGCCGGTTCGGCTGTCCGAGGTCGAGGCCGAGCAGCGCGAGATCCTGAAGATCGTCCGCCGCCTGGCCGACGAAGGGCAGATTCAGATGGGCGGAGGCGGTGGCGACGATGCCTTTGTTTGATGACTTCGCGTGCCGGTGCGGGCGCAAGGCGCTCGCGTACACCCGAAAGTGAGACAGCCCATGGGCCATAGCGATCGTCTGTTCAGCCGCTTCATCCCCAAGGAAGAGGTGGGCGAGGCGGCGAGCTGGGAGTTCCAGCCGCTGGCCGGCGGGGACGCGCCGCGCGGAACCCGGCAACTGCTCAGCGAGCGCGAGCGGCGCGCCCATGAGCGCGGGCTCGCGGAGGGACTGGCCGAGGGCCGGCGCCAGGTGCTGGCCGAGCGGGCGCAGCACGGGCGCGAGCTGGCGCGCGTGCTCGACGAGCTGCGTCGCCGCTTCGTGGAGCTGGAGGCGGCGGGTGCCGAACAGGTACTCGATCTGGCGCTTTCCGTCGCGCGCGCCGTGATCCGGCGCGAAGTGCTGCTGGGGCGCGACGCGGTGCTGCCGGCGCTGCGCGAGGCGGTGGCTCAGGTGATCGACCAGCAGGCGCACCCGCGCGTGTACCTGAACCCGCAGGACTTCGAGCTGATCAGACCGGATCTCGAAGCCGACGGCCTGCTCGCGGGCTGCCGCCTGGTCGCCGACGGCGGCATGGCGCGCGGCGGCTGCCGGGTCGAGACCGACAAGTGCGAGGTCGATGCCCGCCTGGAGAATCGCTGGAAGCGGGTGATCGAGGCGCTCGGCCTGCCCGAGGCGGCCGAGCCCCCCACGGCCGAGCCGCGATGAGCCCCGCCGTCGGCGCCGCAGCGGCGCCCTTCAACCGTCTGTTCGAGCAGACCCAGGCGATGGTGGCCGGCGCGCAGGCGCTCGAAGTGCGCGGCCGCCTGACGCGGGTGGCCGGCCTGGTGATGGAGGCGGTGGGGCTGAGGCTGCCGATCGGCGCGCAGGTGCTGGTGCAGCAGGACGAAGCGCTGCGCGTCGATGCCGAGGTGGTGGGCTTTGCCGGCGACCGGCTGTTTCTGATGCCGACCAGCGAGCCCTATGGCCTGCGGCCGGGGGCGATGGTGGTGCCGCTGGAGGCGGCCGCGCCGCGGCCCGGGCTGTACCGCAGCAACCACGCCTGGCGCCGCGCCGAGGACCGTACCCGGCACCTGCCGCTGGGCGACGGTCTGCTCGGGCGCGTGCTCGACCCCAACGGCCAGCCGCTCGACAAGCTCGGCCCGCTGGAGCGGGTGGACGCGCGCCCGCTGGCGCGGCGGCCGATCAACGCGATGGAACGCGAGCCGGTGCGCGAGCCGCTGGACGTCGGCGTGCGCGCCATCAACGCCCTGCTGACGGTGGGCCGCGGCCAGCGCATGGGCCTGTTTGCCGGTTCGGGCGTGGGCAAGAGCGTGCTGCTCGGCATGATGGCCAAGTACACGAGCGCCGACGTGACCGTGGTCGGCCTGATCGGCGAGCGCGGCCGCGAGGTCAAGGAGTTCATCGAGGACATCCTCGGGCCCGCCGGGCTGCGCCGCGCCGTGGTGGTGGCGGCACCGGCCGACGTGCCGCCGCTGTTGCGCATGCAGGGTGCGGCCTATGCGACGGCGGTGGCCGAGCACTTCCGCGACCAGGGCAAGCAGGTGCTGCTGCTGCTGGACTCGCTGACCCGCTACGCGATGGCGGCGCGCGAGATCGCGCTGGCCATCGGCGAGCCGCCGGCCACCAAGGGCTATCCGCCGAGCGTGTTCGCCCGGCTGCCGGCGCTGGTGGAGCGTGCCGGCAATGCCGCCGCCGGCGGCGGCTCGATCACCGGCTTCTACACCGTGCTTACCGAGGGCGACGATCCGCAGGACCCGGTGGCCGATTCGGCGCGCGCCATTCTCGACGGCCACGTGGTGCTGGCGCGCCGCCTGGCCGAGGCCGGCCACTATCCGGCCATCGACATCGAGGCCTCGATCTCGCGCGTCATGAGCGCGGTCGCCGGGCCCGACCAGATCGAGCTGGCGCGCCAGTTCAAGCAGCTGTACTCGCGCCATGCCCGCAACCGCGACCTGATCGCGGTGGGCGCCTACGTGCCGGGCAGCGATCCGCTGCTCGACGTCGCGATCGCCGCACAACCGCGCATGGAGGCCTTCCTGCAGCAGGCGATGCACGAGGCGTCCTCGCTCGGCGAGGCGCACGGCCGGCTGGCGGCCCTGCTCGCCACCCTGCAGGCGCCGGCGGGCCCGGGCGGCAGCAGCGCCGTCCGATGAGCCACGCGCCAGGAACCACGAAGCCCGCAGCGATCGGCGTCGGCGCCGTGCACCCGCGTCGCGGGCGCGCGACGTCGGAATCGCGCCTACACGGCGAAGTGCGGTCGCCTTGCCGTTCATTCGCAGCGTTGGCGGTGGCGCGAAATCTCTAGAGTGACGTCGATGCTAGGCGCCGCCGTCCCGGCGGCGCGTTCGACCCGGTTGCCATGGACGCCATCAATCTGCGCATGTTGATCGAACTGGCCGCAGCCGCCCGTGACGCGGCGGCCGCGCGACGGGCCCACGCGGGCGCCGCGCTCGATGCCGCGCGCCAGCAACTGACCCTGCTGGAAGGCTACGCCGCCGAGTACGAGCGCCGGGGACAGCGCACGCTGGCCGTCGGCGTCGACATTGCGGCGCAGGACAATCTGCGCGCCTTTGCCGGCAAGCTGCAGCAGGCGATCGCCCAGCAGCGCAACGAGGTCGAGCGCCGTGCGCTCGTGCTGGAGCAGGTCGCGGGCGAACTGACCGAAGCCCAGCGCAAGATGAAGAGCCTGCAGGCCCTGCAGACCCGTGCGCTCGACACGGCCCGCAGCCTGCAGGGCCGGCGCGACCAGAAGCTCACCGACGAGCTGTCGCAATCGATGCTGGCCGGACGCGCGCGCCCGCTGGCGGTCGGCGGCTGGTAGGCGGACCGGCGATGAACGACATGCGCATTCCGCCCGGCCTGCTCACCGGTGCGCCGGCACGCGATACGGGCCGCGATCCGGGCCGCAACGAGAGCAGCGCGACCCCGGGCTTCGACCGCGTCATGGACAACGCCCGGCAGCCCGCGGCGGCTCCTGCGGCGCGCGACAACGCGCCGGAGCCGGCGCGATTGCGCACGCCGCAGCGTGAGACCCCGCGCAACAACGAGCAGCGCCCGCCGGAACGGTCGCCCGCGCAGCCGCTCGATCCGCGGCGAGCCGACGGCGGCGCGCCGCGGCGCGACGCTGCGCCGGCCACCGAGCGCGCCGGGGGCAGCGAGCAGCCGGGCAGCGACAACCGCAAGGTCAGCAACGCGCACGTCAACAGCGGCTTGGCCGAGCGCGCTGGCGCTGCAACGGCGGACGCCACGGCAGCGCCGGCCGGCGCTGGCGACGAGCCGACGCCCAGCCTCACGGCCGCGGACGCCGCCGCGGCGCTTGCGTCAGTGCCGGTGACGGCGCCGAACCTGCCGATCGACCTGATCCTGCGTGAGCTGCAGGCGGCAACTGCGGCGCTCGCGGCGGCCAGCGATGCTCTGGCCGAACCGAGCGGCGGCAGTGCGCCGCCCGCCGCGCCGGCGGCGGCCGCGCTGCTCAGCGCAGCCCAGCCCGACACCGGCGCGGCCCTGCTGCCCGCCGCGGCCCCGCCGCAGCAGGCCGACGCCGGCCCGCCAGCCGGCTATGCCAAGACGCTTGAGGTCGATGCCAGAGTTCCATCGGCCGACGCGGGGGCGCCGCCCGCCGACGCCGGGCCGGGACCAGCCGACGCGCTGCGCCTGCTCGACGGCGCAGCGGCCAGGACGCCGGCCGCATCCGCCCTTGCTGCAACGGTAACGACGGCAGCCGCTGGCGCCGATGCCGGCAGCCGCGCCGACGCCGCCAACCGCGCCGACGCCCGCGACGCCGCTGCGCGGCTCTTCGAGCCCACGCTGGCGGCGGCCGTCGAGCCGACCCCGGAGCACAGCAGCCGCGACCGCCTGCTGGAGGATTTCGAGCGCCGCTTCGAGCGCTCGCTGGCCGCCGCCGCCGGCCGCCCCGATGGATTCACCACGGGTATGCCGCAGGCGCTGGCCACCGGACTCGCGGCCGCAGGCGTCGCGCCAGGCGCCGGTGCCGCGGCTGCGTACAGCCTTTCGCCGGTGAGCATCGCCGCCTCCGTGGGGCAGCCGGCCTTCACGGAAGAGCTGTCGCACCGCGTGTTGCTGTTTGCCGGCCAGCGCGTGCAGAACGCCGAATTGAGTCTGACGCCGGCCGACCTTGGCCCGATCAAGGTCGCCATCGAGATCCATGGTCAGGAGGCCAGCCTCGCCTTCACCGCGCAGCACGCCGGCACGCGCGCGGCCATCGAGGAAGCGCTGCCCCGACTGCGCGAGATGTTCGCCGGCCAGGGCCTGCAGTTGACGCAGGCGCAGGTCGGCGACCAGTCGCGCCAGGATCCGGGCCGCCCGGGCTCCGACCAGGCGGGCCGCGACCGCAATCTGGCGGCGCTCAACGCGCCGGAGCGCAGCAGCGCCGTCGGCGCGCCCGCCGCCGGCGCGGCCGGCTACGACGCGCGCGGCCTGCGCATCATCGACATCCGCGTCTAGCCCCGATACATCACCTGTTCGCCCCCGTGCATCCACGATCTGCCCCCGTAAGCCGCGGCGGCATCCTGCACTTGGCCCGAGCCACTTTGGACGGCCGGGGCTACGCGGGTTTGTGCGGCGCGCGCGCGGCCATCTCACTCAAGCGTTCGCCGATGACTACGGGCATCGGCTGCGCCCCGCTCGCGCAATCTGGCCGCGCGCGCATCCGCGCAAATCCCGCGTCCCTGATGAAACATCCGGGCTAGCCGGGGCCGCAACGCGGCCGAATTGTCGTCCGGGCCCGCGCTATTCGGCCGATCGCCCACCCTCAAGTCCCGCGACACTGTGTCGATAGCGCGCAACCCCGCGCGCGGCCCCAACGGGTGGACCAGGAATGACCGACAAAGCGGAAAACGAACCGGCGCCGAAGAAAACCGGCAAGAAGAAGCTGCTCATCATCGCGGCCGTGGCGACGGTGGCGCTGCTGGCCGGCGGCGGCGCGCTGGCCTTCGTGTTGCTGGGCAAGAAGCCCGATGCCGGCGCCGAGGCGCGGGTCGAGCCGCGCAAGATGCCGGTGTTCGTCGACCTGGATACCTTCACCGTCAACCTCAAGGACAAGGAGGGCGGCGATCGCTTCCTCCAGGTCAAGCTGGTGGCGGAGGTCAAGGACTCGGCCGGCGGCGAGATGGTCAAGACCCTGATGCCGGCCGTGCGCAACGAGGTGCTGCTGCTGCTGGGCTCGAAGGCCGCGGAGGATCTGTCCACCCGCGAAGGCAAGGAGGCACTGGCCAAGGAGATCGTGGCCGCCGCCAACAAGCCGCTCGAGAACACCGCCCAGGCGGGCGCCGTCGACGGCGTCAACTTCACCCACCTGATCGTGCAATGACGCCGGCCGCGGGACTCGGCCGCTGGGAGCCGGGGCGCCCCCTCCCGGCCGGCGTCCGGAATCCGGAATCCTGAGTCGAAACACGCATGGCCGAACAATTTCTTTCGCAGGATGAAGTCGACGCGCTGCTCGAAGGCGTCACCGGCGAGTCGCAGAAGCTCGAGCGGAGCGAGGCGGACGGCTCGGAGGCGATTCGCAGCTACGACATCGCCAGCCAGGAGCGGATCGTTCGCGGGCGTATGCCCACGATGGAGATCATCAACGAGCGCTTCGCGCGCAACCTGCGCGTGGGCCTGTTCAACTTCATGCGCAAGAGCCCGGAGATCTCGATCGGACCGGTGCGAGTGATCAAGTACTCCGCCTTCCTGCGCGACATCGTGGTGCCGACCAACATCAACGTCGTCTCGGCGCAGCCGCTGCGCGGCTCGATGCTGGTGATCTTCGATCCGAAGCTGGTGTTCTGCGTGATCGACAGTCTGTTCGGCGGCAGCGGCAAGCTGCACCTGCGCATCGAGGGACGCGACTTCTCGCCGACCGAGCAGCGCATCATCCAGCGCATGCTCGAGGTGACGCTGAGCGAGTACACCAAGGCCTGGGGCAACCTGTGCCGCTTTCGCTTCGCCTACCAGCGCTCGGAGATGCACACGCAGTTCGCCAACGTGGCCTCGCCGGCCGAGGTGGTGGTGGCGACTACCTTCTCGGTGGAAATCGGCGACTCCGGCGGCAGCGTCCACGTCTGCTTCCCGTACGCCACGCTCGAGCCGATCCGCGACGTCCTGTATTCCAGCCTGCAGGGCGACGGCCACGAGCCCGACAAGCGCTGGCTGCGGCAACTGACCCAGCAGGTTCAGGCGGCCGACATCGAACTGATCGCCGATCTGGCCAGCACGCGCATTACGGTGGCCGACCTGCTGAAGCTGCGCGCCGGCGACTTCGTCGAGCTGCCGCTGAAGGAGCTGATCAGCGTCAGCGTCGACAAGGTGCCCGTGATGGAGGCGCGCTTCGGCGCCGTCAACGGCCACACCGCCATCCGCATCGAGCGGATGCTGAAGTACTCCCGCTTCAACGAGAGCGGATCCATCGAAGGGAGTGAGTGATGAGCGAACCGACGGCCTCGGCCGAGGAAGACTGGGGTGCTGCGCTCGCCGAACAGAAGAGCAGCGTCACGGCGCCCCAGGTGGTCGACAGCGTGCAGCCGGCCGACATCTTCCAGAAGCTCGTCCCGGGCAATGCCGGCGAGACGAGCCAGGACCTCGACCTGATCCTCGACATTCCCGTCACGCTGACGGTGGAGCTGGGCCGTACCAAGATCCCGATCAAGCACATCCTGCAACTGGCGCAGGGCTCGGTGATCGAACTGGACGCGCTGGCCGGCGAACCGATGGACGTGCTGGTCAACGGCTGCCTGATCGCGCAGGGCGAGGTGGTGGTGGTCAATGAGAAATTCGGCATCCGGCTGACCGACATCGTCACGCCGAGCGAGCGGATGCGGCGGCTCAACCGATGAAGACGCAGGACACGGACTGGAGGACTCAGGCGGAGACGGTCGCGCCGCGGGTGCCGAACTACCGCCAGAATCCCGACCTCTCACACATCAATTAGGGACCATCGCCATGCGCCTGCCGACCGCCCTGACGCTTGTTCTGCCAGCCCTCGCCCAGGCCCAGAGCGCCGCACCGGCAGCGGCACCGGACGGCCCATCGATGCTGCCGATGATCGTGGCGCTGGTGTTTGTGCTGGCGCTGATTCCAGCGGCCGTCTGGCTGCTCAAGCGCATGGGCGGCAGCACGCTGGCCGGCGCCAGCGGACTGCGCGTGGTGGGCCAGCTCACGCTGGGCGCGCGCGAGCGCCTCGTCATCGTCGAGGCCGGCGAGCGCTGGCTGCTGCTCGGCGTCACCGCCGGCAGCATCAACCGCGTCGGCACGCTGCCCAAGGGAGCGCTGCCGCTGCCGCCGACCGGGGCGGCCAACTTCTCCGCGCTGCTGAACGCGGCGCGCGGCAACTCCAGGAACTGATGTCCAGGTCGCTGCAACTGATGGGGGCCATGAGCCTGCTGCTCGGCGCGCTGCTGCTCGCCGAGCCGGCCTTCGCCCAGGCCACTCCGATCCAGATCACGAGCCAGCCCGGCCCCGGCGGCGGCACCACCTACTCGGTGCCGGTGCAGACGCTGCTGTTTTTCACGCTGCTGTCGTTCCTGCCGGCGGCGCTGCTGATGATGACGAGCTTCACCCGCATCATCATCGTGCTGTCGCTGCTGAGAATGGCGCTGGGCACCCAGACCACGCCGCCCAACCAGGTGCTGATCGGGCTGGCGCTGTTCCTGACTTTCTTCGTGATGGGGCCGGTGTTCGACCGCATCCACGAGCGCGCGTACGCGCCCTACCGCGACAACAAGATGAACTTCGAGCAGGCGCTGGCCACGGGGTCCGAACCGCTCAAGGGCTTCATGCTCAGCCACACCCGCGCCGCCGACCTGGAACTGTTCACCCGCATGGCGCGGCTGGAGGACAAGGGACAGAAGCTCAGCTCGCCGAACGAGCTGCCGCTGCGCGTGGTGATCCCGGCCTTCGTCACCAGCGAGCTGAAGACCGCCTTTCAGATCGGCTTCATGGTGTTCATCCCGTTTCTGATCATCGACATGGTGGTGGCCAGCGTGCTGATGTCGATGGGCATGATGATGCTCAGCCCGGTGCTGATCGCGCTGCCGTTCAAGCTCATGCTGTTCGTGCTGGCCGACGGCTGGAACCTGCTGGTCGGCTCCCTGGTGGCGAGCTTTCAGATATGACCCGTGACCGCGACTGCGTCGCCCACTTTGCTTTCATCATGGACCTCTCATGAATCCCCAGTCGGTCATCACCCTGGGCCAGCAGGCGCTGTACGTCATGCTGATGATCGCCGCGCCGATGCTGCTGGCGGCCCTGCTCGTCGGCCTGGTGGTGTCGATCCTGCAGGCGGCCACGCAGATCAACGAGATGACGCTCAGCTTCATCCCCAAGCTGGTGGCCATGCTGGCGGCACTGGTGATCGCCGGGCCGTGGATGATCGCCTTCTTCGTCGACTACATGCGGCGGCTGTTCGAGGCGATCCCGACCGCCATCGGCTGATGCCGCCGCGCCGCGCCAACGGCGTCGGCCTGCCAATGACCGGCACTGCGGGCAGCCGGCGCGCACGCCCCGGGCCGCGCCGCGGCCAGCAGCCGTCATCCGTCATCCCCCGTCCGCCATGATCACCTTCACCGCCGAGCAGCTGGCCGCCTGGTACGGCGCGGTGTTCTGGCCGCTGGTGCGGGTGCTGGCGCTGATCTCGGTGGCGCCACTGCTGTCGCACCGGGCCGTGCCCGCGCGCATCAAGCTGGCGCTGGCGCTCGGCATCACGGCCGTGCTGGTGCCGCAGGTCAGCTCGCCGCCCATCACCGATGTGATGACCGCGCCCGGCCTGATGCTGCTGGTCAACAACATCCTGATCGGCCTGGTGATCGGCTTCACCGTGCGGCTGGTGTTCGCCGCGCTCGAGCTGGCGGGCGAGCTGATCGGCCTGCAGATGGGGCTGTCGTTCGCCGGCTTCTTCAACCCGGCCAGCGGTCAGATGCAGAACGCGATCGCCAGCTTCATGGCGCTGCTGGCGCTGCTGATGTTCATCGCCATCGACGGCCACCTGATGCTGCTGCACGCGCTGGCCGAGAGCTTCCGCCTGTACCCGGTGGAAGTCGGCATGAGCCTGCCGATGGGCTTCGACCGCCTGCTGCGCCTGGCCGCGGACATGTTCGGCATCGCGCTGACCATCGCACTGCCGTTCCTGGCCGTGATGCTGCTGACCAACGTGGTGCTCGGTGTGCTGGCGCGCGTGGCCCCGCAGTTGAACGTCTTTGCGGTCGGCTTTCCGCTGACGATCCTGGTCGGACTGGCGACCCTGTTCCTGCTGCTGCCCTACATCGAGGTGCCGCTGCGCGCTGCGCTGGAGCGGGCCCTTGGAATCTGGATGAACTGACGCGCGCCGCATCGATTTGCCCGCTGCGGGCGTTGCTGATGTAATCGTCGGCACCCTGGGCAAACCCGACGCTGCAGTGCCCGCCCCCGGGCGCGCGCCTTTCTGCCCGGTGCAAACATGACCCTGCTCCAAGCCCACGCCGCGCTCGACCCGCCGCTGGCCCTGCTGGCCTGGCTGTTGTTCCTGCCGGCGCTGGCAGCATCCCTGCTGGTCCTGCGCCGCCGGTTCCTGCCCGAGGGCAGCCAGCAGCACGCGTGGCTCGCCGGCGTGGTCGGCGTCGCGCTGCTGTGGCTGCTGCAGGTCCGGACCGGCGACGGCCTGTACCTCGGCATGTTCGGCGCGGCGCTGTTTGCGCTGGTGTTCGGCCGGGCTCGCGCCATCGTCGGTCTGACCGCCGCCCTGGCGCTGTACACGGGAATGACCGCAGGCGCCTGGATCAACTTCGGCATCAATGGACTGCTGCTTGCCGTGCTGCCGGCCCTGACCGCCGGCGCGCTGCAGCGCCTGATCGAGCGGCGCCTGCCGAAGAACGTGTTCGTCTTCATCATCGGCAACGGCATGTTCGTGACGCTGGCGGCCACTGCCCTGACCAGCCTCGTGATGCTGCTGGCCTCCCTGCCCGCCGCCCCAGCCGCCGCCGGCAAGCTGAGCGAGTACGCCAGCTACTCGCTGCTGCTCGCCTGGGGCGAGGCCTTGGTGAGCGGCATGATCTTCTCCGCTCTCGTCATCTTCTGGCCCGCGGTCGTCATGACCTACCGCGAGGACAGTTACCTGCCATAGCGCCGCGGCTGAACGGCCGCAAGGGGCGAGCGCCCAGCGGCACGCAGGCAGCAGGCCAGGCGCCGTCCGCCGGCGCCCTGGGGCCGCCTCAGCGGGGCTTGTAGCTGAACTTCTGCCCGCCGATCGTGGCCTGGTACATCAAGCCGCCCTTGGCCACGGTGAATGTCGCCATGCCCTTGTGGTACCGGCCGACCGCCGTGGCATCGTGCCGACCCGCACTGGCGCCAGCCGATGCGCCCGTGGTACCGGCGCGCGCGCTCGCGCCCGCCGTGATGGCAACCGCAGAGGCCTCCGCGGCAAACTCGAAGTTGCCGCTGGTGAACTCCCGGAGCGCACGCGCGTCTTCGAAGAAAATGATCTGGCTGAACCCCTCGGCACCGAGTTGGAAGCCGATGGTGAGCTGCGCCATCGAGCTGTCGCCGATGTACTTGCCCTGCTCGTACACGCGGCCGGTGCCATAGGCGCCGCCGATGCCGATGCCGCCTTTGCCGATGGTCGGGAATACGGCATAGCCGTGAGCGGACTGGAAGAACTTGGCGCTCTCCACCGCTTTCCTGAAGACGTTGATCGTGTCCTGATACTCATCGGCGCGGGCCGACCCGCAAATTGCGGTGAGCAAGGCAAGCGACATCAACGCGAGCAGCTTCTTCAACATGGCGGTTCTCCCTTTGGTGCGGGTCTCGCCCGCGATTCTCGGCCCAAGCGCCGCCCGACTACGGCGGGGACGCACGGTGCATCCTACTGCGGGCGTCCCCAGAACAGGTAGACGCCGTTGCCGATGCCGACGGTGCGACCGACACCGAGGAACACGGGCCCGACCACCGTCTGCAGATTGACGAACACCGAAGCGGCGTGTCGGAAGTCGCTCGGATCGAGCGCGACGCCGTCGCCCACGGCATTGCCCGTCTCCAGCGAGAACCCGGCGTACACCGGCATGCGCAGACCCGCCACGTCCGACACGTTGCGATAGAACAGCCCGCGCGCCAGGACGCCGCGCTCGCCGGCCACCTCACCGGTGCGGGTTCCGGTCAGGTTGAATAGTCCGCCCAGCTCGAAGCGGCCGTCGGTGCTGGCGGTACCACCGCGCACGCTGAAGTTGGCGGTGTAGCGGCCGAACGTCAACGGCACGATGCCCTCGTACGCGTAGGCGTTGCGGCTGCGTCCGGTGACGGTGACGACCTCCTGCGAGTAGCGGCGCACGCGCAGGTCCAGGAAGTGGCCGCTGCGCGGCGTGAGCACATCGTCCAGCGTGTCGCTGCGCCACTGCAGTTGCGAGGCATCGGTGGTGGTCGCGGTGCTGGGCAGGGGCAGTCCGAGCAGGGCGCGACTGGACAGATGGAACCGGCCCACGCCCGCGCGCACCGTGCCGAGCCCCTCGACCTCACGGCCCAGCCACAGCTCGAGCGCCTGCTGCTGGTTCTCGAAGCGCGTGATCGGTACCCCGACCAGGTACAGATCGCGCTCCTGGCGCACCGAAAACAGACGGGGCAGCACGAACCAGCGGCTGCCGGGCCCCAACGGCTGATGCAGCGCCGTCATGAAGCGGCGCGTCTGCCCGATCTGCACCTCGTTGCGCCACTCCGCGCCCCAGTTGTTGAGCCAGCGCCAGCTGTGCGCCAGCAGCAGGTTGAACGTGTTGTCGTCCCTGAAGTTGGTCTGCACGTTGCCGCCGAGGCGCAGCACGTTGTAGCCCCAGGACTTCTCGAACGGCGTGATGACGATGACCGAGCGATTGCCTTCGTCGACGAGCTGGTACGACACCGCCTCGAAGTCGCCGCTGCTGTAGATCCGATCGAGCGTCGGTGCGATCTCCCGGGCCGTGACGGACCGGCCTTCGAGCGCTCGGGCCTGCGCCTCGATCACGTCGGGCCGCACCGCGCGGGTCCCCGCGACCCGTACCTCGTCGATCCGCACCGGGCGATCTTCGCGTACCAGCCGCGTGCGGCTGTGCTCGCGCTCGTCGTAGCGCTCCGGTGCGACGCCGAGGGCCGCCAGCCGTTCGGCCAGCTTGCGCGCGGCCGCCTCGCCCGCCGCGATGATCTTCTCGCCAGCGGAGAAGTCGCCCGCGGTCAGGCCGTCGAGTTCCGGGCTGATCAGCAGGTCGGCCGGCCTGAGCGAGGCGATGTTGCGCTCGATCGACTCCAGCCCGAGGATCAGCGTCAACTGGGTGGCCACGCTCACCACGCTGGTGAGCTCGGAGCGCTTCAATGGCGGCGTGCCGACATTGACGGCGATGATGATGTCCGCCCCCATGGCGCGCGCGGCGTCCACCGGCAGGTTGTCCACCAGGCCGCCGTCGACCAGCAGCCGGCCGTTGACCTCCACCGGCGGAAACGCACCGGGCACCGACATCGAGGCCCGCAGGGCCGTCGACAGCGCAATGTCCTTCTGCAGCAGCACCGCCTTGCCGTTCTCCAGGTCCGTGCCGATGGCGGCAAAGGGCACGGGCAGCCGCGCCAGGTCGCTCACCCGTCGCGACGGCCCGGCCAGCGAGCGCAGGAAGAACTCGAGCCGCTGCGTGCCGGCTACACCCTGCGGCAGCGTCAGCCCGCCGTCGACGATGCCCAGCTCGAAGTTCGACAGGTTCCGGTAGTCGTCCTCTTTGCGGCGCCAGTCGAGGTCGCCCCGCGGCGCGCGGGTGGCGAAGATGCTGTCCCAGTCGGTGGTCTTGACGGTCTGCGTCAACTGCTGCGAGGTGTAGCCGGTGGCGTACAGCCCGCCGACGATCGCACCCATGCTGGTGCCGGTGACCACGTCCACCGGCACCCGCAGCTCTTCGAGCACCCGCAGCACACCGATGTGCGCAAAGCCGCGTGCGCCGCCGCCCGACAGGACCAGGCCCACGCGCGGCCGGGCCCGCTCGGCCGGCGCGGCGGCCGGCGCCGGCGCGACCGGCGCGGCGCGCGCAGCGACCGGCTGCGCCGGCTGGGTCGGCTGGGCCGGCTGGGCCGGCTGGGTCGGCTGAGTCGGCTGGGTCGGCTGGGTCGGCTGGGTCGGCTGGGTCCGCTGGGTCGGCGCAGCGTGGCTCGCGCCGGCCAGCACCAGCGGCAAGACAGCGGCCAGCATGCCGAGGGCAGCGGCGCGGCCGCGACGCCACGCCGCCCCGAACGGGTGGCGCAGCAAAGGGGTGGCAAAGTCAGACAGTCGCATGGGCGTTCCGCGTCAATGCAGAGGCATGGGCAGAGGCAGAGGCAGGGGCCGGCGCCGCAACCGGTCGCCGCGGCAGAGCCGGCAGCGTAGCGGCAGATTTGCCGGGGCCGCTGCAGTTGCGCCGCTACACTGCTCCAGTCTTTGCCCCGACCCGGCCGACCCCCCCATGCTTCGCACCGGCGCCCGCCTGCTCGTCGACCAGCTACTCATGCAGGGCGTCAATCACATCTTCTGCGTGCCGGGCGAGAGCTACCTCGCAGTGCTCGACGCACTGGCGGACGCGCGCTCGATCCGCCTGGTGGTCAACCGCCACGAGTCGGGCTCGACCTTCATGGCCGACGCCTACGCCAAGCTCACCGGCCAGCCGGGCGTGGCCTTCGTGACCCGCGGGCCGGGTGCCACCAATGCCGCCATCGGCATCCACACGGCGTTTCAGGACTCCACGCCAATGGTGGTGTTCGTCGGCCAGGTGGGCAGCGCGTTCGTCGAGCGCGAGGCGTTCCAGGAGATCGACTACCGCCGCATGTTCGGTCAGATGACCAAGTGGGTCGCGCAGATCGACCGGGCCGACCGCGTGCCCGAGTACGTGGCGCGCGCCTTTCAGATCGCCACTAGCGGCCGGCCCGGGCCGGTGGTGCTGGCGCTGCCCGAGGACATGCAGGCGCAGACGGCCGAGGTGGACGACGCGCTATGCCACCAGCCGGTGCAGGCCGCACCCAGCGACACGCAGATTGCCGCCCTGCGCCGCGCGCTCGGGCAGGCGCAGCGCCCGCTCGTGCTGGTCGGCGGCTATGGCTGGACCGCCCCGGCCTGCGAGAACCTGCGCCGCTGGGCCGAGGCCAATCACCTGCCGGTCGCCTGCGCGTTCCGCTTCCAGGACCTGTACGACAACGACCTGCCCAACTACGTGGGCGATGTCGGCATCGGCATCAATCCGAAGCTCGCGCAGCGGGTCAAGGACGCCGATCTCATGGTTGCCATCGGCCCGCGGCTGGGCGAGATGACCACTGGCGGCTACAGCCTGCTCGCGGTGCCGCGCCCGCGGCAGGCGCTGATTCACGTGCACCAGGGCATCGAGGAGCTGGGCCGCGTGTACCAGCCGGCGCTGGCCATCTGCTCGGGCATGCCGCAGTTTGCCTCGCGCCTGGCGATGATGATGCCGATCGAGAGCCCGCCCTGGCGCGAGGCCACCGCGGCCGCGCGCGCCGAGTACGAGGCCTGGCAGGGCCGCCCGCCGGTGTACTCGCACAGCGTGCCCAAGCTCGACCTGTGGCAGGTGGTCGATCACCTGCGCCGCACGCTGCCGCACGACACGCTGATTGCCAACGGCGCCGGCAACTTTTCCACCTGGGCGCACCGCTTCTGGCGTTACGGGCCGCTGCGCACGCAACTGGCGCCGACCGCCGGCAGCATGGGCTATGGCGTGCCGGCCGCGGTGGCGGCCAAGATCGTTGCGCCCGAACGCACGGTGGTGTGCTTTGCGGGCGACGGCGACTTCCTGATGGCGGCGCAGGAACTGGCCACCGCCGTGCAGAACCAGGCCGCCCCGCTGGTGCTGGTGTTCAACAACGGCATGTACGGCACCATCCGCATGCACCAGGAGCGCGAGTTCCCGGCGCGCGTCAGCGGCACCGCACTGGTCAACCCGCACTTTGCGCTGCTGGCGCAGGCCTACGGCGGCGCCGGCTTCGTGGTCGAGCGCACCGACGAGTTCGGTCCCGCGCTGGC
>Ga0209985_10001212_pt1 | contig 25988 bp, 17 predicted proteins | sample NOAtaG_FD_187305 | JGI IMG/M metagenome (GOLD analysis project Ga0209985, IMG submission 187305) | Freshwater lake microbial communities from Lake Erie, under a cyanobacterial bloom - NOAA_Erie_Diel6S_1000h metaG (SPAdes) (version 2) | ecosystem: Environmental > Aquatic > Freshwater > Lake ...
CGATCACGAGCAGCACCTCCGTCGCGGTGAACTGCCGCCGCGTCGCGGTGAACTCGGCGAACACGCGATCCGTGCAGCCGCTCTTCGCGTGGAACAGATCGCCCACGATCACGAGCCTACGGGCCGAGGTGTCGCGGACGAGTTGTGACAGGCGGGCGAGGTCGGCCTGGGCCGAGCCCTCGGGCACGGGGATGCCGGCCTTGCGAAAGGTCGCCGCCTTGCCGAGGTGCAGGTCGGCGACGAGGAGCGTGGCGGACGCCGGCAGCAAGGCGGCGCGGCCCGGCAGCAGCACGACGTCGGCATCCGTGCGGCCGGCGTCCGGCGGCGTGGCGACGGCGATCTGCATGGGAATCCTCCGTGAAGCTGCCGCGGTCAGCCGTCCGCCGCCTGCTCCAGGTCGCGGGCCATGTCGGCGATCTGGGCGAGCCAGTCCTTCGTCGTCAGCCGCGACTGGACGAACTCCGCCCAGATCGGGAACGCCAGCGGCGAGAGCCGGGGCGTCTCCACGATGCGGATGTCCCGCGTCGCCAGGGCCTCCAGCGTATCGTGCAGCCGGCGAAACTCGAACTGCCGCTCCAGCACCTCGCGGCGGGCCTGGGCGAGGAGCATGTTGTCGGCGTCGTGCTCGGCGAGCACGTCGAAGATCAGCCCGGCCGAGGCCTGCGTCTGCCGGTCGCTGCGCCGGCCGCCGGGCACGAGCCCGGCCACGCGGGCGATCTCGCGGAAGTGCCGCCGCGCCATCTCCGTGCCGTTCATGCAGGCGAGCAGGTCGTCGAGCAGGTTCGCCGGGGAGAGCAGCCGCCGCCAGGCCCGCGGGTCGGCCGCGAACGCGTCGCGGCCCGCCAGTTCGAAGCCCCAGTCGTTGACGGCCATCGTCAGCGTGGCCGGCTTGCTGCGGGCGATCCGCCAGGCGACGAGCGCCGCGAGCCCCTCGTGCACGAGCCGCCCCGCGAACGGAAAGAGAAAAAAGTGCGGCCCGTCACGCCCCTGCCACTTCTCCACCAGCAGCGTGTCGGCGTCGGGCAGCCGGCTCCACTTCGACTGCACGGCGAGCAGCGGCAGCACGGCGGCCACTTCCCGCGGCGCGTGCCGCTCGCCGCCGGGGGAGGTGGCGCCGGCCACGAGGTCGAGCACCGCCGACGAGAGCAGCGTGGAGAGCGGCATCCGCCCGCCGTTCCAGCGCGGCACCTGCAGGGGCGCGGTGGTCCGCGCCCGCTTCACCCAGGCGGTGAGGCCGTCGAACCGAAACAGCACCAGCGGGCGGCCGGCGAACAGAAAGCGATCCCCTGCCTTGAGCCGCGAGACGAACGACTCCTCCACGGTGCCGAGCCGACCGCCGCGAACCCACTTCACCTCCACCGTCGCGTCGCCGGCGATCGTGCCGATCGCCATCCGATGCCGCCGGGCGATCGCCTGGCTGGCGACGTACCAGCGGCCGAAGCGGTCCTTGATCCGGGCGTAATCGGGATAGGCGGCCAGGGCCGGCCCGCCGCGGGCCGCGAAGTCCAGCGCCCACCGCCAGGAGGCGTCGTCGAGGTCGGCGAAGGCCCGCGTGCCCTGGACCTCCGCGCGGAGCTCGGCCTCACGGAAGCCGCCGCTGCAGGCCACCGTGACGATGTGCTGGGCGAGGCAGTCGAGCGCGGCGGTGAGCGGCGGGCGGGCCTCGACCGTGCCCGCCTCGGCGGCCCGCCGCGCGGCGGCACACTCGATGAGTTCGAGCGCATGCGTCGGCACGCACACCAGCCGGCCGACGGCGCCGGGCGCATGGCCGCTGCGGCCGGCCCGCTGCAGGAGGCGGGCGATGCCCTTCGGGCTGCCGATCTGCAGCACCTGCTCGACCGGGCCGAAGTCCACGCCGAGGTCGAGGCTCGACGTGGCGACGACGCATTTCAGTTTTCCGGCGCGGAGGCCCGCCTCGGCCTTGGTCCGCAGGTCGCGGTCCACCGAGCCATGGTGCAGGGCGATCGATTTCCGCCAGTCGGGCCGGGCCGTCGCGATCGCCTCGAACCAGCGCTCGGCCTGCGAGCGGGTGTTCGTGAACACGAGCGTGGTTGCGGCCCGCTCGACGGTCGCCACGACCTGCGGCAGGAGCCGCATCCCCATGTGGCCGGCCCACGGGAACCGCTCCATGCGATCGGGAATCAGCGTCTCGATCTCCAGGGGCCGCGGCACGTGGGCCGAGACGAGGCGGGCGGCGGCCGCGCGGGGCGGGCCGACGAGGGCCGCGACGGCATCGTCGAGATTGGCGAGCGTGGCCGACAGGCCCCACGACACCATCTCCGGCCGCAGCGACCGCAGCCGGGCCAGCGCGAGTTCCGTCTGCACACCGCGCTTCGTGGAGAGGAGTTCGTGCCACTCGTCGACGACCACCGTCTGCAAGTCGGCGAAGATCTCGTGGGCGTCGTCGAGCGAGAGCAGGATCGAGAGCGACTCGGGCGTGGTGACGAGCGCCGTGGGCCATTGGGCCCGCAGCCGGCGCCGGTCGGCCGCCGACGAGTCGCCGGTGCGCACTCCCACGCTCCAGCCCTGCACCACGCGGCCCACGCCGCGGAGCGGCTCCTCGAGGGCCAACGCCGTGTCGGCGGCGAGAGCCTTGAGCGGCGTGACCCACACCACCAGCGGACCACGCCGCGGATCCGCGGGAGCGGCCACCGACTCCGCCCGGGCTACCGCGCCGAGCCAGGCGGCGAGCGTCTTGCCCGTGCCGGTCGGCGCGTGGAGGACGCCGCTGGTGCCGGCGGCGGCTTCCCGCCACACCTGCTCCTGAAACGGAAACACCTCCCAGCCCCGGGCGGCGAACCACGCCCGGAAGCGGTCCGGAGCCGGAGGGTCTGCCGGCGTGTGGCCCGCCGGGGTCGCTGGCGGCCGCCGCGTGCGGGTTTTGGCCTTGCTCGTCACCAGGGCTCTCCCTGCACGGCCGGCTGGACGGGGGCGACCACGTTTCCCTGCACCGCCGGCACGTTTTCAGCCGAAAAATGGACCTGCTGCGAACCGCGAACTACCGTAGATCGTATAGCCTCCGTCCCCCGGAGCGACCCGCGATGCCTTTTGCCCAGCCGTCAGACTCCCATCCCAGGCCGTTTCGCCGTGGCAGAAAGCCGCCGCGGCGCGGGCGTGCCCTCGGGTCGTGGGAGCGATTGGGCCTGGGGGCGGGGCATGAGCCGCTCGAAATCCGCGCGCTGATGGCGGCCGATCTCGGTGTCGCCATCGACTCCGCGCACGTGTGGTACATGCCCGGCAGCCAGGTCACCTACACGGTGACGGTGAGCAATGCCGGCAGCTCGACGGCGACGGGGGCGGCCGTGTCCACCACGCTCGCCAGCCAGATCACGCGAAGCACGTGGACGGCCGCCTACTCGGCCGGCGGTTCCGGGCCCGCAGTCGGCGCCGGCAGCGTCGCGGGCACCGTCACGCTGCCCGCCGGCGGAACCGCCACGTTCACCGTCGTGTCGACGATCGGCCCCGCCGCGAGCGGCCCGCTCACGTCGACCGCGAGCGTATCCGTGGCCGGCGACACCAACACCGCCAACAACGCCGCCAGCGAGACGCTTCAGTTCGTCGCCCGGCCGTTGGTCGTGACCGACGACGTCGGTGCGGCGAGCACCTCGGCGGTGCGCGTGGTCGATCCGGCATCCGGGGTGGAGCGGGCGCGGTTCTTCGCCTACGAGCCCGGCTTCCGCGGCGGCGTGCAGACGGTGCTGGCCGACGTGGATGCCAACGGTCGGCCCGAGATCGTGACGGCGCCGGGCCGGGGCCGCGCCGGCGAGATTCGCGTCTTCACCCTCGATGGCGCCGAGTTGCCGCAGTACCGTTCGCTGCCCTTCGGCGCCGCCTGGCGGGGCGGCTTGAACATCGACGTCGGCGACGCGGACGGAGACGGCAGGCTCGACTTCGTGGCGGCTAAGGCCAGCGGCGACGGCGAGGTTCGCGTGTTCCGCGGGCAGTCCGGCGCTGATCGGGTGGCGAACGCCCCGTATCGCGTGATCCAGCCGTTCGCGGCGACCTATCTCGGGGGCGCGACCGTCGCCTTCGCCGACCTGGGCACGTTCGCCGGCGGCGCGACGGTCGATGCCGCGGTGCCCGACGGCCGGGCGGAGTTGCTGATCGGCAGCGGGCCGACGTTGGCACCGCAGGTGCAGGTGCGTGATCTTTCCGCCCCGGCGGCGCCCGTGATCGACACGATCCGGCCGTTCACGCCGACGGCGCTCGGCGGCGTGTCCGTGGCGGCGGCCCGTGTGAACCTCGACTCGGTGCCGGACGTCATCGTCTCGGCCGGCCGGCGGGGCGGCGGACTGGTGGAGGTGTATGACGGCCGGGTCGGTTCCGCGGCGAACGCCCGCCTCGCCGCATTCACCGCATTCGCGGGTCGTGGCACCGAGCCGACGGTCACCACGGCCACCGATACCGATGGCGACGGTCGCGCCGACGAGTTCCTCGTCGCCCAGGCCGGCGAGGCCGTGCGCCGGTTCTCGGCCGCGGGGCTCGCGCTCGGCACCCTGACGCCGCTGGCGGGCCGCGTGGACGCCGCCGGCGCGGTGTCGAACCCGGCCATCGTCACCACAGCCACCGGACTCCAGTACCGCGACCTCGTGGTCGGCACGGGCGCCCGGCCGTCATCATCGACCGCACAGGTGACGGTCAACTACGAGGGCAGGCTCCTGAATGGCACGCGGTTCGACGGCAACAACGGCACGCAGTTCAGGCTCAATCAGGTGATCGCCGGCTGGACCGAGGGCTTGGCGTCGATGCGGGTGGGCGGTCGCCGGCAGCTCATCATCCCGGCGAACCTTGCCTACGGCGCGGCGGGCAGCCCGCCGAACATCCCGCCGAATGCCACGCTCGTCTTCGACGTGACACTCCTGGCGACGACCTGACGCCTTCGCGGGCGGGTCGGTATGCCCCTTGTAGCGGCGGTCTCTGACCGTGCTCCCCGGCTCCCGCCGGGGGCTTTTTGGGGACGGTGCGTCGGGAAGCCCCGGGTGGAAACCCGGGGACACCGGGTACGAAACCCACCCCGCTGTCCATGCCGCACGACCGGGGGCGCTTTCCCGGTTCGAACCCATATGGCATGGCAGATGGGAAGAGCTGCGACGCGGAGTCCCCCGGCTTCCGCCGGGGGCTTTTTGTGTAAGCGTCAGGCCCGGAGGGCCGGTTTGCCCGGTAGCGGGCGGCCCGCCAAGCGAACCGCGGCACGATGCCGCGGGTTCGCGTGAATCATGCTCCCCGGCTTCCGCCGGGGGCTTTTTGTGGACGGTGCGTCGGGAAGCCCCGGGTGCAAACCCGGGGACCGACGCGCTTTTGCAGAACCGCTACCAGCGGGCCTCGAGGCCCAGGCTGGCGCCGTGGAGGAACAGCCCCGCGCCGCCGTTGAGGCCGCTGCCGCTGGCGCTCGACGCGCCGAAATCGAACTGGTTTGGCGCCAGCGCCACGCCCGACAGCCAGAGCAGGTTGTAGCCGGCCCGCAGGCCCCAGGTTTCGGTGAGGCGATAGACGAGCGTGGCGTTGATGTCGCCGATGAAGCCCACGCCTCCCTCCGTGGCCGACCGGGCCGGGCGGATCGGCGGGTCGGGCACGGCCGCGTCGACGATCGGATCCTGGGACTGGGACAGCGCCGTGCCGCACAGCGCCGCCTTGGCCCAGCCCTCGACCGCCCACCGCTCCCACTCCATCCGGCCGCGGCCGCCGAGCTGGCCGCCGAACAGGTTTGAAGAACTGCGCAAGGAATAGACTCCCGGCAGCGGGTTGCCGCCGCCGGTGAGCGTGAGGCCGGCCGACTCGTCGAGCCCGGCCCAGCGGAAACCCGCCAGCCAGTCGAACGTGCCGCGGCAGTACCCGTCGCACCGCCGCCACGGCTCGGCCGCGTCACGGCGGTAGCCGCCGTCATCGGCCCGTGTGAAGACGTTCGTCTCGATCGAGTTGAGCGTCGCGGCGTAGGTCGCCCGGGCCAGGCTGCGGCCGTTGAACTCGGGCACGAGCAGGGCGAGCGGATCCTGCGCCTGGACGTCGTCGGGGCCGCCGGCGGACCGTGAGGCGAACATGTTCCACACGCCCAGGTAGCCCACCTCCCAGCCCGCGTCGCCGTCGTTGACGCTGCCGTAGAACAGCCGCAGGCCCGGCTGGGTGGGGAACTGCAACTGACTCGTCGTGAGGATCGCGTTGCCGGCGCTCGCCGCGAGCGGCTGGTCGGTGGACTGGTTGTCACGCTGCAGGAAGAGCACGTCGGCGATCGCATAGGCCTCCGGCTCGGCCGCCGGCAGGGACGCGTTCACCGCCAACGCGGTGCCGACCAGGATCGCTGTGAGAGCACGGGCGTTGCGAAGCATGGATTCCAGTTCTCCCCCCATCCCGGCAGCCCGCTCCACGAGCGGTCGTCCCCCGAATCATTCGGCACATCCGGCACGGGGAATGAGAATCGTTGCGATCCGTGCATTCGGCCCGGCGGGCGGGGCAAGATGCGCAAGGCCGGCTGCGGCGGCTGGCCAGGATCACGGCGCCTGGCCGGCGTCGATCAGCGCCTTCAAGTCGGCGAGGTGGCCGGCGGCGGCGGGCTGCTTGTCCTTCCGCCAGCGGACGATCCGTGGGAAGCGGACCGCCACGCCCGACTTGTGTCGCGTGGACGCGGCCACGCCCTCGAAGGCCAGTTGAAACACGAGCGTGGGCGTGCAGATGCGCACGGGGCCGTGCTTCTCCACGGTGGTTGCCCGGACGATGCGGTCCACCTCGATGATCTCCGCGTCGGAGAGGCCCGAATAGGCCTTGGCGATGGTGACGAGCCTGCCTTCGTGCCAGACGCCGAGCGTGTAGTCGCTGTGCAGGCCGGCCCGGCGGCCGTGGCCGGCCTGGGCGTAGAGGAGCACGGCGTCGATCTCCAGCGGTTCGATCTTCCACTTCCACCAGTCGCCGCGAACGCGGCCCACGCCGTAGCCGCTGGCCAGCCGCTTGAGCATCAGCCCCTCCACGCCGCGGCCACGAGACTCGGCCCGGCGAGCGGCGAGCGCCTCCCACGATGCCCCGCTCACCGTCGGGGACCGGAAGACGCGGTCGCCTTCGGCCGCCGTCGCCGCGCCGGTCAGCAGTTCCGCGAAGCAGTGGGGCACGAGCCGTTCGAGCACCGCCCGCCGTTCGGCGAGCGGCCGCAGTCGCAGGTCGATGCCATCGGCCTCCAGCACGTCATAGGCGACGAACGCGCACGGCATGTCGGCGAGGATGCCCTTGGTCACCCGGCGCCGGCCGGCCCGCTTCGACAGCGCGGCGAACCCGAGCAGCCGCCGATCGCGCACGGCAAGGAGCTCGCCATCGAGCACGGTGCCGGCCGGCAGCGTCGCGCCCGCCCGCACGACCTCGGGGAAGGCCTCGTTGACGGGCTCCTCGCCGCGGCTCCAGACCGTGACGTCGGTGCCGCGGCACACCATCTGCGCCCGCATGCCGTCCCACTTCCACTCGGCCTGCCATGCCTCCACGGGGCCAAGGTCCGCAGCCACCTCTGGCGGCGTCGTGCGGTCGAGGGCCGACGCGAGGAAGAAGGGATAGGGTCGTCGGGCGTCGGCCGGCCCCGGCTCGGCGGCCAGCAGCCGCGTGAAGGCGGCACCATCGGCCACGGCATCGCCCATCAGTCGATGGGCCATCACGGCCGGCTCGACGCCCGCCACCTCGGCGAGCGCCCGGGCGACGAGCGTGCGCGACACGCCGACGCGGCAGCCGCCGGTGAGCAGCTTATGCCACACGATCCGCTCCCGCGGGGCGAGCCGTTGCCAGACCGCGAACACGACGGCCTTCTTGGCCGCCTCGTCGGCCGACCGCAGGCCGTGGATCGTGGTCCGCATGATCTCCGCGAGGCCCGCGTCTTCCGCTGCGGCGGGCGTCGCAGCGTCGTGCGCAGCGGTCGGCGCGTCGGGCAGCACGAGGGCCAGCGTCTCGGCGAGGTCGCCGACGTGGGCGTAGCATTCCTCCACGAGCCACGGCGGCAGGCCGCTCGCCTCGGCTGCCCAGGCCCGCAATTGGGTCGTGGAGACGGCCCGCAGCTGCCGGCCGCCGGAAAGCACCGCCAGGGCGCAGGCCGCGTCGTCGGGCGGGGCGGCCGCGAAATACTCTCGCAGGGCATCGACCTTGTCGGTGGTGCGCGAGGTGGCGTCGAGCCGCCAGTAGAGTTCGGTGAAGCGTTTCATCGGCGCGGACCGGAGGCCAGGTTCCGCCGCACGCATCATGCCATCCGGCTGTGCGTGGCACAAAGTCAGCGGCCTTTCGGCCGCGTGGACGAGGGCATGAAGGGGCTGTCTACGACCAACTGGACGGCGCCGCGACGATCGTGTCGACTTGGGGGTGCGGGAGCCAGACTCGGAGACGATCATGTCCGCGATCCAGCCGCCCCCCGTGCCGCCGGCCCGTCCGCCGCTGGCTGGCGCGTCCATCGGGCGCAGCGTGCCGCGGCAGTTCTTCGATGCCGTCGACGAGTTCGTGTTCACGATCTACCGCACCGGCTTCGTGCAGAGCCTGATCGTGCACGTCGCGGTGCTGCTCCTGCTGGCGGTGATCGTCGTCCGGCCCGACCTGCCGCGGCCGCCGGCCGTGGCCCTCGAGTTCGTGGCGGCCGGTCCGGAACCGGAGCCCGACGTCGCGGCGCTGGAACTGCCCGCCTTCGAGCCGGCGGAGCTGGAGGTCGTGGAGGATGCCGCGCCCGTTCCGAAACCGGAACTCGCCGTCGCGGAGCTGGATGCCGTCGAGGTCGATGCGGTCGAGCGAGCGCTGTTCTCGCTCGACGACCAGCCGGCCGGCCCCGATGCAACGGCGTTGCTTGCGGACGTGCCGCTGCCGGCCGGCGGCGCCGCCGGGGGAGCGGGCCATGGGCCGGGAGGCGGCCCGACGATCGGCGGTGAGATCGGCCGCCGGCTCAAGGCCGCCGGCGCGGGGACCGGCGACGTGCAGGTCTCCATCGCGTGGAGCAATGTCAACGACATCGATCTCCACGTGCTGGTCGAGCCGCTCGATCCGCGGGCCGGCAACTCGATCATCAACTTCATGAACCGCGTGGGCATCGCCGGCGGCTGCCTCGACGTGGACCGCAACGTGCAGCCGACGACGCGGACTCCGGTGGAGAACGTGTTCTGGGGACGCGGGGCGGCCCCGTGGGGACGTTACACGGTGGCCGTCCACCACTACCGCGACTGGGGCGGCGGGGATCCGACGGAGGTCGAGGTCGTGACGCTCGTGGATGGCAAGGAGGAACGGTTCTATGTCGTCCTGCGCCCGGGTGATCCGGTGAAGGTGGTGACGTCGTTTCGCCGGGGGCCGAAGGGCGGGGCCGCGGTCACGGGCATGTTTCCTCGGCTGCCTGTCCGCCCGTCGCGGCCGGAGGCCCGCGGTTACGCCCCGCCCGCGGCGCCGGTGCCGCTCGAGCCGCTCGAGTAGCGGTCGCGATCACGGCTCGTCGGTGGCGGCGTCAGGATCGGCCGACTCGTCCGCGGTCTCTTCGTCCACCGCGGCCGTATCGGGGGCCGACTCGCCCACGAACCGCGTCGGCAGCACGGCGGCGTCGAGGCCGCGGTCGCGGAGAAAGCGGGAAAAAGCATCGGCGAAGCCGTGGGTCGCCAGCACCCGGCCGGCGCCCGAAGCCTCCACCGCGGCGAGCAGGCCCGGGAAGTCGGCGTGGTCGGAGACGACGAATCCCCGGTCGAAGCCGCGCCGCCGGCGCACGCCGCGCAGCAGCATCCAGCCCGATGCCATGGCCACGCTCGCTTCCCCGAAGAGCTTGAGCCACGCGCTCCCGAGCACGCTCGGCGGCGCGATGACCAGCGCCCGCCCGCCCCCGACGCGGCGGGCCCGCGGCGGCACCCGGTCGATCGACGGCAGCCGCACGCCGCTGGCTCGGTAGGCCTCGACCAGCTTCATCACCGACCCGTGGGCCACGATCGGGCCGATCGCCGGATCGACCAAGGCCGCGATCCGCTGCGCCTTGCCCAGCGCGTAGGCGAGGATCACGCTGGTGCGGCCCGCGTCGCGGTTCATCCGCCACCAGGCGTCGATCTCCGCGGCGACGACGGCCGGCTCCTGCCAGCGGTAGACCGGCAGGCCGAAGGTCGACTCGGTGACGAACACGTCGCAGCGGACCGGCTCGAAGGCCGCGCAGGTCGGGTCGGGCTGCAGTTTGTAGTCGCCGGTGACGACCCATGTGACGCCCCCGTGCTCGATCCGGACCTGCGCCGAGCCGAGCACGTGGCCGGCCGGATGGAGCGAAACGCGCACGCCGTCGATGGACAGCGACTCGCCGTAGCGGAGCGTGTCGATCGTGGCCGCGCCGCCCAGCCGCGTGCGGAGCACGGTCTTGCCGGGCGCCGCGCACATGTAGCGATCGCAGCCGCTCCGGGCGTGGTCGGCGTGGGCGTGGGTGATGACGGCCCGCGGCACCCGGCGCCACGGGTCGACGTAAAAGTCGCCTCGCGGGCAGTAGAGCCCCGACTCGGTCACCTCGAGCAGATCCGCCACGGCAGTCTCATCCTCGCACCCGAGCCGGATTGGGCGCGGCCAACGCGAAAACGTGAGCGGCCTACCGATACGCCTGATTGCCGGCGGCCGGAAAGCGATACCCACCGAACCCCAGGGGAGCGTACCTCGGCCAATCGCCCGGGGCGACCCCTGGGGGCGTGCCATACATTTTCCAGGTGGGCGTGCGGGGATTCGTGGGGGGCACGAAGTACTTGGGCCGCGTGCCGTGGCCGGTGACGTAGGGCGAGGCGCCGGGCGCGTAGGGCGCCTGCCGCTGCGGGGTGCCGAGTGACATGGGAGAGCGGGGCCCCGAGAACCAGCGGCCGGCGGCGTGGGCAGCCGTGCAGGGGAGCAGGGTCACCAGGATGGCGCCGCACAGCAGGCTGCGGAGCGGACGGGACGAGTGACGCGGCATCGGGGCTGCTCCGCACGAGGGTGAGGTCATCAGGGCATCGTCAGAATCAGCCGGTCAACTTTGCCCGATCGGCACGGGCGCGAGCGGCGCCGATGGCGCCGGTCGTAGGGACGGGCGGGGCGGGATATGCAACTCCCGGCGGCAAGCGTTGCCCGGTGCCATGCGATGTGGGTTTGAACTGGGGAAGCGCGTGGAACCGTGCGGCATGGATGGTGGGGTGGTGTTCGTGGCCGGAGTCCCCGGGATGCCACCCGGGGCTTCTCGGGTTCGGCACAAGAGTCCCCCGGCGGAAGCCGGGGGACTCCGGGTTGCAACCCTTCCCGGGGCCCATGCGCTGCGAGCCCGAACGGCCGTGGAGGGCGATGCACGCCGACGGTCAGCCCGGATCGGCCGTCTTGCCGGGGATCGTCTTGTCACGGGCCGGCTTCGCGGGCTTGGCCGACCTGTGGTGCGAGCGGCCGTTGCGGGCCGGGGCGCCGGCCCAGCGGATGTCCAGTCGCAGGCCGAACACCTTCTCGAACAGGTCGGTCCGCCGCTCGGCGCCCCACAGATCGACCTGCGGCTCCGCCTCCGCCACCGCCTCGATCACCACGCGGCCATCGGCGACCCGGGCCCACACGTCGCTCACCTGCTGCGAGCGGCTGCGGTCGAGGCCGCCGGCGAGACGCAGGATGGCCGCCAGCCGCTGCACGCGCCGCTGGTCATCGGCGGACAGACGAGCGAGGTTTTCGTGCTTGCGCTTCGGATGGGCGCCGCGGTGGTAGCGGGCCACGTTGGCGATCAGCTCCAGGTCGTGGGGCCGCACCCCGGGCAGGCGGCTGTTGCGGATCAGGTGATAACTGTGCTTGTGATGCTGGTCGTAGTTGATGACGTAGCCCACGTCCTGGAGGCGGGCCGCGCACTCGAGCAGCAGGCGGTCGCCGGCCGGGAGGTCGAGCGGGCCGGCGAGCTGCTCGAACATCCGCCCGGCCAGGGCCGCCACCTTCCGCCCGTGCTCCAGCTCGCCCGAGCAGGCTGCGGCCAGCCGCTCGATCGCCTCCTCGCGCAGGGCGGGGTCGTCGGCGGCCGCGCCGCCGAGGGCCGCCTCGTCGAGCATCTCGCGGACCAGGCCGTCGCGGACGCCGCGGGTGTGGATCAGGAGCGTGTTGACGCGAAACCGCTTGAGCAACGCGTCGACGATCGACAGGCCGGCGATGATGATGTCGGCCCGGTCGGGCGTCATGCCCGCCATCCCGCGCCGGGCCCGCAGCGGCATCTTGCGGAGGCGGTCGAGCAGGTGCCGGACCTCGGCCTGCGAGACCTTGTAGCCCGCCACCGGCACGTCGATCTGCCGCTTGCCGGCCATCACGAGCTCGGCGAGCGTCGTGAACGTGCCGCCGCAGCCGATGAGGAAGTGCGGCGCGAACAGCGGCCGCGTCGTCCGCTTTTTGAGCATGGCGGCGATCTCGTCTTCCAGCCGGTCGACGCCCTCCTGGAAGGCCACCCCCTCGGAGCCTTCTCCCAGGCCGAACTGCTCCGTGAGCCGTACCGCCCCGAGGGGCGTGGAAAAGATCGACTCGATGAGGTTGCCGGTGGCGAATACGAGCTCCGTGCTGCCGCCGCCGATGTCGGCCACGATCACGTTCTTGCCGGTGAGGTCGAAGGCGTGCTGGACGCTGGCGAAGGCCAGGCGGGCCTCGCGCTCGCCGGAGATCACCTCCACGTCGAGCCCCACCTGCTCGCGGACGCGACGGCAGAACTCCGGCCCGTTGCGCGATTCGCGAACGGCGCAGGTGGCGATCGTCCGCAGGCTGGTCACCTGATAGCCGGAGGCGATCTCCTTGAAGGTTCGCAGGGCCGCGACGGTGCGGTCCATCGCCTCGTCGTCGAGCCGGCCCTGGGAAGACACGCTCCGTCCCAGCCGGGTGGGCTCCCGCTCCTCGTCGAGGATCCGGTAGTTCCCACCTCGGAGAGCCTCGGCGACCAGCAGCCGCACGCTGTTGGAGCCGATGTCGATGGCTGCCAGCCGGCAGGCCATCTCGGCCGACAGGTAGATCTGCTTTTCCTCGACCGGGTGGTCCATGCCGATTATTCCTGAATGGGCTCCGCCAAAATCATACCGTCCATTCACTACACTAATCAGCCCGTGGCAAAAGCCATCCATGGCCTTTGCCACTCGATCACCGGCTCGTTCAACACATGGATCTCGATTCCGCGTCATCGCCCGCCGCGCCCGTCGTGTACCCCCGGGGAAACGGCTGGTCAGCCGCGTCGGGTCTGGCCCTGACCGTCGGCAACTTCGACGGCGTGCACCTCGGCCACGCGGAGATCGTGCGGCGTCTGCGGGCGACGGCGGACCGCCTCGGCGTGCCGGCGGCCGTGCTCACGTTCGACCCGCATCCGGCCACCATCGTTCGGCCCGACGCCGCCCCCGCGCCGTTGACGACGCCCGCGCGGCGGGCCGAGCTTCTGCTGGCGCTGGGCCTCGACGCCGTCCTCGTGCAGCCGGTGGATCGGCGGTTCGTGGCCTTGGAGGCCGAGGCCTTCTATCACGACCTGCTCCGTGACCGGCTGCGGGCCCGGGCGATCGTCGAGGGGGCCGACTTCCACTTCGGTCGCGGCCGGCGCGGCGACGTGGGCCTGCTCGCCGCGCTGGCCGCCGCCGACGGCGTCGCGGTGGAGATCGTTCCCCCGGTCGCCGCCGCCGGGACGGCCGTCTCGAGCTCCCGCGTCCGCGAGCTCGTGGCGGCCGGCGACATCACCGCGGCGAACAGGTTGCTGACGGGGCCGTTTCGCGTCACTGGCGAGGTCGGGCACGGGGCTCACCGTGGCGCGGCACTCGGGTTCCCGACGGCGAACCTCACCGCCATCGCCACCCTCCTCCCGGCGGCCGGCGTGTATGCCGCCCGCGCCGTGCTGCCCGACGGTCGCGTGCACGCCGCTGCGGTTCACATCGGCCCCAATGCGTCGTTCGGAGAGACGGCGCTGTCGGTGGAGGCGCACCTCGTCGGCTTCACCGGCGATCTCTACGGCAGTCGGCTCGACGTTGACTTCCTCGCGCGGCTCCGTGACACTCGTCGCTTCGACGCGATCGACGATCTGGTCGCCCAGATGCGGTCCGACGTCGAGGCCGCCGCGCGGATTGCGCCGCCGCCGGCCACGGGCCCTGCACCACGGAGTGACCATGCGACTTGACTGGGCGAGCCTGCTGGAAGTCCTGCGGTCATGCCAGCGGGTGGTGCTCACCAGCCACGTGCGGCCCGACTGCGACGCGCTGGGCAGCGAGCTCGGCCTCCACGGGATCCTCGCGGCCCTCGGCAAGGACGTGCGGATCGTCAACGCCCAGGCCACGCCCGCGAACCTGAAGTGGATCGATCCCGACCGGCGGATCGAGTCGCTGGCGGAGGGCGTGAAGCCGGCCGACCTCGCCGACCGCGACCTGTTCATCGTTCTCGACACCAGCGCCTGGGCGCAGCTGGGGGCGATGGGGGACGTAGCCAAGTCGATGCGCGACCGAGTGCTCGTCATCGACCATCATGTCAGCGAAGACGACCTCTCAGACCGCTGGTTCAAGGACACGGCGGCCGAGGCGACCGCCCGCATCGTCTACGAGATCGGGCTGCGGCTTCGGGTGCCGCTCACGGAACGGATCGCCACGCCGCTCTACGCCGGCCTGTCCACCGACACCGGTGGCTTCCGCTTCCCGAGCGTGAGCGGCGAGAGCTTTCGGATCGCCGGCCGGCTCGTGGACGCGGGCGCGAACCCGACCGCGATCTACCGTGAGCTGTTCGAGCAGGATTCGCTCGCCCGGCTCCACCTCGTGGGCCGCACGATCGCCGGCGCGGTCACCTCCCACGACGGCCGGGTGATCGTCTCGACCGTGCGGCAGAAGGACATCAAGGAGGTCAAGGCGCAGCCCGCCGACACCGAGGATCTCGTGAACCTGACCCTCGCCGTCAAGGGAACCGAGGTGGCCGTGATCCTCATCGAGCAGCCCGACGGCCGGATCAAGGTCAGCTTCCGCAGCCGCGGCCGGCTCGACTGCAACGCCCTGGCCGCCCGGTTCGGTGGCGGCGGCCACAAGGCCGCGGCGGGCACGCTCGTGGACGGCCCGTTCACGGCCGCCCACGAGCGGGTGGTGGCGGCGGTGGACGAGGCCTGGCTCGCGCTCCAGGCGGCATCCGCCTGACCGGTGACGTTCGACCACCCCGCAATTTCGGAGCATGCAGCCATGGCACGACCGTCGTCTGATCGTCCCGCTCCCGACGCCGACCCGCGGCGCGGGTTCCTCGCCAAACTGGCGGCGATCGCCTGCGGCGGACTCGCCACGCTCACGCCGCTGGCCGCCGGCCTGTGGGCGTTTCTCGATCCGCTGGGCCGGCGGTCAGCCGCGGCCCGGTTCGTGCCCGTGGCGGAACTGGCGGCGATTCCCGCCGACGGCTTGCCACGCCGATTTCCGGTGGTGACCGATCGCAAGGACGCCTGGACCGGCTACGCCGCGGAACCCGTGGGCGCCGTGTGGCTGCGGCGCGAGACGGGCAGCGACGTCGTGCAGGCGCTCTCCGCCACCTGCCCGCATGCGGGCTGCTCCGTGGAGATGGCCGCCGGTGGCACCTGCTTTCGTTGCCCCTGCCACAACAGCGAGTTCACCTTCGGCGGTGGCATCGTCGCGCCGAGCCCGAGTCCGCGGCCCATGGACGCGCTCGACTGCCGGGTGGACAAGGATGGTGGCGTCGCCGTGCAATGGCAGGTCTTTCTGGCGGGCATCGCCGACAAGGTGGCCAAGCGATGAAACCCGGCACTCCTCCCCGTCGCGGGCCGCTCGGCCGGCTGGCCGACTTTCTCGACGACCGCACCGGCTGGCGTGGTCTCGTCCATGAGGCGCTCTTCGAGCGGGTGCCGGGCGGGGCCCGGTGGCGGTACGTGTGGGGCAGCACGCTCGTGTTCGCGTTCATGACGCAGGTGATCACGGGCTTGTTCCTCTGGGCGAGCTACGCCCCCAGCGCCCAGACCGCCTGGGAGAGCGTCTACTACATCCAGCATGAGATGACCGGCGGCTGGCTGCTCCGCGGCATCCACCACTTCATGGCCCAGGCGATGGTGGTCCTGCTGGCCCTGCATCTGCTCCAGGTGGTGATCGATGGCGCCTACAAGGCGCCCCGCGAGGTCAACTTCTGGCTCGGGCTGGTGCTCATGATTCTCGTGCTTGGCATGGCGCTCACCGGCTACCTGCTCCCCTGGGACCAGAAGGGCTATTGGGCCACGATCGTGGCCACGAACCTCGCCGGGATCGTGCCCGTCGTGGGGCCGTCGCTCCAGCAGGTGATCGTGGGGGGCAGTGAATACGGCCACCATACGCTGACGCGGTTCTTCGCCCTGCACGCCGGATTCCTCCCGGCGACGCTCGTGCTGTTTCTCGTCGTCCACCTGGCCCTGTTCCGCAAGCACGGCCTCCATGCCAAGCAGCCGATCACGCGGCCTGACGCGATGTTCTGGCCCGACCAGGTGCTCAAGGACGCCGTGGCGATGCTGGCGGTGATGGCCGTGGTGCTCGGCGTGATCCTCGTGCCGGCGGTGCGGACGATGCTCGCCGGCGGCGCAGTGGACTGGGGCCACGTGGGCGCCGAGCTCGGCGCCCCGGCCGATCCCGCCGAGTCGTACGCCGCCGCCCGGCCCGAGTGGTACTTCCTCTTCCTCTTTCAGTTTCTCAAGGTCTTCGAGGGCTGGGGGGCGACGGGCGAGTTCCTGGGGGCGATCGTCGTGCCTGGCCTGATCATGGGCGTGATGTTCCTGATGCCGATCATCGGCAACTGGCGGCTCGGCCACCGCTTCAACGTCGCCTTCACGCTGGCGATCCTGGCGGGGGCCGGCCTGCTCACGGCGCTGGCGCTGAACGAGGACTACTGCTCGCTGTGGATCGACAAGACGACGCTCGCCGACGCGGAGAAGCTCCACAACGAGACCGGGGGCGACGAGCAGAAGATCGCCGCGGCGCTCGGCAACGATCCGGCGAAGATCGCGGCCATGCGGAAGCAGCTCGCCAAGCTCGAGGCCTGGCGCAACTCACACGCCTTCCTCGCCGCCTCCAGCCGGGCGAAGGTCGAGGCCGAGCGGGCCGTGGAGCTCGCCGGTCGGCCGGAGCGGATTCCGCCGACGGGCGCCCTCGACCTCGTCCGCCGCGACCCGCTGCTCCGCGGCCCGAAGCTCTTCGGCCTCCTCGACGGCAAGGACTGCGCGAGCTGCCACGCCCATGTCGATCCCGCGGCGGCCGACGCGGCCGGGAAGTTCGCCGTCGCCTCCGCCGCCAACCTCCACGGCTTCGGCACCGCCGCCTGGGTCCGCGGTCTCTTCGACCCGGCGCGGGTGGCGGGGCCGGAGTACTTCGGCAATACGGCCCACAAAGACGGCGACATGGTGGCGTACGTCCGCGACGAGATGACCGACCGCGAGAAGTGGAAGCCCGACGAGATCGAGGCGGTGACGATGGCGCTCGCCGCCGAGGCGGGCCTGCCCGATCCGTCCGCCACGGCCGCCCAGCTGGAGCGGGGCCGGGCCCTGATCGCCGCCGGCGACCGCTGCGGCGCCTGCCACGAGTTCGGCGGCAATGGCACGGGTCTGGGGGCGGCGCCCGACCTCACCGGCTGGGCCGGCCGCGACTGGCTCGTGGGGATCATCGCCGATCCGACGCATGAGCGGTTCTACGGCGACTCCAACGACCGAATGCCGGCCTTCCAGAAGGCCATGCCGCGGGAGCAGATCGAGATTCTCGCCGACTGGCTGCGGGGCGACTGGTATCGGGCGGCCGACGCGCGCGGGGCTGCCGCGGAGTAGCGGGGCGGGGAGGGGTTGCCCCTGCCCCATCGCCGGACGTTCGCTGCGGGCATCCTGCCCTTCGCTCACTCGGAGGTGCCGGGCGCTTCGGCGGGCACCGATCCGCCGCAGGCGGATTGGTCGGCCTGCGCTGGGCACCTACGCCGGCTCCTGGGGCAGGGGCAACCCCTCCCGGGATGCCGCAGACGGGGTGCGGCAGCCTGGAGGGCTTTCTATGATTCAGGAAGACGATTGGCACCGGCGGTCATCGACCGCCGGCGCCACTATCTGTAGCGGCGGTCTCTGACCGTCGATTCCGGACGTCCTTCTCAACAACCTCGCAGGTTCCGCATGTCCTCGAACTCCTGGCTGATGACGATGGCGGTGCTGCTCACCGCTGGTGCCGCGCTCGGGGACGAGCCGCCGGTGCGGAAGGAGTCGCCGCCGGGGAGCGTGGCGATCGCGTTCGTCGGCGACATCATGCTCGACAACGGGCCCGGGCATGCGATCGCCTCCGGCCGTGATCCGTTCGCGGCCTGCGCGGAGCTGCTCCTCGACGCCGACTTTACCGTCGGCAACCTGGAGTGCGTGCTCGGGAAGGGTGGAAAGCAGGTGCTCAAGGAATACACGTTCCGCGCCGCCAGCGATTCCCCGCGTTATCTGAAGCGATACTTCTCCGCCGTCTCCGTCGCCAACAACCACGCCATGGACTTCGGCCCCGACGGGCTCGTCGAGTGCCTGCGGATCCTGGCGGCCGAGGGCATCCCGCAGGTGGGCGGCGGCGCCGATCTCGCGGCGGCCCGGCGACCGCTGGTGCTCGAGCAGCACGGCATCAAGGTGGCGATCGTCGCGGCCAACGGCTTCCAGGCCGCGAAGTCGGCCGCGACCGCGACGACGCCGGGCGTCGCGCCCCTCGACGAGGCGGCACTGCTCGCCGACATCGCCGCCGCGGGGAAGGTGGCCGACTTCGTGGTGCCGTTCGTGCACTGGGGGCCGGAACTCGTCGCCCAGCCGCGGGCGGCCGACCGGGCACTGGGCCGGAAGATGATCGCGGCCGGTGCGGCCGCCGTGATCGGCGGGCATCCGCACATCACGCAGACGGTCGACGTGCACCGCGGGGCGCCGATCGTCTACAGCCTGGGCAACTTCGCGTTCGACTACTATCCGGTCGATCCGCCCGAGTGGACCGGCTGGGTCGCGCGGCTCACGTTCACGAAGGGCCGGCCGGTCGAGTTCGAGACCCACGCCGTGGTCCTCGACGCCGCCGGCCTGCCCCGGCCCGCCCGCGAGGACGACTGACGACGCACGGCAGGTGTTGCCAGTGCCCCGTCAGCCGCAGCGGGCGGCCACGGATCTCACCGGCGGGTGAGGGCGTCGCGGATCTCGCGGAGCAGCACCACGTCTTCCGGCGGGGCGGCCGGCGCCTCGTCCGCCTTCGAATCGAAGCGGGCCTTGGCGGTGTTGATCAACTTGATGACCAAGAACAACGACGCCGCCACGAGCAGGAAATCGACCACCGACTGGATGAAGGGACCGTAATTCAGGATCGGATAATCCTGAAAGGCCATCACGGGCTTGCCGCCATCCAGCACCGGCGTGCCGTCGGCGTTGAGCTTGGGGGCTTCCGTGCGGATGCGGTAGGCGAGATCGGCGAAGTTCACGCCATACTTGCTCGTCAGCAGATTCAGCGGCGGCAGGATGATGTTCGAGACCAGCGAACTGATGATCTTGCCGAATGACGCGCCGATGACCACGCCCACGGCGAGGTCGATGACGTTGCCGCGCATCGCGAAGTCGCGGAATTCCTTCATGAGTCCCATCGTTCCATCTCCTGTACACGGGAAGCCGAGAATCGGGATTATGGATCAGCCGCTGCCGGCCCGGGAAGACTGGAGCAGTTTTTCCCGTCTTGCAGGGACATCGCGGCGGCCGTCAGGCCACGCCGCCGAGGACCGTGGCCCGGGCGACGCGGCCCACGCCGAGCATGTAGGCGGCCGTCCGCAGCGGCACCTTGCGGGAGCCGGCCAGCTGCCACACCTGCTCGAAGGCCTCGCCCAGGATCCGGTCGAGCTCCTGCCGCACGCGGTTGATGCCCCACTGGTAGTGCTGCCGGTTCTGCACCCACTCGAACCAACTGGCCGTCACGCCGCCGGCATTGGCGAGGATGTCGGGCAGGACGACGACGCCGCGGCCTTCGAGGATGGCGTCGGCGTCGGGATCGGTCGGCGCGTTGGCCCCCTCGACGATGATCGGCGCCCGCACCGCGGCGGCGTTGGCCGCGGTGATCACGCCGCCGAGCGCGGCGGGAATGAGCACGTCGCAGTCGAGCGCGAGTAGCTCCGCGTTGGTGAGCGCGTCGCCCCCGGTGAACCCGTCCAGCCGGCCGCCGTGGGCATGGGCGTGACGCAGAAGCTCCAGGACGTCGAAGCCCGCGGCCCGATGGAAGCCGCCGCCCGCGTCGCTCACGGCCACGATCAGGCACTCCGCGTCGTGGAGGAACTTGGCGGTGTGGGTGCCGACGTTGCCGAAGCCCTGGATCGCCACCCGTGTGCCCGGGATGCGGCGGCCGAGCCGGCTCAAGAGCTTGAGCGTCAGGGCGCCGACACCGCGGCCGGTCGCCTCGTCGCGGCCGGGAATGCCGTGATACTCCACCGGCTTGCCCGTCACGCAGGCCGGAGCGAAGCCGTGGTAGCGGCCATACTGGTTCATGATCCAGGCCATCGTGTCGGCCGTCGTGCCCATGTCCGGGGCCGGGATGTCGACGTCGGGTCCGAACAGGTCGTGGATCGCGTCGACGAACCGCCGGGTCACCCGCTCCAACTCCCGCTGCGACCACAGGGCCGGGTCGATCGACACGCCCCCCTTGGCACCGCCGTACGGGATGTCGACGACGGCCGTCTTCCAGGTCATCAGGGAGGCCAGGGCCCGCACCTCGTCGAGGTCGACGTGCGGATGGTAGCGCAGGCCCCCCTTCATGGGGCCACGGGCGTCGTTGTGCTGCACGCGGTAGCCGATGAGCGTCGCCAGTTCGCCGGAGTCACGCTCGATCGGGATCTGCACCTGGACCTCGCGCTTGGCGGTGAGCAGCAGTCGACGCATGCTCTCCGAGAGGTCGAGCTGGTCGGCGGCCCGGTCGAAGGAGATGCGGGTGGCTTCGCTGGCGCGCATGGCGTCGTGCCTCGCTGGGTGGGGACGGGCCTGTCGACGGCCGGCCGCAGAATGGTAGCGGGCGTCGGGGCCGGCTCACAAGGAACGGCCGCCCGGCGGCTTTCGTCAGCACACGCTACCATGCGTGGATCCGAGGCCCGCCGCCGATGCCCACTCCTTCCGTCGACGAGTTCTGGAACCTGCTGGCCCGCAGCCGGCTCGTCGATGCCGGTGCCGTCACCGCGCTTCGTGCCGCGTGCGCCGCGGCCGGTTCGGCCGGCGGCACGAAGGCGACGGCGCAGTGGCTCGTGGACCGCGGCGTGATCACGCGGTGGCAGGCGAAGCGGCTGGCGATCGGCGACCTGGGGCCGTTCTTCCTGGGAGATTACCGGCTCCTCGAGCGGCACGAACGGCAGGGGGACGGGCTGCTCTTCTCGGCGCGGCACGATCCTTCCGGCCGGGCCGTGACGCTCATGCTCCTCAACGCCAAGCGGTGTAAGGAACTCGATGTCTGGACGGCGATCGTCCGCCGTACGACCGCCGCCCACCAGGCGACCGACCCGATGCTTTCGCGCACCTGGGCGTTGGAGCAAGCGGCAGGCAGCCGGTTCATCGTGTGCGAGGCCGTGGCGGGAGTTCCGCTGGCCGAAGAGCTGGCGCGGCTCGGGCCGCTGCCGCCGCCGCAGGCGGCGGTGCTCACCCTGCAGGTGGCCCGCGCCGTGGCGGAGATCCATGCGGCCGGGGCGGTGCATGGCGCACTCGCGCTCGACGTGCTCCTTCGTGAGCCGGCTGCCGCCGGCGCTCCGGAGCGGAACGGCCGTGTGCGGCTCCTGCAGTTTCCATTGGTCGGCGATCCGCATGCCGTGTCGCTGCTGGCGGCCGTCGCCACCGAAGCGGAGGTGGCCGCCCTGGGACGGCGGGCGTCGTTCATCGCGCCCGAGCTGCTGCTGCCCGGGCAGCCGTGCGATCCGCGATCCGACGTCTATGCCCTGGGCTGCATATTTCACGCCCTGCTCACCGGCACGCCGCCGTGCTGGCAGGGCGACCCGCAGGCCACGCTCCGCCAGGCCGCGTTCGCCGGTCCACAGCCGTTGGGACCACCGATGCCGCCGGAAATCGCGGCCCTGGTGCGGTCCATGACCGCCCGCGACCCCGATGCCCGCTACCAATCGGCGGGTGAAGCGGCCGATGCGATCGCCGGTTGCTGTGGCATCGCCCCGCCGCCATCCGCCTCGCTCGAACCCGCGGATGCTGCGTTCTGGCCCAACGCTGACGCCGGCAAAGCGATCCACGCCGATGGCACCGACTCCGCCGACGGGTTCGTCTGGCAGCCGACCGCGGCGCGGGCTTCGGCCGGTCCCCGTGAGTCGGCGGCGGTCGCTCCGCCTCCGGGCCGTGCCGCCGCGCCGTTCGCAGCCCGCCGCCGTGCCGCACGGCTGATCGGCGGTGGGATCGCGGCGCTGGTGTTCATGGCAGCGGCCGGGCTGGTGGTGTCGCGACTCGACCTGGGCGGAACGAAGGGCAGGCCGAAGTCGACGGTCCGCCGCGTCGAGGGCAAGCCGGCTGCCCTTCCGGAGGGTGACCGCGGGATGACCACGGAGACCGCGGCCGCTGCCTCCGCGCCCAGCGCCGATTCGTCGCCCGCGGGGGGGCCGGAGCCGGCGCCGCCGGCCGCGGCGAAGCCGGTTGCCATAGAACGCCAGATCATCGTGGATGACCCGACCCTCCCCTGGGCATCGCCGACGTCCGGCCTCCCGCCGCGGCTGGCATTCCTGCCGCCCGGCTCACAGCTCGTCCTGCTCGCCCGCCCCGCCGCGGCGCTCGGCGACGACGAGGGGCGTCTTTTCTACAAGGCGCTGGGGCCGGCGGCGGAGTCGGCGTCCAAGACGCTGGCCGCGTGGTGCGGCTGCGAGCTCGCCGACATCGAGACGTTGCAGGTCGGCTGGCAGGCCGGCCCGACCGGCGAAGTGTTCCAAGGCTTCATGCTGCGGGTCGTCGCACCGCGGCGGATTCCGGAGGACGAGGCAGCCCGTCGGGCCGCATGGGGGGCGACGACCGCCGTCGAGGTCGAGGGGCAGACGATCCACAAGGGAGAGCGGCTCTGCTTCTGGGTGCCTGCCTCGGAGCAGGGCCGCACGCTGGTGGTGGCGCCGGAATCGCAGCTGCGGGAGATCGTCGCCGCGGCGGCGGTCGCTCCGGCCGAGGGGCTCGCCGCGAGCCTCCCGAAGGACACGGAGACGCTCGTCGGCATGCTCGACGCGGATCGCCACCTCACGCTCTTCGGGTCGCCGCACTACCTGATGCACGATGGCCGCCGCCTCCTCGCCGGCCCGCTGGCCCGCCTCGCCGACCCGCTGGCGGCGTTCTTCGGCGACGCGATCCACGCGGCGGCGCTCTCGCTGCATTTCGGCGCCAGCGCCTACGCCGAACTCGACGCCGTCGCCACCGCCGACTCCCCCGCCGGCAGGCTCGCCCCGGCGCTCAAGGCTGCGGTGGCGGCCGCGCCCGACGCGGTGGAGGAGTATTGCGTGGCGCTCGAGCCGGCCGCGTACGGCCGCAAGCTGGTGATGCGGCTGCCGCAGATGATTCGCATGCTGGGGGCGAACCTCCGCGCGGCCGCCGAGGCCAGGGGGGTCGTGCTCAACGCCTACCTGCCGCGGCACGCCGCGCACAATCTCGCCCTGGCGACCGAACTCGCCCTCGCCCAGTCGCCGGGCCGGTCCGCTCCTGTGCAGGTCCCGGGGCCGGCGGCCGCGCAGGACGCCCTCGGCAGGCTGCAGAAAAAGATCACGCTGACCTTCGTCAAGGACACGCTCGAGCGGTCGATCCAGTTGATTTCCGATGAGATCGGCGTGCCGATGGAGATCCTCGGCACCGACCTGCAGCTCGAGGGCATCACGAAGAACCAGTCCTTCGGCCTCGACGAGCGGGACAAGACCGCCGAAGCGGTGCTGCGGGTGATCCTCGCCAAGGCCAACCCCGACGGCAAACTCGTGTTCTTCGTGCGGAAGAGGGATGGCACGGAGACGATCGAGATCACGACCCGGGCCGCCGCCGCGAAACGCGGCGACACGCTCCCGGCAGGGCAGTGAACGCCCCGGGCTCGAGCGGAAGCCGTCTCACCCCAGCAGGGCGACGGCGACCGACATGTAGAGCACGATCCCCACGATGTCGACGATCGCCGACACGAAGGGGTTGCTCATCAGCGCCGGGTCGAGTCCCAGCGAGCGGAAGAGCAGGGGCAGGGCCGAGCCGACGAGCGTGCCCATCAGCACCACGCCGATGATTGTCAGCGGGATCACGGCCGCGGCCGCGGCGGTCGGGGCGTAGGCGAGGGCGAGCAGGTAGCCCGGCACGGCCAGCAGGCCGCCGAGCAGCAGGCCGAGGGCCAGCTCCCGCCGCAGGATCCGTGGCCAGTCGGTGAGCCGGCAGTCGCCGGTCGACAGCGCCGTGATCACGAGCGTGGCCGACTGGTTGCCGGAGTTGCCGCCGCTGGCGATCACCAGGGGGATGAAGGCCACGAGCCAGGCGTGCGGCGACTGCCATTTGGCGAGCACCATGGCCGTCACGGCCGCGGTCGCGAACAGGATCGCCAGCCACACGCCCCGCTTCCAGGTCATGGAGACGAGCGCGGCCTCCAGGTAGCTCTCGCCGAGGGGTTGGATGGCCGCGATCCGCTGGGCGTCGTCGGTCGCCTCCTGGCGGACGGCGTCGAGCACGTCGTCGTGGGTCACGATGCCGACGAGCCGGTTGCGGTCGTCGACGACGGGAATGGCGATGAAGTCGAAGCGGGCCAGCTTCTCCACCACCTTCTCCCGCGGCTCCTCGACCCGCACGCTGATCGGGTCGCGCTGCATGAGGTCGGCGACGAGGGCCGTGGGTTTGGCGAGGATGAGGTCGCGGAGCGACACGAAGCCGAGCAGTTTCCGTTCGCCGTCGAGCACGTAGATGTAATAGATCGACTCGCTGTCGGGGGCTTGGGAGCGGAGCCGCGTGATCGCCTCGCCGGCCGTGACGTCGGCCGGCAGCGACGCATACTCCGTCGTCATCAGCGACCCGGCCGAACCTTCCGGGCAGGAGAGGAGCATGCGGATGTCGTGCCGTTCGGCCTTGGCCACCAGCGGCAGGATCTCCTCGACGAGATCGGGGTCGAGTTCCCGGAGGAGGTCGTCGCGATTGTCAGCCGCCATCCACTCGATGAGCGGCCCGAGGTGGGCCCGGTCACCCGCCTTCACGAGCTCCACCTGCCGCGGCATCGGGTAGTAGGGAAAAATCTCCGCCTGCCGCTCGACCGGCAGGGCCTCGAGCATTCGCCAGAGCTCACCGTCGTCGAGCCCCTCGGAAAACTCGGCCACGGTGGCGGGATGAAGCTCCGCGGCCACCTCGCGCAGGCCGGCCGTGTCGCTTTCGGCGAGCATCACCCGCAGTTCGGGAATGAGGATCGGGTTGGCGACGGACATGGCGGGGCGGTCGGCAGACGGGATGGGCCTATACTGCGAGGCGATCGCGATCACGGGCCAGTATGACATGAACGACCGCAGAGTCGAACGCCGAAACCCGTTCCTGTCGGTGTGCTTCATCGTCGTGATGTGCGGCGCCGGCACGGCCGCGAACGGGGGGGATGCGGCGCGGGGCCGAGAGCATCTGCTCGCGCACGCCTACCTGCCGGCCGACTTCGACCAGGAGGTCTTTGACGAGCTCTGGACCACGTGGGAGGAGCCGCTCAAGGCGCGGGCGGCGCGGGCGCCGGTCGCCGAACGGCGCCGGATGGCGATGGATCGCTACGGGCTCACGCCCCACCCGGACGACCCCTCGCGGTCGCTGCAGTACGTCGTCGGGGCCGACGGCGCGTGGACGATGAGCTGCCTGGCCTGTCATCAGGGGCAGGTGCAGGGCCGGACGATTCCCGGCGTGGCCAACTCCACCTACGCCCTGGAGACGCTCACCGAGGAGGTGCGGGCCGTGAAGGTCCGCCAACGGAAGGCGTTCGGCCACATGGATCTCGGCTCCCTGTTGTTGCCTCTCGGCACGACCGTCGGCACGACCAATGCCGTGATCTTCGGCGTCGCCCTGATGCGGCACCGCGACGCGGACCTCGCCATCGTGCAGCGGCCGCCCCGCTTCGACCTCCTGCACCACGACATGGACGCCCCGGCCT
>Ga0209985_10001217_pt1 | contig 25874 bp, 19 predicted proteins | sample NOAtaG_FD_187305 | JGI IMG/M metagenome (GOLD analysis project Ga0209985, IMG submission 187305) | Freshwater lake microbial communities from Lake Erie, under a cyanobacterial bloom - NOAA_Erie_Diel6S_1000h metaG (SPAdes) (version 2) | ecosystem: Environmental > Aquatic > Freshwater > Lake ...
CACTCTTTTCTTTTGTCTTGGCTTGTCTAATTTACTTCAATTCTCTCCTACCGCCTGCTTGGTACCTCAAGGTCTATTCTCTTGTAAGCCTTACAGGAGTCTGCTTTCTCATGCTTTTCTTTCTGGAGAAGATTGAGACCTACACCCGCACGTGCAGCCTATTAAGGACCACAGCCCTTGGGGGGACTGCTATTTGCATTCTATTCCGCTTCTTGGACCTAAGGCAGGCCTATATTCTGAGCGTGATGGCTTTTCAAGCCTTCGCGCTCGGGGTGGTGAGCGTGACCATCTATCTTGCTATTAAGCACAAAATAAGTGGAACGATCTACCTGATCACTGGAGCTTTAGTGAGCAATGCTCTGCACTTTACAGTCGTCTACAAAGTTGTAACAGATGCCAACGTCGAAATTGGCTATGCGAACATGCTCGCTAATTTCTCGATGACAGTCGCGCTCGCTCTTGTCAACGCCCGTGAATTTGCCGATACGTTCCGTAACTCGGAAAAGATGCGGCGCGAACTCGAACGCTTGGTAGAAGAAGTAAAGCAGAAGGAGGAGGCTCGAACTCTCTTCTTTCAGAACACCTCTCACGAACTCCGCACTCCGCTTAACGGTATCATTGGCTTCATGCGCCTTATCGGGCAGGGCAAATACGGAAGTGTGCCTGAGGCTGCCGAGCAGCACATTCAGAAATGCATTCGTCTAGCAGTCAGCCTCAAGCATCAGGTGAACACCATCCTGGATCTTGCCAAGTCCAAGAAGGGCAATCTTCTCCTTCATAACAGTGTGATCAGCCTAAGCGAACTCAGCAAGGAGGCGAATGATTTGGCTGCAGGCTTGCTCTTGAATCATGAGGATCGAGGCTTCACGCTTCATCGGTCGTGGTCTCAGGAGCAGAATCTATTCATCGGCGATCACGATAAAATTCGAGCCATGATCCGCAATCTTCTCGGTAATGCCTTTAAGTTCAGAGATCCGGAACGACCCAATCAAGTCACCCTGACGATCAAACGGGATGAGGAACATCTCATCATAGAGGTCCAGGATACAGGAATCGGTATTGCCCCCGAACATCAGAGTATCATCTTCGAAGAGTTTAAGCAGCTCGCAGCCGACGCCCGTCGTGCTTACGAGGGCACGGGACTTGGTCTTGCCATGGTGAAGGATTACATCCGCCTGATGGGGGGAACCGTACAGGTGGAAAGTCAGCTTGGTGTCGGTAGTCACTTTACCCTGAACATTCCGGCCCAAAAAGAAGTTCATCTCCAAAAAGATATAGTTTCCTTGAGCGACACCGAAATTGGCCCCTTGAATCCTCGTCAAGCATCCCCCCAACAGGCCGTCACGACCCAGCATAGCTACAGGATTTTTGTCGTTGATGACCATGAAATGAACTGCGAGGTCTTGAAGGATCTCTTGGAGCATGAAGGCTACAAGGTCAAGGCCTTCATAGATGGCCGCGAGGCCCTTAAGTGGATGCGCCGAGAGCCGCCAGATCTTGTGCTCTTGGACTTGATGATGCCTTTTTTCTCTGGTGAAGATACACTCCGAGCCATGCGTGCAGAAGACGGCTTAAAAGATATTCCCACAATCCTCGTCACGGCCAGGGCGAGCGAAGATGATCGACTGTTTGGCTTGAGCCTCGGTGCTGATGATTATCTAGCCAAGCCCATTCTGCACGATGAGATGCTTTTCCGAATCAGAAACCTTCTTTCAAGACTGGACATTCGGGAAAAAGTTGTAGCTGCCGAAGCCGCTCTTAAGCTTGCCCAACTCGGTCAACTCATGCAGGAGTATAGTCATGAACTCAAGAATGCGCTGCAGATTGATGCTTCGAGGGAGGAGATTCATGCAGGAGCCTGCGAAGCCATACTCCTTCGCCTTCCCGCTTCTCATCAAGTTTGGCCTCGAGCGGCACAAGCCTTCAGTCAGGACCGGATCGGCTCGAATCGCATCCGTGATCTGCCTTTTCTTGATCCCAGCCAAAAGCACTCCCAGACCTTACGCTCGCTACGTGGTGCCCTCAGCTTCCTCGATCTCGATTTGGAGACTCAGCAGCTCCTTTGGCAGCATCTGCAGACGCTGGACCCGGAGCAGCAGTCGGAGTATGAACATACCATTTACATCATTCGCTGTTTTCTGACCATGCACCGGCAAATGACTTATCTGTCTAACCTCGTACGCGGGGTGCTCGACTTTGCCAAGACCGGTGATGCGACAGCACGATCGAGTCCTGCTGAACTTAGCAAAAAAGTATCTCTTTTGATTCGCCCCAGAATCCATCGCCACGGTATCATGCTCGAGATCAAACCCTCCGAGCTGGAAGTCGCGATAGATCCTGGAGCCTTTATGCAGGTGATGCTCAATCTTTTGGTCAATGCTTGTGACGCCATTGAGTCTCTACCGCAGGCCGACAGGTGGATTCATGTCGAAGTCACGAGCAGCAACGAGACCGTCATCGTATGCGTGCGCAATGGGGGACCTCCATTCAGTGCAGCACTGGCAGAAAAAATATTTCAGGAAAAATGGACCAGCAAAGGCTCGTCTGGATATGGACTGGGCCTAGGAATCAGTCGCCGCCTCGTCGCGCGTTGCGGCGGTGAGCTCAAGCTCTGCACGAATACTCCTCATCCCGAAATACACATCCACCTGCCGCCTCCCCAGGAACTCAGCACAAAGCAATCCGCCTGAGCAAACGCCCACAATGAAAAAGGATGTGCCTGAGCCTTATAAATGCTCACACAGCCTTAGCAAGCCTTGCCCATCGAAGCGTCCACCCTCCGTTGGTGAGATGCGAGAGCATAGGCGCCTTAAAGACATGTTTAAAAAGACATGCTTTTACAGTCGATCGCAAGCTGGACCTCAATCACTCGGTCGTGCGCGTCCTGAAACAGCCCCTAGGCGTCTTTGTATCAAGAACCTCAGATGCTCACAGACCCCACGCCCCTTTGGAACTTTATGCGCCTAGCCTCTGGACCATTTCTGAACGCTTAACGGACATTTCAGGACAGACTAGACCCCAAACTGAGACCTCGACCAGCCCGACACAATATGGAAGGCTGACGGGCGCAAAGGCAAGCATCCTGTGACAAAGCTGGAAGCCTTTGCAACCCGTATATCCGTTGATAGTCTTGAAAAAGTAGGAACTCGCGACGGAGGAAGTGAGGATCAGATGATCTCGCGGCCGGCTATATAACCCGTACTACGTGTATTGCAACCACAGGTGCGATTGCCTGCAGATTCGAACAATGCTCCACAGGAAATGCAGGTGCGAATCTTGATTTTGATGGGCGACAGATTAGCGAGGCGTCGAGCGTGGTTCTTGAGCTCGATATCCTTGACCACCGAGGGAGGAAGGCGCTTGATCTTGTTAGATTGGAATTCCTTCTCGATTTCTTGCGTCATCAACAAGTGCCCCTTTATACTAAAAAAACTCTTCAAAAGAGAAGCAAGCAATTACACTTTGGACATCGCTCAGAATGTCGCAAAATTATTAAGAAATGTCAAGTAAAACAAAGAAAGTACAATGAATAGAATCACCATGCTAGACAAAAATTCGAGACGACTCATCTCTTTCGTTGCTATGCTGATCTGTTCAGGATGTGCCAGTCGCGATTCCCCACAAAACCTGAGCTCAAGCCACTTTGGAGCAGAGCAGGCACTAACGACTCAAGAACAGCAGAGCCTCGTGCGCTTGATCGATTCGGAACTAACCCAGCAATTTCCGCATCTCAGGCGCCATCAGGGTCAGGTACTTTTGACCCGCAACGACTTGCAGCTCATCGTGTCGGGTCCCGGCCCCCTGGCATCGACACCGGGTTTCATGCCGCTCTGGAGCAAATTCTATCGGCAAATCGGCAAAACCTGGCAGGCTCAGACGTGGCTATCCCTGCCTGAACTATCGATCCGTACCGCAGATGGCACGCCACTTGAACTGATTGGACAAGACATAGAAACCGCGAATGCGCGGACACAGCTCGTTGCAACCTATCGCACCCGTGAGCAGCAGCAAGCTCAGGCGCGCGTGACGCTGCGCCTCCGTCCTGAAAGCAATGTTCTGGAAGTCAGAGTTCAAAGTTCCACCCCCCAAGCCCTCGAGTGGGATCTCCGCCTCCAGCGTGGCACCGGAGAGGCTCACGTGATTCCGTTGGAACAAGAAAGTCTGGTCGGCATCTCGATGAGTCTGCTTCCCGACCTCATGAGCGTCATCAGCTCGGCACCGCTGGAAGATGCTAGCGATGGGATCTATCACCTCGTACGAACTGCCAAGCCGAGTCGGACGTCCCGCTTTTTTATTCTATTTGGCCCTGAGGCAGCGACCTATCAGGCACGACTGGTCGAGCAGGCGATGCAGTGTCCTCGCGATGAGGAGGCTCAAACGACCGCCTGCCTGGACCGCACCTGGCAGAGAGTACGGCCATGGACCGTGCAACTGCCAATTCGAAACACTCCTGCCAAGGGTGAACGAAAGTTCATGCAAAGTCTTTACCTCCACACCAAGGAGGGCGCCTTCCGAGCTTTGGTTCCGATTTGGGAAGGTGAGCAGCTTCGTCTGGTGCGCACCGAAAAAGAAACACTGGAAGCCCTCTATCCTGATTCAGAGGGTGTTTTACGCCATCAAGCTTTCGACGACGAGGATAAGGTTGTCCAACTTCCAGCGCTGCAACGTGGTGTATTGAGTATCGAACTTTCACCGCCCGGCCCTGCATTTATTGAAGTGCGTGATGCCGTCCATCGCAACGGCGTCTCTCTCTCAGCCTGGCTTCAGCATCGAGCTAGCGATTTTCTTTCTCCTCACGCCTTCTTGCAGAAACAGTGGCCGGCTCAGATCCAGCTACCCGCCGGTGATTACCGAATTCAGGTGTTCCGGGGTGAAGCTCGGCTCTGCCAGCAGATGGTCACCATTCGACCTGAGCGCAAACAGCAGCTTCGTTGCCAAGCGGAAGGGCCTACCTGGTCTCACGGACCACGGCTCAACCTCGCGATCGATGCTCAAAGTTCCGCACCCGAATTCTATAGCGCAGCCTCGATACAAAAAGCTATTCAGCTGACGCCAGACGATCCGAGCCAGGATAAGGGCCTCACGATGCTCGAGGCCACTGATCCTGACCTTGGTTTGAGCCTGCGAGCCTTTCCTGTGACGGAAGCCATGCGGTCCAAGTGGCAGAATTTTCGCGGCCGCCACGGCGCTCCTTCCCTTCAGGAGTTCGCGACCTTTGTTCGCCAACAGTCCCAGCCTCCCCTCCTTTCGCTCGAATGCCCACCCCCGGGCTTTCCGCTCGATGAATACCAGTGGCTGGCCTTGCAACTGGCCCCTGACGTGCTCGAAGTCTTTGGTTGTCAACAGGCCGAGCTGGCCCCAAGGTTCATGGCGATCGCCCAATTGTTACAAAAAAAGAGCCCCTCCCCCGTTCGCATCGCCGCTGCTGCTCCGAACCGCTCCTATTTCACCTTGTATGGGGGCATTCCCGCCCTTACCCTCTACGATCGCCCGCCTGAGACCGGCTCTGAGGACTTTCTCGTTCAGTCTTTGAAGCAAGGGGCTTTTAGTGCTGGCTTGCGCACGAGCTTACGCCTCGTACCTGAGGGTTTGCAGCGTCAAGGAGTGCAATCGACACTTGAGCTGAATATCTCCAGCCTCGATCTACTGGAATCACCGGCGATCCTGCGCATTTATGATCAAACCAGCCTTCTCGGGGAGCAGACTCTCCCCAAAGCCAAAACGCAGGAACAAACCCTGAAGGTCCCCGTGCGACTCGCCACCGATAGCAAATGGTTGCGGCTCGAACTTGTCTCTCGGGAGCGGGGTGACGCTGAGGCTGTGGCTCTGCTCCTGGCCACGACCAACTTTATCGCTCTTTGAGCCGAAGCTTTGTCCTGAAATCGTGTATAAAGCCCAAATAGAAGCCAAAGTCCAAACTCTAATTTGCCACTTTGACACCCATTGGAAGGAGCCTCCGTCATGTTAAGCCAACCAAGTATGAAACCTCTGATACCCGCGTCCAAACTTCAGGAGCGGGTGCGTGAACTTGGGAGAATCATTAGCAGCGATTATAAAGGGAGAACCCTTTACGTTGTCGGTGTGTTGAAGGGCTCGTTCATGTTCCTCGCGGACCTGGTTCGTAGCCTCACGATTGACTGTCAGGTGGAATTCATCGGTGTCGCCAGTTATGAGGGGATGCACTCAACTGGGCACGTGCGGATTACCAACGATCTCACGCTGGACATAGAAGGCAAGGATGTCTTGTTGGTCGAGGACATTATTGATACCGGGACGACGATCGATTACCTGCTCCGAACCTTTCAAGTTCGCGCACCTCGCAGCCTCAAGGTTTGCTGCCTTTTATCCAAGCCTGAGGCTCATCAAGTCAAGATCGACATCGACTACACCGGTTTTGAAATTGGCAAAGAATTTGTCATCGGGTATGGCCTGGATCTCGATGGCCGCTTTCGCAATCTACCCGACCTCATGTTGGTCACGGCCCTCGATGGGCAACCCATAGCCTAAGGGGCACCCCACTTCCTCGAAGGGAGTGGCTTGAGTTCAGAGAAATCGATGACGAACGGATGTCCCCGGCACAGTCGTAGCTGCCAGTAATCATCCATCCAGAGCCCAAGCCCTTCCAGCTCTCGTTCCCACTCTGCGAGCCAAGTTCGAAAGGCTTCTTGCCGAAGACTTGCCATCGGGACCTCCTGCTCACAGTAAGGCATCACGTAGGCGATGCCATCATCCTGGAGGGGAATGACTTCGATGGGTGGGAGCAGAGGGTGAGACAGGCTTTGCAGCTGTCGGATCGCTTGACACCAGAGTCGTCTCGTAGCCGACTGGCCCTCCCCAAAGGAGCGTTTTGCAACATTCAATGCCAAATCTAGACTTTTGCCACTGATCACACGATAACTGCGAAAGTGACGTCCTTCTCCCAAGGGCTGAGGCGGCAAGCGATCTAAGTCCCTGATTTGACGCTCCATCCAACTCAGGTCGAAAGCCCGATAGAAGTCGCGAACGATCTGACTTCTCTGCCCTCTAAGGTTCGGATCTGTTGGTAGAATCAGTGCCACACCCTCCCTCCATAGCTTCTGGGTCTTGCTTTACAGCGACTCGCATTTGGTTTAATCATTAGGATCAGTGTACCACTGCTATCGTTGTCCCGGGTCAGCTGAGGGTTGCGATAGGCAACGACACACCGAGCCTGACTGAAAAGGGACTTGACATAGATTCAACCGCTGTCATAACGTCCAACATAGCTGGGCGATTTGTGCGTAGTGAAGTTTGAAAATCATGCGAAAGATTGACTAAAAATGCAGACCCAGCGCAGGCGGCCCGTGGCACAAGGCTTGCTTGACTAGGGGCAGGGGATGTGGTCCCCTGCGATGTGATGAATCGGATGCCTGTCTGGAGGTTGAGAATGCAAACTGGAAATGAGCAAAACAACAAAGTTGTTTCCATCACGGATCGCAATCGCAATCAGCAGAAAACTGAGGGCGAGTCCTCTTCTCAGGGTTCTCCAGTGGAAGTCAAAGAAGACTTCAGCTGGAACGATGTGATGAAGAGAAATGCGGACAACGCCAGCCGGATGAAGCGTGAACGCGAGAAGGCCAACAAAGGCGTCATCCGTTCCTACCGCCTGAAGCACTGATAATCCGGGCGGCACAGGGTATGTGGTGCTGCTCCGTTCTCGTGAGCCTCTGGGAAGCCTTGCTCTGAAGGGTTCCCGCTGTTCTTCTCTCGATACTTTATACTGTGGGATTTGCTGCTGTCGCTGTTATTTGCTGTTGTTGGAGTTGCTGTGATGAGTCAGAAAGAGAAAAATCCGTCCAATGTTGTCGATTTCACTAACTTTAAGCGCAGTCGTGACCTGGATGACCAGCTGTCGCGGGGTCGTACGCCTCTTCATGTCAGTCACATCGATGGCAAAGTGAAAGGCAGTCCCCACCTCCGTCGCCCTGAAGCCGATGATTTCGGCGATCGCATGCAACGGATCAAGGCTAGTCTCGAAAAAATCAATCAGCTTATGGGTGAGCTGAAGAAATCGACTCGCAAACCAGAGGCCATCGACTGAAACCAGGGTTCCTGACAGAGCCTGGAATCCTGATCTCAGGGCCTCGACAAAAAAACCTCTGCATGATGCAGAGGTTTTTTTGTTTGACAGCAGGTCTCAAGCAGACAGCCTGGAGTGCCGAGTCCATGGTCACACTTCCACAAAACCATTCCGGATTGCATATCGAGCTAGTTCGATCTGGGAACGCATATTGAGCTTATTCATGATGTTCGCCTTATGTCGATCCACAGTCTTGACACTGATCTGCAGATCCATGGCAATTTCCTTCGCTGTCATCGCCTGCGCGACGCAGCAAAGAACATCGACTTCTCGAGGGCTAAGAGGATGCTCGAGACGCCCGTTCACACCTTCGCGATGTTTTTGGACTAGGTTCCGAACCACATGGTTGGCTTGGAAGTAGGTCCCACCCTCCGCGACTGTCCGAAGCCCCTCCAGTATCTGCTCTGGTTCCTCGAAAGCCGACAGGAGGCCTTTGGCTCCGATACGTTCCGCGATCCGCTGGTACTCGGGCAAGGGCAAAGAACTCGTGAGAATGATTTTCAAATCCGCTTTAACAGCCTGAGCCTCCGAAGCAATTTGGTAGACCGAAGCCTGACACTGAAGATCGAGCAGAAGGATATCGGGCTGTAACTTTTGGATCAAATCCTTGGTCTGATAACTTGAAGCGGTACTCGATGCAATTTCAAACTCTTCGGAACGACCCAGAATCTGATTGAGGCCCTCGCGGACGATGGATTGGTCGTTCACGATCAGCAGAGAAGTTTTTTTCATAAGCATCACTCACACCGTGCAGTTGTTACTCGTAAAATCTCATGCCACATGCTTCTGTATTAGCAATTTTCCCGAGCGAAGGCCAGGCTTTGAACTTTGAAGAATAGGGAAGAATCAGGTCTAGGCTATGGTGTGTAAAGATTCGAGACAAACTTGATAAAACAGGAAGGATTGTTTTTTTCGTTCTTTTCAGTTTTCACATATTCATCAATGCCGCTCGCGACTTAATCTTGCTGCATGGAGCTGCTAGCTGATGAGGATCAAAAAAGCAAGCTAGGGTGAAACGAACGCGTTCTAGACAGGGCTAGGTTCAGTCTTCAATTTTCATCGTCTCTTACTAAATCAAACAGTCAGTCCGTCAGTCTCGACTCAAGAAACTGGAAGACTCAATACTTCTTTTACCGGAGCAAAGCCCTGAGCTGTGTTGGGGAGTAGCCGCGATTCGATTGATCGACTTAGAACGCAGTTTTTTAAGGTCTTATGGCCAAGAGCTCGTCGCTTGCGGGAGAGTGTCCCGGAGCTGCAGCACACGATTGTAACTCGAATTCCAGTAGTGCATAAAAAAACCGTGGAGCTGCCTTGCCAAGGCCGGAGCCTCTAGCACCAATGTGAGATTGCGACCATGGAAAAAGTAATCTCCCTCAATATTCGCGGTACCGATCCAAGCCTTGCTTTGATCGACAACCATAAACTTAGCATGAGTGAGACGAGCGTAGGGGATGGCTCCTGAGCTATGCTGGGGAATCTTCACTTCGCCAGCTTCGACCCCGCCTGCGACCAGAGCTCCCCAGTCGGTGTCCCGATTTCGGTCATCCCCCATCACCCGAACCTTGACCCCTCGCTGAGCGGCTCGAATCAAAGCATCTTGAATCGTCGTAAACGGTTCTTTGGAGAAAAAGCGTGGTCGGTAGTTCATGGAGGTGAGTTGCACTGTCTTCTCCGCCTCATCGATCATCCGAACAATGGTCGGCAAGTCCCAAAGCTCCTCGAGACTCTTACCTGGACTCGGACTAACGAGTAGATAAGCTCTTTGAGTTTCTCCCTCGACTTGCCACTCGATCGGCTTAAATGTGGCACGATCGAAGTCGGAGGTCATATTAGACTCGAAGGCGTAAGTCCAATCATCTTCAAATACAGCGAGAAAAGTCGCAACTAAAGGCTTGGATCGAATCCGCACTCCAAGCTCGACAATATGCTCGAGAGCTCTCCAATCGAAGTTTTGGCTGCCGAGAAAAGCCTCTTTGCCATCAACGATGAAATACTTGCAGTGCTGGACTCCCCCTGCTGCAGCCCAGCGCTTCATCACCTTGACTTCCGTATTGGGCCAGGTCGCAATCCTAGCCACTGTCTGTCCGGTATCTTCGGGGTATCGTTTCACAAAGGCTTCATCGACCAGAAAGCGAATCTTGACACCTCGCTTCGCGGCAGACTCCAAAGCTTTAAGTACGCGATCCAGACTGGTATCGGATCGCGTCTGCACATAGAATTGGCCGATGTCAATTCTTTCTTTTGCCAGATCAATCATATCGAGCCAGGTAGGCTCGGCATCTGCTAGCTCGGGGAGATCCATCGGAGTCTCAACTGGCCAGGTTTCGATCAGCTCGATTGGCTTTCCTTCTTTCGCTCGAAAAGAACCCTGACATGCGGTCAGAAGTAAGAGCAAGGATATAAGCAAGGGCATACTCATCGTTTCATCCCTCTTAAGATGCATCCTGAGAGCGTACAGAATCTAAAGGCAAAATCATGGTAAACCGCAGGGAGGCATACCCCACATCAAAAAGTGATTCCTCAAGAATCTCGCAATTGAAAGTTCCACCGCGAGTCTGCAACAAAGTGCGAATAGCGTTCATTCCAATGCCTCGTCCCGAGACTTCACTCAGCCGACGAGCCGTCGAAAATCCGTCCATGAAGATAGCTTTGAGGAGCATGTCTCGAGTCAGAGGCTGGTTAGATTCCAGCAAACCTTTTTGCATCATGACTTCGCGAGCGTAGATTAAGTTGACCCCTTGGCCGTCGTCCTGATAGCTTATTTCAACATGCTGGGCCTTTTCCTCGATTTCAATAGTGATCGTACCACGAATCATTTTCCCTAATTGCTGCCGAACATGTGCCGCTTCCAGTCCGTGATCGATGGAATTGCGGAATAGATGGACGATAGCATCGTTTAGCACCTCCATCATAGGAGGCGCAAGAGCTGGGGCATGACCCATCACTTTCAAAATGGGTAAAGGCTTACCGCAGTCCCGAGCGATCGAAGGTAAGGTACTGAGACTAAGGGTCTCGAGCGCGCTGCCAAGATCTTCGCTCGACAGGAGATGACCAAGGCGCAAACCCTGCTCCTGTATCGCCTGCAGATCGCCTGATTGCATCGACTTGAGAATACTTTCGAACGACACACCAAAATGTGCTTGGATCTCAGCTTGAGCTGCGTGGAAAATCTTGTGTCGAACCAGCTGATACTGCTCATAGATCGATCGAAGCTCGTCAACCAAAGCTATGATTCGATCAGAATGTTCGATGCGTCCGTGATCAGAACCGTCTTCGTGCAGCACAGACTCAATCTCATGGATTTTGCTCGAAAGAGCGCTGAAGCCATACGTGCGTGCATTGCCTTTGATGGTATGAAGGCTTACCATGGCTTGCTTGATGGAAAAGGCATCACCGCTTTCAAGCTGGTCCCGAACTATCTGCAATTTTGACTCGAAACTAGGAAAGAAAAGGCTAAAGGCACTTGCCTGACAATCAATGAGCTCCTGTAGAATCCGGAAGTTCTTTTGATTGGCTCGAGACAACTCCCGGATCGCCTGTAGCTCAGTCACATCGCGAATAGTCAGCACCATTTTTTCGATGATGTTATCGGCATTCACGACCGGTGACCATGAGAGGTCTAAGATCTTCCGCCGCTCAGCGATTTGAATCGCAATTTCCCGAAGAAGGAGTGAGCTATTCATATCGAAGGTTACAGCATCGCTCCCCAGCATGGCTTCGATAGCCGCCAGCAGTTGAAGACCTTGGTCCTTGCTAGTCGAAGCATGAGCGAGCAAGAGATCGATGACCGGGGTATGTGCAATCGTTTCCGTCTCAAATATTTTTGCCAAATAGGGTGAATACTCGGGATCGATCCGGCGTGGATCCGAGAAGGTTAGAATCCCTTCCTTCAGACTTTTGAAGACAGCCAGGGTTTCGTTATGTTTTTGTTCTAGCTGCCAGGTTCGCTCCCGTACTTTATCCTCAAGAGTGTGATTATGACCCTCTATAATCGCAATCTTCTCGCGTATAGAGTCACGCATCTGAGCAAAGTCTCGTGCTAACTCTCCCAGCTCGTCGTCACGGGTGACATCGATCGGCGACAGCAGGTTACCTGTAATGATTTCATGGGTCTCTCCTCGAAGTTTCAGGATCGGTTTTTTGATCAAGTGATCGGCGGCCAACGCCATGGTGCTTGTCAGGAGGATCAACAGAACCAGGGAAGCCAGCACAATATAGGCCACCAATTCGACCATTCGCTGCCGAGCGGGCTGCTTGCTGATAAGTATTTCCAGCAGGGCGATTTCGTCTCTGTCTCGGTTGATAGTCCGACTGACCTTGAAAAAATCGTCTGGATCGTAGTCTTCCAAACTCACTTCGCGGTATTGGTCAGCATGCAGCACATGCTGGATGACATTCATCTTATCTTTGATTGCGATAACGGCGAATTTATCGTCAATAAGCAGCGAACTTGCGATATCTTTTACCCCATCTGAATCGAAATCCCATAGCCGATCGATGAGTGATAGCTGAGCGAGTGTCACGGTCTGCTCAGCGTCGAGTCTCATGTCCGAAAGAGTTTTGCTGTAAAGGTAGTAGGAAGATGTGAGCACGAGTAAAAGGCTCGTCGCCCCGACGATCATAAGGATCGCGAGATTGAGGCGAAACACGAGACTCCTCTGCACCATGGGGCGGACACTCCTAGTCGCTTCATTCTTTTCCACAGCTGGAAGAATCGGCTGAAGTCCTGAGATCTTAAAAAAAGCAGTAGATATCAGCCCCAGACAGTAGCGTAAAGTCCCAAGACCAACAGCAAAGTGCCCCAGATTTCAAATAGGCAAAAGAATGGCTCGCTCCGTACCTACCTACCGGTCTTTGTTGCATGACTTGCTTCTCTTTCTTGCTGTCGGGCCGAGCCCGACCCAGTCGAGATCAACATCGTTTGAAGCATCGCCCTCGGTCTAGGTGTCTGGGTCTCGCAGGATCTTCTAAGTCTGGTCTCTTGAGGTGGAGTCTGAGCTTTGATCTCAAATCAAAGTCCTTGATTTTGTAGTGCAATAGGTCGATTATCGAGGAACAGGTGCATGCCAGTCCCCGTGCCTAACGGACAGGCGTCCGGCTGTCGGTCGGGTTGGGCCCATGTGCTCGCTAAGAAGCAGAAAGAAGGCTCCTTCTGCAAGCTGGCCCAGCGATAGAGCCGTCCTTGCCAATGCGTTTCATTTGTGCTTGAGAAAGGCCAGACCATGCCTCCTAGCTGCCGCCTTATCCACTGGAATATCAGGGAGCTTGATTCCAGGAAATTCGATCATCCGGATCCACAGGTGATAGCCGCTGCACACCTTGTGGCACGCTGGCAGCCTCAGCTCCTATCGATCAACGAACTCCATTACGATAGCGCTCGTACCCTCGGTGACAGTAATGCGGAGCGTTTTTTAAGACTCGCTTTTGACCATGCCACCGACTGGCATCTTCACTTCACCGAACCGAACACGGGTTCGCGAGCTGTAAGAGACGAGCAGGGTCGCTACCTGACGAGTCGGCCAGCTGAAGATGACCTCGTTCAATGGCAAAGAGTCGATCAGACGAATTTCGGTTTTTTTCCAGGTCAGTATGGATGTGGCTTAGCCTCGCGATTTCCTATCACTGACAAACAGGCCATTCGCGAGCTTTCTTGGCTAGACTGGGAGCCGGGAACTCCCCTCGCATCCTATGATTGGGGTGGCGCTCATCCTGAGCACATTCCACTGTTCGACAAGTCTTTACAGATCAGTCGCTTGGCCTATCCCGGTGGGGACATTGCCATGATCACACTGCACGCTGTACCTGCCTTTCACTTTGGCAATGACAGGAGTCCCAATCTGGAACGCAATGCGGCCCAGCTTCGCTTTCTCGAATGGCTGCTCCTCGGCACGATCGAGCCGGATAGCCCGAGTCCAGTTCGCCGTGGAGAAAGAGGCGTTCAGCCCCTGCCGCCGGAGCTCCCCTTCATTGCCGTCGGCGACCTTAATGTGGCGCTCGATAGTGCGGATCCGGGGGCAGCAGTTGTCAAGCGGATGCTTCAGCATCCTCGGCTGCATAATCGCGTCGCATCCATCCCAGGCACGGCTCTGTCGGGGCTCAAAAGCATACGCCCTCACCACACTTATTTTCATTCTGGCTGGAAAATAGAAAGTGGTATCAAACAACTCGATTACGCCCTGGTGAGCCGCTCTCTCAAGATTCACCGTCTGGAGACGATTTTTTATCATCCTCAGTTTCGCGATCATGGCTCTTATCTGCATGCGTCGACAGCGAACTATGTGCTGTCGTCTCTGCCTGCAGAAGCCGACCGTGTTTACACCTGTGTGGGCTATCAGCTGAACGAAGGGACTGAAGCGTATCGCATCGTCTCAGCACACAAAGACTTTGCCGAACTACGCCTGGGGAGTGATCATCTGCCCCTGCTCCTGGAGTTTTCTTGAGCGTGGCTCTTATTGTCCGTGTCCAGTCAGGGCTCCTAGCTATCGTCGCTTAAAATCCTCAGCTGCCCATAGACCGCCTGCCCACTCGGGGCTTCGGAATTCGATGCGCTTAGGAGTTGGATCATGCCTGAACGCTTACATGGACCTTTCGTGACAGACACGAATTAGACTTCGAAGAGAAACAGAGACGATGGCAAACGCACCTGAGGTCCGTACACTCCTCCTACCGCACGTTCTCCTGCTGCGATCACCATAGCAACCCGCGCCGAGCGTGGTAGCTTTAAGATTTTACGAATACGCACCTCATCCATGCCCTCGAGAGGACAGCTGTCAAACCCATGAGCCCTCAGGGCCAACATAAGATTCTCACATCCTAGAGCGCACGTTTTGACCGCCCACATCTCTCGTTCCTTGCGACTGAAGGGGCCACGGATGATCGGACGAAACCAGCCGATGATGGAACATAACAGCCACTTGACACCTCCAAAGAGAGAGCCAGGACCGACGCCATACAGGATGGGAACGAGGCGACGGTAATACTGCAGCATGCTCTCGGAAAAGGAGCCAGATCGATTCAGCGTTTCCAACATGAGCTTCGCATTGCGCCTATAGGTATCGGGTCTTGCTACAGCAACGACCAGCGCCGCAGCTGTACGAGCAGCCTGCTGATTGAGGCAGGCTTGGATCAAAGCCAAGCGATTTTCTGGTTCGCGGACCCAGTAGAATTCCCAGGCTTGCAAATTTGAAGAGTTGGGCGCCAGCAAGGTCAGTTCGAGACACTCACGCATCACGGCATCGGGAATCGGAGTAGCCGAAAAACGTCTGATACTGCGACGCGAGCGAAGGATATCGACGAAGGACTTCGGATCAAAATTTGGCGGGGATTCATGATAATTACGATCTGCGTGCTTCTTCACAGGGACTCCTAAAAAAAAGGCCCCAGTCTCGGGGCCTCTTTCTACACTCCATCAACCACCTGACTCGACCGCCACAGGTTCGACTGCCTTCGCTTCAGGATCGGTCGGTTCCGTAACGGCTGCCTCTTCGTCTTTCGCTTTTTTGCTCGCCCGCGGTGGGAATTCAAAGCGAAAGCCTGACCAGTCGTTCTCCATCATGAGTTTAGCGCTGAATTTTCGGCCTTTTTTCGAAATGAAATCATGGATCACAGCCGTTTCACCATGTTCAAGGAAGTGCTTAACGTCTTCACGACCGAGGGCACGCTTACAAAGATTACGGGGAAAGCTGAAGCCGGGACCGCGCTTTTCCCCTGCTTCCTTGGCTTTGACCCGAGTCTGACAGGAGTAATCGCTGGGGGTTTCGACCACTTTGCAATCAGGTGCGCACCGCAGAGGACAGGGGGCGATCGGTTCGGGATTGATTTCTATCGACGGATCGATGGCAGCTTCGTCATTCGATTCGACAACCCGTCGCGCCAGCTTACCTCCTTGAAGCTCAAGCACAGCTCGGTAATCTTTGCCGTTGGCGTTCTTGAAGCCGTCCAACTCGGGCGTCGCTTTCTTTTCGAGCAGAAGCCGGACGATGTAGGGATTGATATAACGCCCGTTAAAGTCCTTCCATATGAGAAAGTCGCAACTCTTTTTCCCAGCTCGCTTGGTACTTTCCGTGCAGCCGTAGAACCAAGCCCGTTCGAAAACAGGGCGCTGGCAATTGGGACAGGTGCCCAGTGGCTTTTCATCGGGATAAATCTGCTCGAAATCAAAGTCGCGCGTGCGATCGACCACGTCTTTGGCATAACTGGCAACCTCGCTCATAAACTCCCGATCCGTCCGCTTCCCCTCCTCCACTTCGCTGAGATGGAGTTCGAGCTGCGCGGTGAGTTCGACCGAGGTGAGCCGGCTTGCCTGAATCCGATGGAGAATATCAATAAGTCGAATCCCCTTCGGCGTGGGACGCAGATTTTCATCGACATATTCCCGGTTCTTCAAGTTTTCGATGATATCTGCCCGGGTCGCGGCCGTGCCGAGACCATCAGCGCTGCGCAAAGCCTGCGAGAGTTCTTCGTTTTCGATCTGCCGCCCCGCATGCTCCATGAGTGACAGCAAGCCCGCTTCCGAGATCCGTGCGGGCGGTTTGGTCTCATGGGCTTCCAGATCAGCTTGTTTGGTCTCGACCGGTACGCCTTCGGCCTTTTCTTGTCCTGGAATCAAAGCTGCAAAAGACTTGTCGCCCTTATCGGGGACCTTGCCGAAGACGGCTTCCCACCCAGCTTCTTTCAGCACCCGAGGCGGCTTACTTCGAAAGTGTTGTTCGCCAACCTCCGTGATGCGCTCGACCTCTTCATAGATGGCCGGCGGATAGAAGGCCGCCATAAACTGCCTTGTAACGAGATCAAAGAGTTTTTGGTCATCGCCTTCGAGCGAACGAACTTCACCGGTCGGTATGATCGCAAAGTGATCCGTCACGCCTTCGTTGTTGAAAATCTTGTCGTCATTCAGAAGCCCCACTTTCTTAAGATGCTGGGCATGGGGCCCATAATCGGTATGTCCTCCTAGGATCTCAAGCACACGATCGACCTCGCCCCTATAATCTTCAGGCAGGACCTTCGAACTCGTTCTCGGGTAGGTCAACACCTTGTGCGTTTCGTAGCAACGCTGGGCTGCACGCAGGGTCCTGTTGGCTGACCACCCGAAGCGTGTGTTGGCCGTTCGCTGAAGGGACGTCAGATCGAAGAGGAGGGGTGGCATGCGAGGGGAAGGTTTACGGGTTTCGCTCGCCACCGCTTGCTGCCCTTGTATGGCCTGAATCACGGCCTCGGCTCTGGCCTGCTCGAAGATGCGATCTTCTTTGTTATCCCGTGTCGCTAGCTTGCGATCGAAGTTCGGATCGAACCAAGTCCCCTCGTACAGCTGACCCTGAACCTCGAAATGTCCGATTACCTTCCAGTATGGCACCGGCTCGTGCTCCAGCACTTCGAGTTCACGCTCGACAAGAATACCGAGGGTGGGAGTCTGCACCCGCCCGGCCGACCAGGATACACCCCGCTGGTTCTTGGCTTTCAGGCGCACGGTCAAGGCTCGAGTCGCATTCATTCCGATGAGCCAATCGGCATGAGCACGACAGGCAGCTGCTGCAGCAAGCCCACCGTAACGTTCGCCATTTTGGAGCTGGCCAAAACCGTCTTGGATGGCTTTTTTGGTCATAGACTGCAACCAGAGCCGGTGTATGGGCTTTTCGACACCAACGTGTTTGACGATTTCGCGGAATATCAATTCCCCTTCGCGCGCGGCGTCGCAGGCATTGATGAGGTGAGTAACGTCGGCGCGCTCCATGAGCTTTTTGATCACATTCAAGCGCGTCTTTTGCGTCGGCACGGGTTTGGTCTTGAAGTCTTCGGGAATGATCGGCAGGTCGGCGAGCCGCCAGCGTTTATAGATAGGATTGATGTCTTCAGGTTCGAGCAAGGTGAGAATGTGACCTACCGCATAGGTGCACACAAAATGTTCGCTCTCGTAGTACTCACCTTTGGACTTTTCCTCGAAGCCCCCTAAGGCTTGCACGATATCCTTGGCGACGCTTGGCTTCTCGGTAACAATCAGTCCTTTGCCTTGCTTCAATGCATGATGTCCTTATGAGAAAAAGGAACTTTAGTTCTTGCCTCCTCTATACTGACACATCGATGCGAGAGGGACGCAAGTAATAAGTCTAGATGGCAGACATGCAGCCGGTGACTGCCCTCCCCAACAAAAACGATAAGGTTTCATGCTGTCAAGTTAAATCAACGAACCCTTTCCCAGGGTGGGCCGTTCGAGCGGCCAAGACAGGCTGCGAAAAACCTGATGAAGAGCCAGATTGCGACCGAAGGCCCCCTTAAGATGTGTGTTCGGTGGAGCGTTCTGAGGAGAGCCACTTATTGAGCATTTTTGCCATATCTGGGCTGCCCGCGGGTTTGGGTAGGAGATCGTCGAAGCCGTCTTCCATAATCTTCCGTCGATCTTCGATCCGCGCTCGACCCGTGAGAGCAATCACCGGGACCCTTTCCGTGCGCTGAGGCAGGTTCCGTAAATGTCCGAGGAGTTCGAAGCCGTCCATTTCCGGCATCTGACAGTCAACGAAGATCAGATCGAAGTGCTCGGTCTCTAATAAACGCAGAGCTTCCTGTCCCGAACTGGCAAGACTCACCTGCACCACCAGCTGATCGAGCTGTTTTTTGGCGACATGCAGATTCAAAGGATCGTCGTCGACCACCAGAACGCGTGCTTTGACTCTGGGCGAGGCCTGAAGACTCCTCGGGGCAACCACCGGTTTGCTGAGGCCATCGGGTCGAATACAACGCTGGATTTCTGATTGTCTGAGCGGCAGGTCCAAAAAATGGCAGCCAAAAGGCAAAGACTGGGATTTTTTCTTTTCCAAGATAGGGTTTCTCAGAACATAGGTACGACCCCGCAAAGTGGTCCCAACACTTCCCTCCTGACTTGACTCCCAGTCCTGCCGATCTCCGAAAAAATAAAAGTCAGCATCCGGTAAGGGCTCTTCGGGTCCCCGTAGGTCGACGATCAAACCATCAGATTCCAGCATCTTTCGCAAGATATCGGCACGCTCCTCCTGAGCACTGACCACAACAGCACGAGGCATGCTTCTCGCTGGAGAGGCGATTCTAGGCTCCGCTTGTTCAACCCCGAAGGTCACCTCCAACTCAATGACCGTGCCTCTCCCCAACTGACTCTCCAGATGAATCTTGCCGCCCAAAAGTTCGACCAACTGTTTGACGAGGGTCATGCCAATACCCGAGCTAGCACTACGGCTCAGGTGGCAAGAACTGGTCTGGACAAAGGGAGCAAAGACCAGCTCCTGTTCCTCAGAGCTCATGCCAAAGCCGGTATCCTGGATTTCAAAGCGCAGAGCGCAGGCATCTTCCGTCACTGCATCACAATGCAAGGCGACCATGACGTGACCACGTTCCGTGTACTTGACTGCATTGCTGATCAAATTGTTCAGGATCTGTGACAGCTTGCGCTCATCGCCGATTATTGCCAGGGGAACCTCTGCCGCGACTAGATCGTAGATAATCACACCACGAGCATTGGCATCGCGGGCATAGAGGTGGAGACTGTCTTCAATAAGCTGCCGCACATCGAAGGTGTGTCGTTCAATCGGCATCTTCCCAACTTCGATACGCACTAAATCGAGGGCTTCGGTTGCTTGGTCGACAATCTTTCGGGTACATCGCGCCATCACGTCGATCATTTCAATCTGCTCAGGTTCGAGCTGCGTGCTCCGCAGGATCTCCGTCATGCCCATCAAGCCATTCATCGGTGTCCGGATTTCATGACTGAGCCAGGCCAACTGCTCCTGCTTTCGTTCGAGGGCTTGCTGTAAAGCTTCTTCCCTTGCTTTAAAACGCAGAGTCTCTTGGCGGCGGCGTTGCAGGGACAGTTCGAGGCGGAGGACAAAGTCAGGACTCGATTCGAAGTCCAAAATTCCCAGCACCTCGGTGACTCCATGTCCGTAGAGAGCCGAGGCCGCGTCGCGCGAGAACTGGGGGAGAATCACAATCAACTGGCACTCGGGATTGCAGGCACGCAGCCGCTCGATGCTGGGGAGATACCCCTCATGGTCTTCCACTCGAAACCAGATGCTCCTGAGCCCGGGAAAGATCCGTAGCAGTTGCTCCTCCTTGCGTGGCAGAGCCACAAGCTCCTGAGGAAAGAGGCGCACTAAGGCCTTCCAAGCTGTGCAGGACGCATAGCGGTCGTCCGTCAACAAAGCCATCTTCGCTGAGCTCGCTACTACGTTTCGTACCATAAGTCCACACTCAGTCGGGCCATGACCAGCCTGCTAAAGGCCCGCCACCGCTGGTTATTCTTGATATCTCAGGGAGAAACATCACCCTTTTATGGTAGCGCTTCCCTTTTCGCATGGCCAGACTCAAGGCCAAAAAAAACTCGCCCTTGAAATCGCCGGTCTTTTCCCTTCCGTCGAGCGAAGGAATTCTGGCGAAGCATCTTTTTCTATGATAGCCTCCGCCACCTGCTAGGATAGTATGTGTCTTTTTGCAGAGGCCACCTCAGCCCCGGATGGATGAAAATGAGTTTAAATCTACGAAATGTTTGCATTATTGCCCACGTTGACCATGGCAAGACTACGCTTGTTGACTTCCTGTTGCGTCAAGCAGGAACCTTCGCTGAGCATCAAGCCGTCGATGACCGCGTCATGGACTCCATGGATCTCGAACGGGAACGGGGCATCACGATTCTGGCCAAGAACACATCGGTCGTGGTCGGCAACACCAAGATCAACATCATCGACACCCCAGGCCACGCCGACTTTGGCGGCGAGGTCGAGCGCGTGATCGGCATGTCCCAGGGTGCAATCCTCCTGGTCGACGCTGCCGAAGGTCCTCTTCCGCAGACCCGCTTTGTGCTCGAGAAAGCCATTCAGCAAAAGCTCAAGATTATCCTCGTGATCAATAAAGTCGATCGGCAGGAAGTGCGCGAAGGCGGACGGATCGATGAAGTCATCAACCAGGCCTTCGATCTTTTCTGTGACCTGGGTGCCTCCGAAGAGCAGACGGAATTCCCTATCGTCTACGCCTGCGGCCGTGAAGGCTGGTGTACGATGGATGCCGGCGAAATCCCAGCCCATCTCAACGGCGAGAAAACAGGTGATCTTCGTCCCTTGTTCGATCTGATTCTCGATTATGTCAATCCACCTGCAGTGACCAACGATCCTTTTTCGATGCTAGTATCCAACCTCGACTACTCGGAGTGGGTTGGTCAGCTCGCAGTCGGACGCGTGCTGTCCGGCAACGTGAAAAAAGGTGACAAACTGTTTTGCAAAAGCGTCAATGTGGAAGGCCAACCGACGACACGCAGCTTTTCGGTGACCAAGGTCCTGTCGTTTAGCGGTCTTCGTCAGGTTGAGGTCGATACGCTCGAGGCGGGGGACATCGGCCTCGTCTCGGGTCTCGAAGAGGTCCAGATCGGTGACACACTCGTCGCGAACGAATCTCAACAGGCCATGTCGCGGATCAAGGTAGAAGCACCCACTCTCGGCATGATCTTCTCGATCAATACGTCTCCTCTCGCCGGGCAAGAAGGTGAGGCTGTCCAGTCACGGAAGCTGCGCGATCGATTGCTGCGCTCCGTTCGTTACAACGTAGCCCTTCGCTTCGAGGATGCCGGCACATCGGACCAGTTCCGGATTCTCGGTCGCGGCGAACTGCAGTTTGCCATCCTTATCGAGCAGATGCGCCGAGAGGGTCTCGAATTCATGGTAGGCCGTCCTGAAGTTCTCTTCAAAACCGACGAACATGGTGAGAAGGTGGAACCACTCGAACGTCTCGTCCTTGATTTACCTGAGCAGTTTTCTGGGGAAGTGACGGAGATTCTGCAGACTCGTAAAGGCATCATGAGTTCCTTTGAGAATATTGGTCACGGGCGAGTTCGTTTGAAATTCGACATCCCGACTCGGGGTATCCTCGGTATCAACTCACGCTACAAAACCGCGACTCGGGGTGAGGGTCTGTTCAGCTCTGAGTTCATCGGTTACGTCCCCTACAAGGGCGAGCTCACGCACCGTATCAACGGGGCTCTTATTTCTGACCGTGAGGGCGAGACCAATGCCTACGCACTGGAATCGATTCAAGAGCGTGGCCAGTTGTTCGTGAATCCGGGCGTAAAGATCTACGAAGGTATGATCATCGGCGAGTGTTCCAAGGACAACGACTTGAACGTCAATGCGTGTCGAGAGAAAAAACTGACCAACGTTCGCGCTGCGGGATCAGATGGTCTGATCATGCTACAGGGTATCCGTAAGATGTCGCTCGAAAACTGCATTGAGTGGATTGAGGACGACGAGTGGATCGAAGTCACCCCCGAAAGCATTCGGATTCGTAAGAAGGTCCTCGCGGCCAACCTGCGCTCCGTAAAGCGGGGAGCTAAGAAGTAGGTGCAAGAGGGTCGGGTCACATTTGGTCTCGCTCCGATGGAAGGCGTCAGTGAATTAGCCTTTCGTCTATGGATGTCGCAGACGAGTGCTCCGACCTTCATGTCCACCCCCTTTCTGCGCGTCACGGACACCTACCCACGCGCCCTTGCGCCTACCTTTTGTCCCGAACTCGATCGCTACCGGGGCGCAACCACCTACGAGCTCATCCCGCAACTGATGGCAGCGCAGCCTCATGATTTCGTGCGCACGGCCCGCCTCATGCTCAATATCGCACCTTTTGTCGATCTGAATGCTGGTTGTCCATCGCCCAATCCCATCAGTGGCGGAGCGGGGAGCGGGCTCTTGCGCGATCCGGAGCGTTTCCTGGGCTTCATGCAGCATCTCGCCGATGAACTTCCCCCACAACGTTTCAGTCTCAAGATGCGAACAGGTTTTGAGGATACCGATGCTTTTGAAAGTATGATTCGCGGCCTTGCTGCTATCCCACTTCGTCAGTTGACGATTCACGGTCGCACGCGGCGGGATCGTTATGACCATCATTCTCGTTGGGATTTGATCCAACGGGCGGCTCAAGCTCTGCCCTATCCTGTGGTAGCCTCAGGTGACATTGTATCGGGAAAGAGCTGGCAGGATCGTGCCCATCACGATATCGGGAGGGTCATCATCGGACGCGGTGCCTTACGCAATCCTTGGATATTTCAGGAGCTGAGGGAGCAAAAGCCGGTGGATATCGATCGTGAGATTCTTTTACTGGCCATGGCTGTATTTGGTCTTTTGCTCGAAGCCGAACGGCATGCTCCGGAAACCTTGGACCGACTTGTTCTGGAAGGTTTCTTCCTCGCGCAAGCTGGGACCTCACGATCCGCTTGGCAAGCGCTCTACGATCACGTCGCGAGGCAGCTCCTACGACCCTGTGCTCCAAGGGATCTTCCCTTTGGCCGCGTGACACTGGGACGCCTCAAGATGCTATGGAACTCCCTGCGCAGCAGTCTTCCCGCACCTTTTTTTGCCCCCGAACTGCTCCGTGCCAAGTCTTTTTCGGAATGGGTCGACGCCTGGCGCACCCTTTGGCCCGACGACACACCCCTACCTCTCCGCCACGAGAGCAGCTGGGACTGGCTTTACACGAGCAGCCGCAAGCGCCCCGAAGAGTCTACGCCCCTAGAATCTATACACTAAACGCGCCCTCTCAAGTTCTTACCAAGACAGCCGATTCTGCCAGCTTAGCAGCAGGTGTGGAGGGCTGGTTTATGACCTTTCGTAAGCATCATGCTTGGTTCGGACTCGTGTTTGGTGTTCTGGCATTGATCCAAGAGGCCTGTTCGGGTTCCCAATTCAAGGCGCGTACCATGGATCGTTTAGAAGGCTACACTCTCAGCGCCGCTGCCGAGCCAACGCCTTCCCCCGTCTTACCGGAAGCGGAAGAGCCCGATCTTCAAGGCAGCAGCATGGCCCCCTGCGTTCTCGTCCAGGACGAAGCAGGTGACGCTGCCTATGTCTGGTATCAGACCTCTTACTTCCTTAGTGAACTGGACAGCTGTGAAACGATGGAAACCGATAGCACTGATCCTCAAACTGGTTCACTAGCACCGGTTACACGATCCGAGGATCCTGTCGAGCAACCACAACACCATTGATGGATTGATGATCTCATATAATTCCCTGAGTGCTTGCCTAAAACATGGCAGCCCAAAGCTTTGGTGGGTTTAGGTCACTGACATTGCCAATATAAATAGAACCTGGTTTTCTTCCCTCAACATAGTCAAACAAACACGAGGGAACCGTGTTCCTATGGAAAGAACACCTTATCACAGTGACGTGAGCGACGCTATGTGCCAGCAAGTTTTGAGACATAAATTCCGATACCTTCGTGATGAAAAAGGATTCAAAGTGTTGCCGATGAGATGGATGATCGAACGTACTTTTGGATAGCTCGGGAGAAATCGAAGGCTAAGCAAAGAATATGAGCGGAAACCCAGTACAAGCGAAGCGCTTGTCTACCTCGGAATGATCGGTCTTGTGCTGCGTCGATTGGTTTAGAGTTCTTGTCCATCAGTTTTTTCATCAAGCTCTGAGTCAGCCGAATCGCTTTCAGAGACAGTGAGTTTCGAGGCCAGGGTCTTTGTCGTCTAAAACAACAGTGACCCTGGTCTTGCCACTCTGCTTATCGATCGTTCCCATGAAATCATGACTCTGTACCGATCATGACAAATGATCCTTCCTGGCCTTGAGATAGAAGAAATAGTCAGAAGCAAATGGGTATTTGACAAACTTCGAAACTTTCGGGCTAGAATTCAATCAGTAATTTCCTGCCTAAAGAGCGGCTTTGTGCTTGATCGAGTGACTTGGAAAGGAGTGAGAGGTTTTGGATCGTATGTTCATAGCAAGGTTGTCGCATTTAACCTCATCACGATGGCAAGGCCTGCGTCGGATTGACAGATAGCTGACAACTGAGGGCAAAACGCCGATTCAAATGCCACGGGATCCTATTCCCTAGACAAGGTCTTTTCAGCACCTGAAGAAGATCAATGAGACTATTTGTGGCCATGTGTTCATCAAACAGGGACGTTGAAGCAAGAAAAACGCAGGAAAGCAGTCTCTCAGGACAGAGACTCATTCAGCATCTGATGATTCATAAGTGGCTCATGGTTCCCCGATCGTCATGCGAGTCGTGGATCTGTTGCGGCCACACCTCCTTGTCCTGCATAATCTTTCAAAAATTTAAATAGCGATGCAGGAATTTCCTCTCGGCTCAACATCTCGCGGAAACTTGCCCAATCAACCAAAGAGTAAAGACTCATAGCAGGATAATCCCAACGTAGAAATCCATCGCGCTTGACGGCCGTGTCAAGGAAAGCGAGGATTTCTTTTTTACGGGTCTCAGCCCTTCGGAAGTAGCCATTACTCATATCGACAGGATGGCCAAAGCGCTTCATCAGATACTGTTGAATCAGCTGATCCTGAATAGCATCGATCGCACTGACAAGGTTTTCCTCGTCTAGGGTCAAAGAGTGTTTGCCAAATTTAGTCTGAAGATAATGGAAAATCACTCGAGATTCAAAGAGTGGGTTCCCATCGGTCAAGAGCAGAGGGATACGTTTGATAGGACTTATGGCTGTCAAGCGTGCATCATCCTGTGGGTCGAATATATTGATTGCTTGAAATTCGTGAGGAAGGTCCTGCAGATAGAGCCTTAACCGACGGACATAGGGCGAACTCGCAGAGCCAAGGAGAGTGAGTGTCATAGGTCTGTCCCTGTGCTAAAAAGCGTTGTGGTCGATGACCAGAGCCATTCTTAAATTAGGGCCTGTTGACGTTTGAGATAAGTGATTGAAAAGTGGGGACAAACTCGTATTGTGGTTTTGCGAAAAACAAAATAGCGAGTTTGCCATGCCACGATTACTGCTCACGGATGAGCATTGGTTGAA
>Ga0209985_10001218_pt1 | contig 25869 bp, 20 predicted proteins | sample NOAtaG_FD_187305 | JGI IMG/M metagenome (GOLD analysis project Ga0209985, IMG submission 187305) | Freshwater lake microbial communities from Lake Erie, under a cyanobacterial bloom - NOAA_Erie_Diel6S_1000h metaG (SPAdes) (version 2) | ecosystem: Environmental > Aquatic > Freshwater > Lake ...
CCTGGCTGGCTGGACGGGCGACACCAAGGGCTACAAGGTCGAGTCGATCGACGGAGCGGGCGCGATCGTGTGCCAGCCCGGCGGCACCAATCTCTTCACGAAGGACGAGTACGCCGATTTCGAGCTGCGGCTCGAGTTTCAGCTGACCGCGGGTGCGAACAACGGCCTCGCGCTGCGCGCGCCGCTCGAGGGCGATCCCGCGTACGCGGGCTTCGAGGCGCAGGTGCTCGACAATACGGCGGAGAAGTACAAGGGTCTGAAGGACTGGCAGTACCACGGCTCGCTCTACGGCGTGGCGGCTGCGACCGCGACGGCGCTGAGGCCGGTCGGCGAGTGGAACAGCCAGACGGTCACGATGAAGGGGAAGCGCGTGACGATCGAACTGAACGGCGTCACGATCCTCGATGTCGATCTCGACAAGATCGCGCCCGGCGGCAAGACCGTGAGCGATCACAAGGTCGAGGGACTGACGCGCACGAAGGGCCACATCGGGTTCTGCGGCCACGGCGACCGCGTGGCGTTTCGGAATGTGCGCGTGAAGAAGCTGTGAACCGCGCCGGCCGCCGATGCGGCGTTGGGATCGAGGTCGACGACCGCAGACGAAGGCGGAGCGCAGCGAAGCCTGAGCGGTCGATGCTGGAGGTCGCGGACGTGTCGTGTGGCACTATCCCCCTGCGCAGCAGGGGGTAGTGGCGGCCGCGTACGCAGCGTGTGCCTTCAGACTGCAGTCGGAACGCACACCCCGCGTTCGAGGCCGCCATCACCAGAGGTGATGCCACACGGCACGCTTCGCGACGCTGTCGCCAATCTGCTCGCGCTTCGCTTCGCTCCGCGCTCGTCTCGGAGCGGTCGCGGCTGCGGCGACTTCCGCTGGTGTGATGCACGCCGAAGCGCGCAGGTTGCGAACGCTCAAGACCCGACCGCGTACTCCCGGCCGAAGCGGTTCTTGATGAAGTCCTCGTAGCGCACATCCTCCATGCGCACGAAGCCCTTCTGCGGCACCTGGCCGTCCTTCAGCATGTCGAGCACCGCGCACACGCCCGCGGCGGTCGTGATCTGGATGCCCGTCCAGTGCTTGCCGTCGATCAGCTTCGCCGGCACGCGGCGCGCGTCGATCTTCTCGACGAGCTTGCCGTTCTCGATGCCGATCGCGACGCACAGGATCACGATCACATCGTCCTGCGTGGTCGGGATCGACCGGTCGAACACCTCGCACAGCTGCTCGCGGTGATCGATGAAGCCGAGATCGTGCAGCAGGAACTTGATCAGCTTGCAGTGGCCCGGATAGCGGATCGTCTTGTAGTTCACATTGCGCGCGCGGCCAGCGAGCGACTCGCCGAGCGAGCCGAGGCCGCCCGAGGTGTTGAACGCCTCGTACTGGATGCCGTCGAGCGTGAACTCCTCGAGGTTCTCGAGCGGCGAGAGCAGCGTCATCTTGCCGTCGACGAGCGCCTCGCATGGATTGCAGTATTCGTTCACGAGGCCGTTGGTCGACCAGGTCATGTTGTACTTGAGCTGGTTCGTCGGATTGCGCGGCAGTGCGCCGACGCGGCAGCGGAGCTCGTGGATCGCGCTCATCGGCTTCGCGAGGTGGTTCGCCGCGATCGTGATGTAGCCGGGCGCGAGGCCGCACTGCGGAATGAACGCGGTCGACGCGCCCTCGGCGAGCGCCATCACCTTCTTCGTCACCGCGACATCCTCGGTGAGGTCGAGATAGTGCACGCCATGCGCCTTCGCGCGTTCGGCGATCTGCGGATTGCAGAAGAACGGCGCGCACGAGATGAGCGCCCACTTGCCCTTCAGCGCCGCGTCGAGATGGGCTGCGTTCTGGAAGTCGGCCGTCGCGCCCGTCGCGTTCGGAAGCCCTGCGATCGCATCGCGCCACGATCCTTCGTGCGAGTCGACGACATGGACCGCGTAGTCGCCCGACCGCGCGAGGAAGTGCGCTGCCATTCGACCGATCTTGCCAGCTCCGATGACGACGACATTCTTCATGGGGACCTCTGCAGTGCGACTTCTCGACGGTTTCGTGCGTCCGGCGCGCGGGGGTTCGACACCCTCCCGCGCAGGGCGGCAAGCCTAGGCATGGTGGATCGGCAACCGCGGCTAGGTCAGTTGAAACGGAACTCGATGAGCGAGAAATCGTCGTCCCAGACGACGGTGGTGGCCTTCGCCTGCTCGCTATCGGGCTCGATCCCCCGACCCTCAAGGACGACGCGACGCGTCGCCTCGACCACCGTGTCGAGCACGCCTTCGGCAGGAGTTGCCGACAGCAGCGCCTCGAACTTGTCGAGGCCCCAGATGCCGTCGGACTTGGTGTGCAGCTCGTACACGCCGTCCGAGAAGAGGTACAGCCGGTCGCCGGGCTCGATCTTGATCGATTCGGTCGGCGCGTCGTACGGCTCCGCGATGCATGCCATGTAGGTCGTCGAGGCGAGGCGCATGAGCGTTTCCCCGCGCATCAGATACGACGGCGGATGCCCGCCGCCCGACCAGCGCAGTTCACGCGTGCCGCGGTGGTAGATGCCGTACCAGACGGTGAAGTACATGCCGTCGTGACGCGACATCTGGAACGCGCTGTTGAGCGCCTGCAGCACGCGCGTCGGATCGAGCACCTGCTCGCGCTCGAGCGAACCCGAGCGGATGAGGTTCATCGCGCTCACGCCCATCAGCGCGGGGCCGACGCCGTGACCGCTCACATCGAGGACATACATCGCGAGATGGTCGTCGTCGATCCAGTGGTAGCCGAACACATCGCCGCCGAGCGATTCGCACGGGACGAACCGCCAGTCGGCCTGCACGATGCCCTCGAGCGGCGGATCGAGCAGCGAGCGCACATAGTTCGCGGCGCGGTTGATCTCCGACTTCATGTGCGCCTCGCTCTCGCGAAGCGCCTCGAACGCCGCGTTGCGCTCGAGCTCCATGCGGTAGCCGTGCGAGTGATGGCGGATGCGCGCGACGAGCTCGACCGGATGCGGCAGCTTCACGAGGTAGTCGCTCGCGCCGCGCCCGAACGCGTCGGCCTTGACCGCTGGGTCCTCCTTGCCCGTCAGCATGATGATGGGAACCTCGCGCGTGGCGGCGTCGGCCTTGTACTCCGCGATGAGGTCGAGCCCGTTGCGGCCGGGCATCTCGATGTCCTGCAGGATCACGGTCGGGCGGAACTCGCGCGCGACCGCCGTCGCCTGCAGCGCATCCTGCACCGCGCGGAACTCGCACGCGCCCTGCGTCGCGATCATGCGGCGCACCGCCTCGCACACGATTGCCTGGTCGTCGACGAGAAGCACGCGGTCGATGGTGTCGAAGCTCTGCATGGATTGTTCCTATCGTGACCGAATCGCGGCGGCGGCGCCAACCGCTGCGCCGATCGACTCGAGCGGCAGCGTCTCGACTGCGGCGCCCATGCGGTGGGCGACGCCCGGCATGCCCCACACGACGCTCGTCGCCTCGTCCTGCGCGACCGTGTGCCAGCCCGCGGCGCGCAGGCGGGCGAGGCCATCCGCGCCATCGCGGCCCATGCCCGTGAGCAGCACGGCGACCCCGGGCGACGCGTGGCGCGCGAGCGACGCGAACAACTCGTCGACCGCAGGCCGATGCACCGATTCGCGCGGCTCGTCGGCGTACGCGAGCGTTCCGACCGGAGTCGCCACGAGGTGACGGTCCTCGCCCGCGACCACGATCTCGTCGGCGCGGAGCCTGTCGCCCGCACGCGCGAGCCGCACCGCGCGCTGCGATTCGGCGCCAAGCCACTCCGCGAACCCCGCGACGAACTCGCTCGACACATGCTGGACGACCACGACCGCGAACGGCATCGGCCGCGGAAGCGCGGCGAGCACGCGCGCGATCGCGCGTGGGCCGCCTGTCGACGCGCCGATCGCGACGATCTTCGGAAGCCCGCCCGGGATCACGGGAAGTGCGGCCGGAATCGCGGCCGACGCAGCCGACGCGCCGGTGGGCGCGCTGCGGGACGCGGACGCGGACGCCGATGCCGATGCCCGCGCGTTCGCGCCTTCCGCACGCGCGACAAGCCTGATGCGGCGCACGAGCTCGGCGGCGCCGTCGAGCGCGCCCTTGCCGCCGATCGTCGGCGTGTTCACCGCGTCGAGCGCGCCCGCGCCCAGCGCCTCGTAGACGAGCGCGGCGTTTCCGCTGACGGTCGCGGTGACGACGAGGATCGGGCACGGCGCGACCCGCATGATCTCGCGCGTCGCAGCGACGCCGTCCATCTTCGGCATGATGAGATCCATCAGCACGAGATCGGGCCTGTCGCGCTTCGCGCACTCGACCGCCTCGGCGCCGTCGCGCGCGATCCATGCGACCGAAAGCGAAGGATCGGTCGCGACCGCGCGGCGCAACGCCTCGCAGGCGACCGCCAGATCGTTCACGATCGCGACGCGCATCAGGCCTCGTCTCCCGCGCGGGCGCCGCGCCCGGCCTGCGCGAGCGCAGGCACGAGGTCGCGCACGGTGTCGGCGAAGGTGCTGTCCTGGAACGCGCCCTTCGTGAGGTACGCGGTCGCGCCCGCATCGAGGCCCGCGAGCCGATCTTCCTCGCGGTCCTTGTAGCTCACCACCACGATCGGCACCGCGCCGAAGCGCGGATCGGAGCGCAGCGCGCGCACGAACTCGATCCCGTTCATGCGCGGCATGTCGATGTCGCTGATGATGAGGTCGATCGGTCCCGAGGCGATGCCGTCGCGCGCGGTGTGCAGCCCGTCGAGTCCGTCGACCGCCGTCTCGACCTCGAACCCCATGCGCGAGAGCAGCTGGCGCTCGACCTCGCGCACCGTGGCGGAATCATCGACCACCAGCGCGCGCAGCGTGCGGCGTGCGCCGATCGCGCGCGTGGGCTTCGCGCCGCGCAGCCGGCCTTCGTTGAGCGCGGCGCGCACCGACTGCAGCATGTCCTCCGCATCGACGATGAGGACGGGCTCGCCGCTCTCGCGCACCGCGGCGGCCGAGAGATGCGGAACCTTCCCGAGCCGCTGGTCGAGCGCGCGGACGACGAGGTCCTCCTCGCCGAGCAGCGCATCGACCGCAACGGCGTAGCGGTCGCCGCCCGAGCCGAGGACGACGAGGTTCTCGCGCACATTCGCGCGGCGCGACTCCGCGAGCGCCAGGACGCGCGCCGCGTCGATCACGCCGATCGACTCGCCCTCGACGAGCACCTGCATGCGGCCTTCCACCGAGCGCACCTCGGCGGCGGCCGGCTGCAGCACGCGCTCGATGCGCGCAAGCGGGAACGCAAGCGTCTCGCCCGCCACATCGACAAGCAGCGCGCGGATCACCGACAGCGTGATCGGAAGCTCGAGCTCGAACACCGTGCCGCGCCCGAGCTCGGTGTCGATGCGCGCGGTGCCGCCGATCTCGCGCGCGGTCGACTGGACGACATCGAGCCCAACGCCGCGGCCCGAGATGTCGGTCACCTGCGCCGCGGTCGAAAACCCCGGCAGGAACAGGAACTCGAGCAGCTCCTGGCGGTCGAGCGTGGAGGCGATCGCGTCGGTCGCGAGCGACTTGCGCACGATGCGAGTGCGCAGCGCGTCGAGATCGATGCCGCGGCCGTCGTCGCTGACGCGGATGCGCAGCATGCCGGCGTGATGGCGCGCCTCGACGCGCAGCGTGGCCTGCGCAGGCTTTCCCTTTGCGCGGCGTTCGTCGGGCGTCTCGACGCCGTGGTCGAGCGCGTTCCGCAGCATGTGGTTGAGCGGCGCATCGAGCCGCACGAGGACATCGCGGTCGACCGGCACCTGCTCGCCCACGATCTCGAGCCGCGCGTCCTTGCCGAGCTGGCGGGCGAGGTCGCGCACCGTGCGCGAGAGCGACGCCGTCGCGTCGGCGAACGGGCGCATGCGGCTCGAGAGCACTTCGTGGTAGAGCTGCGTCGAGGTCTCCTCGCCGCGGCGGATCGCGCCCTCGACGGTGAGAAGATGCGACAGCACGCGGGAGCGTCCCTTCTCGATCAGACCGCGCGCGGGCGCGAGCATCGCGGGATCGAGGCCCGACCTCCGCGCGGCGGCGCGCAGCCGGTCGAGTTCGTCCTCGAGGCGCACGAGCTCGCGCTTGAGTTCGAGCGTTTCCTCGCGCAGCGAGCCGAGGCGCCGCGACTCGAGCATGGTCTCGCCGGCAAGCTGGAGGAGCCGATCGAGCTTCTCCGCGGTGACGCGCACGCTTGCGCCGCGCGAAGGCGCGGCGACGGCGGGCGCAGACTGCGTGCCTGCGGCTGCGGCGATCGCCGCGGGTTCGGGCGCGATCGGCGCGGGCATCGACGGCGGCGGCTGCACAGGCGCTGGCGCTGGCTCGGGCGCTGGCGCGGGCGCGGGCTGCGCGACCGGCGGCGGCGCGGGCGCGTTCACTGCGGGCGGCGGCGCGCGCAGCTCGGCGATGACCGCGTCGACGGCGGGCTCGTTCGCGGAGCTCCACGCGGGAACCGCAGCCTCCTCGATCTTCGCGAGCGACGCGAGAAGATCGGTTCCCTTCAAGAGCTGATCGATGCGCGCGGGCTGGATCGCCTCGCGGCCCTTCTGCATCGCGACGAGCACATCCTCCATCGCATGCGCGAGCTTCACCGCGATGTCGAGGCCGATGACGCGCGCGGCGCCCTTGATCGAATGCGCGGCGCGCATCAGGGGCTCGACCGTCGCAGCGTCGCTCGTGCCCTCGAGGCGCACGAGCCCCTCGCTCAGCGCGCCCGCGTGCGTCTCCGCTTCGCCGCGGAAGAGTTCGTGGAGCGAGAAGCCGCCGAGGTCGCTCATGCGAGGCTCCTCGCGAACACGGCGGAAAGCCGCTCGGCGTCGAGCACGCTGACGAGCGCGCCCGCGCGGCCGTCGGTGGCGGCGATCTCGGCGAGATACTTCGTGCAGCCGTCCGCGGCGTGACGCACGGTGGTCGGCGGCGGCAGCGTGTTCGCGCGGTCGATGCGGCGCACGCCCTCGACGCGGTCGACCGCGAACGCCCAGCGCGCGCCCTGCGCGCCGACGACGACGAAGTGCGTCTGCCGGGCACCTTGCGGCACGCCGAGCGCGGACCCCGCGTGCGCGACGAGCGTCAGTTCGCCGCCGATGTTGGCGATTCCCGAGAAGACGGCGTTCGTGCGGTGCGGCACGCGGCGCACGGCCGAGCACGGAACCACGCGATGCGACTCGTCCGCCTCGATGCCCAGGCGCTCCTCGCCGAGATCGAACACGAGCACGCTCTGCATCTCGGTGCGCCGCGCCTCGGCGCGCGTGGACACGAGTTCGGTGTTCGCGCGCAGGTCCTCCGCCGGAAGCGGCCGGTCGAGGAGCGCGCGCATCTGCACGAGGCTCTCGCGCTCGCGCATCTCGAGCGCGCGCTCGGGCGACGGTTCGGAAGTTGGAGGCGTGTCGCTCATGTCGCGCGGTTCGGAGTGATCACGGGAAAGACTATCACGCGCCGCCGTCGCCGCGCATGCGATCGAGGTGGACCCGGAGCGCGCGGGCGCGCAGATGCTGCGACTCCTCCAGATTTCCGCGCGCCTCCGCGATGCGGGCCGCAAGCATCAGCGCATCCTCGTTGTTGCGGTCGAGGTAGAGCGCGCGGCCGACCGCGACGGACGCGCCATCGCGGTCGCCTGCGCCGTCGAGGAGACGCGCCAGCGCGAGGTGCAGGCCGGGATCGGTCGGGTTCGCGGCGATCTCGGCGCGAGCCTGGGCCTCGGCGTCGAGCGCCCGCTCCGCGACTTTCGGCGCCGATGGCGCTTCCACGCGTGCCGCCGACACATCCACGCGTGCCGCAGGCGCGTTTGCCCGCGCGGCGCGCCCGGGCGTCTGCACCGGCGCCGCTGCGCGCATCAGCGCGAACGCGCCGGGTGCGGCCGCAGGCGCGAGGCCTGTCGCCGCAGCTGCGGCGCTCGATTCCGCGTGGCCGACGCACAGCACGCCGTCGTCGGCAAGGATCGACGCAAGGCCCGCGAAGATCGCGCTGCGCGGCGCATGGTCGAGGTAGATCGCGACATTGCGGAAGAGGATCGCGTCGAAGCGCTCGCCCTTGCGCACGGCCTCGGCGATGCGCGCCTCCGCCGTCGCGACGCGCGTCGAGATTGCGCGCATCACGCGTTCGACAGGCCGAAACGCTTCGCCGTCGGCGACAAGGCTCGGCGCGGCGAACGCGGGGATTCCGCCGCGCAAATCCATCGCTCGGAAGCGTGGAGGCGATGCAAACACGGCGCCGTTGCGGTCGATCGCCTCGACCGACACGCGCGCCGCACCCGCTTCGCCAATTCCATCGAGCAGCGCGGCCGCGAGCGAGCACGGCTCGCACCAGCCGCCCGCGCCCACGACGAGCGCGCGGACGCCGCGTGCCGCGCGCGCCTGCGCGAACGCGCGCAGGAAGTCGAAACTCTCGGGATAGCGGAAGAGCCATGTCTCGGGCGGCGAGAAGTGCGCCTCGAGCCGCGCGAACTCGGATGCATCGCGCAGCGCGAAGGCCGCGGCGCCGTCGGCGTCGGCGAGCCCGAGCTCCCGCGCGCGCACCGCAAGATGCGCCGCCACGCGGTCGGACGCGACCGCATCGGCCGAAAATCCGCTGCGTGCGCGCAGCGCCGCGATGAGGGCCGCGGTCGAGGCTCCGCTCACGGCGAAGGCCAGTCCGGGTGCCCGTTCGCGGCCGTGCGCGGCAGTTCGCGCAGCACGCTGTCGCCCTCGAGGATGCGACGGCAACGCAGCAGCTGCACGAGTCCGTCGTCGTCCGCGATCGTCGGCCCGAGGTGCGGCGCGCCCGCGAAGGAAAAACCGGGATGTGCGCCCGGCTGCGAGAAGTCGCGGGCGAAGGGCCCGACGATCTCGGGGACAAGCAGCCCCACCCGGTTCGCGGCGCCGTCGGGAAGCGTCGCATCGAACAGCTCCGCGTCGAGCCGCATCACCACGATGCGCGCACCCATGCGCGTCGCCGTCGGCGCACTGTCGACGATCCGCGAGAGATCGACGAGCGGCACGAGGGTTCCGCGCAGGTTGAACAGGCCGAGCAGCCACGCAGGGCCCGTCCCGGCCGGCCGGTGCGACACGACGGGCAGCACCTCGAGGACCTCGGCGCAGTCGAGCGCGAAGCGGCGGTCGCCGATGGTGGTGAAGAGGACCTGCACGCTCAGCCCCCCTTCGCCGCGTTCGGCCCCTGCGCCGACACCGTGAAGCGCGCGGCCGCGTCTTCGAGCACCGCGACGGCGTGCGCCACCTCGTCGGCGACGCGCGCCGATTCCGCGGCGCTCGTCGCGCTCTGCTGCGCGCCCGCGGCGACCTGGTTGACGGCCTCCTCGATCTGCGCGACACCCGAGGTCTGGCTCGCCATGCCGCGCTGCACCTCGGAGAAGCTCGCGAACGCGGCGTTCATCTCGTTCATGATGCCGGCGAGGTCGTTGGCCACGCGCTTGGCGTCGCCGGTGCCGATGCGCATCTCCGAGGCGAAACGCTTCATCTCCGACACGCCCGCCGCGACCGACTCCTGCATCTGCCGCACCATGCGCTCGATGTCGGTCGTCGCGACGGCGGTCTGGTCGGCAAGCCGGCGGATCTCGCGCGCGACGACGAGGAATCCGTAGCCGGCCTCCCCTGCCTTCTCGGCTTCGATCGCCGCGTTCACCGAGAGAAGATTCGTCTGCTCCGCCACCTTGGTGATCGTCGTGACCACCGTGCTGATCGCGGCAGCCTTCTCTGCGATCACTTCAAGCCGGTCGCCGATCTCCGCCGTCGCACCATCGAGCCGCGACATCGAAGTCGCCATCGCGTCGAGGCGTCCGCGACCCGCCGCGGCGGCCTCGGCGGTCCGCCGCGCGCCTGCGTCGACGGTCTGCACCGAGCGCAGCAGTTCGTCGCCCGTCGCGGAGATCTCGCGGATCGCCGCCGCGATCTGCGCGGTCGATCCGCCGAAACTGCTCGCGGTCGCGCCCTGTTCGCGCGTCGTCGCCGCAAGCTGCGCGCTCGTCGCCGCAAGCCGAGCCGATGCGGCGCGCACGGCGGAGACGATTCCCGCGAGGTCGGCGTTCATCGTGTTCATCGCCTTCACGAGCGACGCGCTCTCGTCGTCGCCACGCACGGCGATCGCCGGCGCGGTGAGGTCGCCGTCGGCGATGCGCGTCGCGATCGACTCGGCCGCCTGCACCCGCCGGCTCAGCCGGACCGCGCCGAAGGAGAGGATCGCGACGATCACCACGACTCCTGCGGCAGCCGTGATGAGGTTGAGCCGCACCAGGCCGGTGATCTCGGCGGCGACCGCGCTCGTCGGCTTGCGCGCCACGAGGCGCCATCCGCCGGTCGGCACCGACGCCGTCACCACATAGCACTCCTCGCCGAGCGACGGGTCGAACATCTTCGCGAGCGTCGCGTCGCGCGAAAAATCTGCGTCGAACAGCGCCTCGACGGGCGAGCCTTCCACCTTGGCCGCGCGCAGCTTCGTGCCTCCGGTCGCATCGGTCGTGGCCGCCACGATCTGTCCGCGCGTCTCGAGGAAGAGGTCGGCGCCGAGATGCTCGGCGAGCGCGTCGAGCTGCGCCTGCACATCCGTCAGCGCGATGTCGAGGCCCGCGATTCCTGCAAATCGCCCGTCGCGCACGATGGGCATCACATACTCGATGATGTCGGTGCCGAGATAGGTGTACGGCTTGGTCACCACCGCTTCCGCCACGCCCGCGCGCTCGAAGCGCTCCTTCGGCAGCGCGTACCAGAGGTCGCCGTCCTCGCCGGTGTCCTGCAGCGGCTCGAGCGTGAAGCCGTTCGGCGACGACGGATCGCGCTTGAAGTACGGATAGAAGCGCCCGCCTTGTCCGAGCGCGTTCGCAGGCACGCCGGGCTGCGCGCCCGCGGAATCCTGCCCATCGGCGTTCGGCTCGTAGGCGATGTACGCCGCGTACACCGAAGGATTCGTGCGGAGCACGCGCTCGAGCATGCGGAGCGCCTCGGCGCGCCGGCCGAACTGTCCGGACTCCTGCGCCAGCGCGATCATGCGGACGAAGCCGATGTTGCGCGCGTTGCGCGTGTCGATCTCCTTCACTGCAGCCGCGGTCTCCGAGACGAGGTCGCCCTCGATCCGCACCACGATTCCGTTCCACGCGCGCGTGGCATTCACGCCCACGATCGCAAGCACGACGACGACCGCGGGCAGCACGCCAAGCAGGAGCGCCTGCCCGAGAAGCGTGCGGCGAAACGGGATCTTGCGCGACATGCACGCAATGTATCGCGCAATGTGTGAACGCGGGAAACCGACGGCTCAGCGCGATTCGCGCGGCTCGTCGTCGGTCCAGCGCACCTCGATGGTGCAGTCCTTGTACTCGGGAGGCAGCAGGGCGCGGATCATCTCCGCGACCGTTCCGCGGGCCTTCTCGCGCACCTCGAACATGGCGGTCTCGCTTCGCGCCGCCGCGATCACCGCGTTCCGCACCGAGGACAGCGCCTTGTCGCGCGCGGTGTCGTCGCCGACGAAGTGGTCGAGCCAGTCGCGGTTGACATCCTCCTTGCGCTTCGCCGGATCGCTCTGGACCTCGACCAGCGTCTCGTCGACCTGCGGCGGCGGCAGCACGACGACGAAGCGCCGGCCGTCGGGATGGTCGACCTCGTGCACCTCGGGCTCCTCGCCCGGCGCGAACGAGTCGAACGGAACGATGTACTGGACGGTGTTGTCGGCGACGACGAGCTGCGCGGTCGTCCGGCCGAGTTCGATCTTGGTCGGCTCGCCGATCGGCAGGATCCACGGGCGCACCGAGATCTCGGTGGGCGTCGACGCGTCGACCTCCACGGCGACCTTGCGGGTCGCGACGCGCAGCGCGGGCGCGCGGCGCAGTTCGCCGACGGCGGTCGTGATCGCGGTCTGCGTCGCGCCGGGACCGATGCCGAGCGCTTGCGGGAAGAAGACGAAGACCAGGATCGCCGCGATGACGAGGACCGCAACGAAGCCCGTCAGGATGCCGCCGCCGAGGCAGCCCGCCACCGCGACCCAAGGGCGGTTCGTCGCAAGCGGTTCCGGCGTGTTGTTCCCCGCAGGCATGTCGGCATCCTACCTCGCCCCCGAGCGCCCGCGTCAAAGCACGGCGCGGCGGATACCCACCGAATCGACCTCGAATGCGAAGGTCCGCGCCCTCGGATGCGGTGGATCGCGCTCGAGTCCGGCCTCGATCGACCGTGCCGCGGCTGGGTTCCGCGCGACCAGCAGCATGAAGCCGCCCCCGCCCGCGCCCGCGAAGCACCATGAGGACAGTTCCCGCTTCCAGCGCGCGGCCAGCGCGTCGAGCCATGCGGGGCAGCTCCCGGGGTCGATCTGGCGCTTGCAGGCGCGATACTCGTCGAGCTCGGCGACCACCGCGCCGAGGTCGCCGGACTGCAGCGCGGAACGCATGCGCTCGGCATTCGCGCGGAGCCGCCCGACCGAGTCGACGGCGGCGGGATCCCGCACGAGCCAGCTCCACACGACATTCTCGAGGATGTTCTTCGCCATGCGCCGCTCGCCCGTGAAGTAGAGGAGCGAGCGTGCCGCCAGTTCCTTGGCCGCGCCCTGCGGAATCGCGAGCCGCTCGACGCGTGGACGCTGGACCGGGCCCGGCGCGGTACGGCCGATCTTGAAGCCGCCGACCACGCCGCCGACCTGGTCCTGCCAGCCGCCGCGCGAACCGAGCATCTGCTCGAGCGCGCTGGTCGCCGCGAAGAGCCCTTCGGGCGAGCGCTCGCGGCCGAAGACGCGGTCGAGCGCGTCGATCGTGGCCGCGCCGAGGATCGAGCTCGTGCCGAGGCCCGACCCCTTCGGAACCGCGCTGAACATCGTGAGCGAGATGCCGCCGCCGACCGAGCGCAGCCACTTCGCGAGCGACGCCTTCGGGTCGGCCGGCGCCGCGCCCGTCAGGACGAGCGCGTTCTCGGCGAGGCTCGACCAGCGGCGCGGATCGCCGCGCTGCGCGAGTTCGCGCGCGCTGCGGATCACGCGCGTCTCGCCGAGATCGGTGCTCGTGATGCGGATGACCGGCTCTTCCTCGAGCTTCGCGACGACCTGGATCGGCAGCTGGCCGCGCAGCGTCACCGCGACATTCACGACCGAGCCGCCGACTTCGTTGCAGATCGGCGGCGTGTCGCTCCAGCCGCCCGCGAGATCGACGCGCACCGGCATCGAGGTCCAGACGGCCTGGTCGTGCAGGATCGTGGCACGCGCAGGCTTGGTCGGCAGCGTGGACTGCGCGAGCACGGACTCGCCGACGGCGGCGAAGGCGCGTGCGCGCAGCTTCGCCGACGAGCGCGCATCGACGCCGGGCGCCTCCGCCGCGATCGCGGCGTCATGCGCGGCGTCGAGCGCGGGCTGGCCGCCTTCGCCGCGGCGCGAGGCTCGGGCAAGCGCCGCGCGGTGGCCCGCGCACGCGGCCGCATCGGCCTGCGCGACGAGTTCGCCGAGCGACCACTTGCGCGCGCGACGCCACGCGGCCGGCGCAGCGCGGCCTTCCCACATCCAGCGCACGCGCGCAAGCGCATCGCGCGGATCGGCCTTGCACCAGAGCCGCGCATCCCAGAGCGTGGTCCCATCCGCGCGCGGCGTCTTGAAGTCGTCGTCGATGTGGCACGCGACGATCGCCTCGCCGCCGGTGCGGAGCGGCACGCCGAACACCGAGATTCCCCGCGGAACCGCGCCGGAGAGCCTGCTTCGGATGCCCGCCACGATGTTGTCGCCGGCAAGCGCGAGCCCGCGCGCGTCGCAGGCGTCGAGCACCGCGCGCGCGCGCGTGCGCGGCGCGTGCGCGTCGAGGGCCACGGTGTCGGCGCCGAGACCGGCGACGCCGAAGCGGCGAAGCGTGGCGCGCGGCCCGCAGCAGGCGTCGAGCATCTCGCGCGTGGTGCCGATGTGGAGGAAGTCGTCGATCTCCGCAAGCTCGACGCGGAAGTTCGTGCCGCGCAGCGCGTCGAACACCGCGCCGAGCGGCTTCGCCAGCGCGCCCGCGCCGCAGGCGGCGAGATACGCATCGCGCTTCGTCGGCGCGGGAAGCGCCATCGTGATCTCGCGGTAGAGGTCGACCGACGGCAGCGCGGCGCGCGAGGCGAGATCGGCGAGTCCGCCGCGCACGAACGCGATCCTGCCGGCGCGCAGGCGCACGCCCGCCCCGGCCAGCAGCGCCGCGACCGACGCAGGATCGAACGAGAAGAGGCCGAGGTCGAGGTTCGCGCGGCCGTCGCGGCCGATCGCCCCTGCGGCGCGCATCTCGGCTTCGGCCGGCTTCTGCAGGAACGCGGAGACGCGGTCGCCCTTCCCGCGGACGAACACGCCGTGCTTCGCCGCGCGCGCGACCGAAGCGCGCTGCGCGAGGCCGATCACGCCGTCGCCCGTGAAGCGCACGGAAGCGCGCGCGATGCCGAGCACCGCGTCGCCCGCGCCCACGAGCAGTTCGCCGCCCGCACGCGGCGGAAGCGCAGCGAGGTCCTCGAGCAGCAGGTCGAACACCTTCGCGCACACGCCGCCGCGCGCCGCGCGTGGGATCGGCGCGAAGAGCTTTCCCTCGACCGCATACATCGGCAGCCGGCGCGAGTCGCCGCCCGAGTGCAGGATCAGCACGCGCTCGTCGGCAAACACGGCTTCCAGCGTGCGCGCGCGCTTGACGCGCAAGATGCGGCGCGCGACCTCCGCAAGCGCCAGCACCGTCGCCGCGCCCGAGCCGATCCGCGCGTCGCGCGCGTCGGCCACCGCGAAGGCGCCGCGGCAGCCGGCAAGCGATCCGCGCCCCACGCGCGGCGCGAGCTGCGCGTCGTACGCCGCCGCCTGACGCGCGTTCGCAGCGGTCAGCACGAGCCAGCCGAAAGCAGCGCCGCGCGGAGAATCCATCGCCACAAGGTATCCGATGGCGCAATGCACCGACGATTCCGATACCTTCTCGACATGCGGGTGTTCGCCCAGGCCATCGACCTCACCGACGATCCCGCCCGGATCGACGAGTACCTATGCCACCACCGCGCGGTGTGGCCCGAGGTCACGGGCGGGCTGCGCGCGATCGGCATCCGCGGCATGCGCATCTGGCGCGGCGGAACGCGGCTCTTCATGGTGGTCGAGACCGACGACGACTTCGACCCCGCGCGCTACCAGAGCTACGCGTCGGACCCGCGCACGCGGGAATGGGACGCGCTCATGCGCACCTTCCAGCAGCCGGCGCCGTTCGCAAAGCCGGGCGAGTGGTGGACTCCACTCGAGGAAGTGTTCGATCTCGACCGCTTCCCGGCGCAGGCCAACACTTTGAGCAGCAAGCAAGATTTGAGCAGCAAGCAAGATTTGAGCAGCAAGCAAGGTTCAAGAAGTATGCAAGGCACGCGCGAAGGAGCAGGTTCATGACGATCGGTGCGACGCTTGAGTTCCACGGCGCCGCCGGCGAGGTGACGGGCAGCTGCACGCTGCTCCGCACCGCGAAGGCGCGCATCCTCGTCGACTTCGGCATGTTCCAGGGCACGCCCGCCGACGAGGCGCGCAACGCGGTCCCGCCCGCGATCGACTTCGCGTCGCTCGACGCGGTGATCGTGACCCATGCGCACATCGACCACTGCGGCCGCCTCGCGATGCTGCCCGACCTCGGCTTCAAGGGGAAGATCTACTGCACGACCGCGACGCACGAGCTCCTCGGCCGCGTGCTGCGCTCGAGCGCGCGGCTCCAGCGCGCGCGCTTCTACGAGCGCGCCGACGGCAGCGCGCCGTGGGCACGCGCGCTCATGCCGGGCGAGGAGCCGGGCGGTCCGCCCGAATTCCCGCCAGCGCACCGCCTCTTCGACAACCCCGAGGTGCGCGACACGATGGACATGATCGAAGGCGTGCCGCTCGACCGCGAGGTCAAGATCGCGCCGCTCATGTCGCTCGTCTTCCGGAACGCCGGCCACATTCCTGGCGCCGCGAGCGCCGAAGTCACCGTCGGCGCGGGCGCGAACAAGCGCATCGTGCTCTTCTCGGGCGACCTCGGGCCCGAGCGCTCGGCGCTGCTTGCGCCGCCGCACCGCCCCGCGCGCGCCGATGTCGTGGTCGTCGAGTCGACCAACGGCGAGCGCCGCCGCGATGCGAACCTCGATCCCGAGACCGCGCTCGCGGCCATCGTCGCCGACGCCGCGCGGCGCAAGGCGAAGGTGATCGTGCCGTGCTTCGCGCTCGGACGCGCGCAGCTTCTCGTCTATCGCCTCGCGCGCCTGCACGCGCGCGGGCTCATGCACGGGCTCAATGTCTATGTCGACTCGCCGATGGCCGTGCACGGCATCGAGTCGCTCTACCGCCACCCCGAATACCTCGCGCCCGAGCTCACCGCGTCCGTGCGGTCGGGGGGTGCACCGCTCTGGTTCCCCGAGCTTCACTATGTGCTCTCGAAGCGCGAGTCGATGGCGATCGACCGCATGGTGCACGGCGGCATCATCCTCGCCGGCAGCGGCTTCATGGACGCAGGCCCCGTGCTGCGGCATCTTTCGGAGTCGATCGACCGCGAGGACTGCGTGATCGTGCTGTCGGGCTACCAGCCCGAGGGCGGCTTCGCGTGGCGCATCCAGCGCGGCGCGGACCGCGCGCAGTTCAACGGCAAGACGCTGCCCGTGCGCGCGAAGTCGGTGCGCGTCGAGGGCCTCTCGGGCCACGCAGACCAGGACGACCTCGTGAAGTGGTTCGGCTCCTTCGGCGAGAAGCCGTCGCGCGTCGTCATCAACCACGGCGTCGACAGCGCGCGCGCCGCGCTCGCCGCGCGGCTGAAGACCGAACTCGGCCTTGAGAGCGTGCTGCCGACCCGCGGCGCGCCCGTCGAGATCTGACGATGGCGAACGCGTCCGCTGCCGACTTCGCGCTGCCGCCGCTTCCCACGGCGGCGAGGCGCGTGCTGTTCTTCGTGGCGATGGAGCACGAGGCCGCGCCGATCGCAAGCGCGCTCGGTCTCGCGCGCAGCGGCGCCGCGCGCGTCGGACGCGTCGCGGGCGCGGAGGTCACGCTCGTCACGCCGGGCGCCGATCCGGCGAGCAACATCGACCACATCGGGCCCGTGCACGCCTCGGTCGCGCTCACGCGCGCGCTCGCGCAGGCGCACGACCCGTTCGACCTCGTCGTGAACGCAGGAACCGCCGGCGGATTCGAAGCGCACGGCCAGCGGATCGCCGACCTCGTGATCGCGCGCGACACGATGTTCCACGACGCGCGCGTGGCGATCGACGGCTTCGACCGTGTGGCGCGCGCACACACGCGGCTTTCGGCCGACGAAGCGACGATCGCGCGCGTCGCCGCGGCGCTCGACGCCCGCGCGGGGCTCGTGTCGACGGGCTCGAGCCTCGACGCGACGCCCGACGAACTCGCGCTCTTCGCGCGCTCGGGCGCGCTCGCGAAGGAGATGGAGCTTGCGGCGCTTGCGGTCGCATGCCGGCTGCACGGCCTGCCGCTCGTCGCGCTCAAGGGCGTCACCGACCTCGTCGACCACCACGAGCCGACGCACGCGGCGTTCCTGCGGAACCTCGAGCGCACCTGCGCGCGGATCGCGGCGGCCGCTCCCGCGCTGTTCGAATCGCTTGCTGGGTCGCGCGGCGCCAGGTGAGCGGCGCCAGGTGAGCGACGCACGGTTCCGAAGTCACCCTCAGACTGCATGGGGCAATCATTATCAGACGCACTGGCGTCGGGGCGTCCCATCGGGACCACTCTTGATTCTTCAAGGGTTGGGCCCGCGGTTCCTGTGGCTCTCTGAGAAGCCATCTCAGGCAACTCCTCTCTTTGAAGCCCCCGTCCGACGCCAGGAGCCATGACATGCACCGCATCGCCGCCGCCGCGCTGAGTTCGCTCGCCACCGCCACCGCCCTCGCCCAAGTCGTCGTCGTCGATGTCCCTCAGATCGCAGGGAGCAGCCGCTACCTCCAGGGCGTGCTGAGCGCCGACGCGAACTACGCGGTGTTCACCACCAACGAGGGCTCCAGCACCCGCGTCGTGCGCTGGAACGCCTCCACCAACACGCTTCTTGAGATGGAGTACCTCGGCTTCAACTCGCAGCCGAGCCTCGCGGCCATCACGAACATCGGCAGCGTGGCCGGCCTCCGCGGCATACCGCGCCGCGGCGTCGTCTGGCTTCCGAGCGGCAACCTTGCGACTGACCCGTTCCCTGGAAGCTTCATGGGCGACACGAACGCCTCCGACGGCGGCGCACCCTACTTCATCGTCAACAACACCCAGACGACGATGTTCGAGTGGAACGCCTTCGGCCCGCCCACGACCCGAGGAAAGCCCGTTGATTCCGACACGGTGCGACCGATGGATGTCAACGCCGCCGGCAACGCGGTCGCGATCGCCGGAACGAGCGGCGGACTGGGCCGCGCCTACCGCTGGCGATCCGGAATCGGCTACGACGCCATTCCTCTCTTTACTGGGTTGACGGAGAACATCGCCCTCCACATCTCCGACGATGGCTCGCGCGTCGTCGGCTGGGCCAATACGGGAAGCACCACGATGCAGGGCTACTTCTGGAGCGCCGAAACCGGTCTCATCTCGATGGGACTTCCGAGCGGTGCCCTCATCTTCGGGATGAGCGCCAACAACGACTGCACGCTCGTCTGCGGACGCTATCTCGTCGGCGGCGTGGCGACCCGCTTCGTCTGGTCGCTGCATGGGGGCCTGACGACCGCGAGCGCCTTCGCGATCTCGCGCGGCTACAACCCCGGCACGAGCGCCTTCGAGATCCTCGACTTCGACCGCAGCGGCAGCGCCGCGCTCGTGCAGGTCGGCGACTGGACCAAGCTCCTCAAGAACCTCTACCGCGCCGAATGCGGCGTCTCGGGCAACTGCTTCGCGGCGCACTCGACTCCCGGCTGCGCCGATGCGTCATGCTGCGACCGCGTGTGCGTGGCGGATCCGTTCTGCTGCAGCAACTCGTGGGACTCGATCTGCGTCGAGGAGGCCGAGGCGCTCTGCCGCACCGGCTCAACCTGCGCCGACGCGCGCCGCATCACGACGCTGGTCCCGTCGAGCTACGAGTACAACACGGGCTACGACGGCGTGCCTTCCGATGAGTCGAGCTGCGGCAACGGCGACGAGCGGGCGGTGTGGCGCCGATTCCGCGCGCCCTGCACCGGCGCGGTCACCATCGACACCTGCACCGAGTTCGCGGAGGGACCCATCGTGCTCTCGGTCTACTCGAGCTGTGGCACCCAGATCGCATGCAACGAGGGCTCGTTCGTCCAGTGCGCCGAAGCGCGCGCGAATGTCGCGTTCCCCGCGGTCGCCGGCACCGAGTACCTCATCCGCATCGGCTCGATCGCGGGCAACGCGTACGGCACCCTGTCGGTCGCGTGCGAATCGTCCTGCGGCGCGCCCGGCAGCGGAAGCTGCACGGCGGTCAGCGCGGGCACCGGCTGCAGCGACGCCGCATGCTGCGGCACCGTGTGCGTGAACGACCCGTACTGCTGCGATGTCAGCTGGGACAGCCTCTGCGCCGCCGAAGCGAGCAAGTGGTGCTCGCGTCCGGGCGACATCGACGGCGACGGCGACATCGATGGCGCGGATCTCGCCGTCATCCTCACCAACTGGGGGCTCGGCGGCGTGTCCGACATCACCGGCGACGGCATCACCAACGGATCGGATCTCGCGGTCATCCTTGCGAACTGGGGCTGAGCAGCCGACGCCTGCGTGCATCATGCGGACGGGCGCGGCCGCGCCATCACGCGTCGATCTTGCCACCGCGCTCGACGCGCGTGATCGACAGGGTGTACGCGCTCGCGCCGCCGTTCGACCGGGAGCCGACCATCAGGCGCAGCGGCTCGCGCGAGCTCTTGCCGCCGTTCACGGCCACGCGGTCCTGCGTCACCATCCAGCGCTCGTTCACCTCGCCCTGCGACAGCATGAGTTCGACCGCGCCCCAGTTGCCGAACGCGAGGACGACGATGCCGTCCTCATCGGTGGTCGAAGCCTTGGACTCGGCGCCGCGGTTGCGCGCGCCCGCCCCCACCGCCGTCACCGACACGCCTTCGACCGGCCGCCCGTTCGCGGCGTCGCGCACCGTCAGCATGTAGTTTCCGGCGCCGGTGGGCGCCGCGCGCTGCGGGCTCGACGAGCAGGCAGACATCAGGCCGAGGCAGAGTGCGGTCAAGACAGCGACGATCGAGCGGGCGTACTGCAGCATGGCGTCCTTCCGTGGAGCGCGAGTGTAGGCGGCAATCACTTCTCGGTGAAGTTGAGGTCGGTGCCGTACGACTCGCGCAGGCCGAAGGTCGCGAGCAGCGCGATCGGCATCACGATCGAGGCGACCACCGCCGCCGCCATCCACGCGTCCATCTGGCCCGACAGCGCAATCCACAGGCCGCCGGTCCATGCCGCCGACCAGCGCACGATGTTCGGCGCCGTGGTCGCGGCGGTCGCGCGCAGGTTGGTGCCGAACTGCTCGGCGGCGATCGTGGCGAACACGGCCCAGTAGCCGCTCGCGAATCCCGCGAAGCAGATCACCGCGTAGAACGCGGAGAGGCTGTGCGCGCCCACGGTGAAGTAGAGCGCGATCGCAAGCACCGTCAGGCAGTGGAAGATCCAGATCGCCCGCCGGCGCGAGCGGAGCAGCTGGCTCACGAGCCCGCTCGAAAGGTCGCCGGCGGCGAGGCCGACATAGCACCACATGATCGCCCGCGCCGGGCTCGGCTGTTCCGCCCCCTCGAGTCCGAGCGAGGGCATGATCCGGTCGCAGTACTTCACGAGCGTGCCGACCACGAACCAGATCGGAACCGCGATGAGCACGGTGCAGGCGTAGCGCTTGAGCCGCTCGCCCGGCCAGAACAGCTTCCAGAACGCACCCTGTCCGCCGACCTTCGACTCCTTCGCGTGGACGAACAGCCCGCTCTCGACCACGCCGATGCGCAGCGCGAGGAGCGCGAGTCCCATCACGCCGCCGATCACGAAGGCCGTGCGCCAGTCGACGAGCTGCGTCGTGAAGTAGCCCGCGACCGCGCCGAGGATGCCGACCGCCGCGACGACCGTGGTCGCGATGCCGCGCCGCTCCTTGCTGACGAGTTCGGCGACGAGCGTGATGCCCGCGCCGAGTTCGCCCGCGAGGCCGAACCCGGCGATGAAGCGAAGGACGCCGTACTGGTTGAACGCGCTGCCGAGCCCGATCGCATGCATGAAGCCGAGCGGGCCTTCGGGATCGATGTCTGTGACGGCCGCGTTGAGCAGGTTCGCGAGCGAGTAGCAGAGGATCGAGCCGAACAGCACGCTCAGGCGCCCGCGGCGGTCGGCGATGATGCCCCACACGAGGCCGCCGACGAGGAGCCCGGTCGTCTGCAGGATGTTGTCGAGCAGGATGCCCGACTGCGCGAGGATGTGGTCGACCTCGGCCTGCGGCTTCCCAGCGAGGCTCGGCCCGAGGATCTCGGTGAGCGATGTCTTGCGCACCAGCGCGAAGAGGAGCAGGTCGAAGATGTCGACGAAGTAGCCGAGCGCCGCGACCACGATGACGAGCAACACCGCCTTCTGCGAGGGCGACGCAGGTGCCGACGGGGCGGGAGGCCCGCCGGCCGGCGCGGGGTCGGCGGCGTGCGGGGAACGGTCCTGATTGTTGCGCTCGCCCATCGGGCGGTCAGGTTATTGCGGAGCGCCGCGTTTCTGCAAACCGGTCGCGCCGTCGAGGTCCCACCGTCGGGTCCCCGCCGTCCCGCCCCGCAGGCGTCGGTCTCGACGCGCCGCTGCGCGGGAATCGACTTATGGATTGAGCGGGAAGCCCGTCAATTCGGGCCGCAGGTTCCGCAGATTGGGATCAATCCTGTCGATTGTCCGTAGTAGACTCTTGAATCGGCCCCGCTCGTCGGGTGCCATGGAGACCCCATGAGAATCGCTTCCCTCAAGTCGACCGCTGCACGCGCAACTCGTCCCGGCTTCACCCTGGTCGAGCTCCTGCTTGTGATCACGATCATCGTGATCGTGGTCGGCCTCATCCTCGTCGCGCTGAGCCAGCTGCAGAACCGCGCGCGCGCCACCTCGTGCCTGGTCAACCAGCGCCAGATCGCGCTCGCGAACATGTCGTACGCCAACGACAACGAGGGCCGGTTCGTGAGCCCCCGCACCGACAGCCTCCCGCCCGCGGGCGGCATGCGCCCGACGCGCAACTGCTGGGTGAACACGGCCGCTGCGGGCGCCCTGATCAGCGGCACCGAGACCGTGAAGAGCCTCGAGGGCGGCGCGCTCTGGGACTACCTCAGCAAGAACGAGAAGGCGTATGTCTCGCCGATGGACCCGACGGGTCGCGTGCGCTCGTATTCGCTGAACAGCTTCGTCGGCGTCGGCGACAACGACTACGGACGGCGCGCCGACGACTGGTGGGTCTTCCCCGATCCCGAAAGCGCCGACATGCCCGAGCCGTATCGCAACACGCAGCTCAAGACGGTGACGCTCGCGCAGATTCCGCAGCCGTCGCGCACGATGGCGTCGATCACCGAGCACGACCGCGACACGGGCTACAACTACAACCTGCACGGATTCTCGATCCAGGTCGGCCCGCCCGCCGGTCTCGGCGGCCTGTGGATCGACACGCCGGCGCTGTGGAACACGGGCCGCGTGAACATCGCGTTCATCGACGGCTCGATCGATGCGCCGAACATCATCTACGAGCAGCTCGCGACGACCTTCGACGCCGACTCCGATGGCCACGATGTCACCGAAGTCGGATCGCGTCCCGCATTCCGGTTCATGTCGACGATCCTGCTCCCGGGCATCGTTCGGCCCGAACTGCAGTGATTCACGCCATCAAGTGACGCGCAGCCGCCCCCGATGCGTTCACGCAGGGGGCGGTTGTCCATGCGCGGTCCGACTTACTTGACGAGCTTCTCGAGCGCGGCGTCGTCGAGCGACGAGACGACATTCCAGGTCGTCATGTCTTCGGCCGACAGCTGCGCGTCGCGCAGCGCGGCGAGCATGGCGTCGGCCGCCGCGCGCGACGCGGCGAAGCTCGACAGCGGCTTGCCCTCGTCGTCGGTCTTCTTGGCAAGCATCGAGAAGTCGCCCTTCGACGCCTTGCGCTGCGCGAGCAGCGCCTTGATGAGCGGCTGGAACTTCGGGTCCTGCGCCTTGGTCATCTCCGCGGCGGGCGGCTCGTACGGCGGCGGTGGCGGCGGATAGCCGCCGGTCGGCCCGTCGCACGCGGCGAGGAACGCCGCGCACGCGATGGGGAGCGCAAATGCACACACAGACCGACGGCGGAAGATGCGGGAAGCCATGCACGCAGGATAGCGAAGGGAGGCTCCTTCGCGGATGCCCTCACTCCCGCTCCCAGGGCCGAGGATGCGGCGGAACCACGCGGAAACCCTTCTCCGTCGTCCACAGTTCGTCGGCAAGTTCGGGATCCTGCGGCCCATCGCTCCAGATCTCGACCCGCTGGCTTCCGTCCTCTGTCGCCACGATCTCGAGGCGATACGGCTTGCCGCTCTGGGTGTCGGTCGTCAGCGGCGCAAGTCCCCACGGGGCGGGCGGCCCTTCGAGCTTCTGCTCGCGTGCGAAGGCAAGCAACTCGTCCATCGTCTCGGGCAGGCGCCCGAGTTTCCGGCGGAAACGCTCGATCACGAGCGCGAGCCGTGCACCGTCGCGAGGCGCCGTCCACGCAAAGGTATCGATGGGCCGATCCAGCCGGCTGAAGACAAGCACGCCGACGGGATCCGAAATGGGCCGCAAGGGCTGCGAGGTGAGTTCCTCGATGAAGCGCTCGGAAGTGCGCCGCTGTCGCTTCCAGAGCGGCACCGCCATGCGTGAGCGCATCGAGTCGAGATGCGCCTCGAAATCGCGTGCGAGCTCCGCGCGCGACGGTGCCCCCCAGACATACCACGGCGTCATGAGCGTGACGGCCATGTCCCAATACGGCTCCGATTGCTCATTGCGAGTGTCGCGCAGCGAGCGCATCACCGCCTTGAAGATCAATACGCCATCGCCTGCACCGTCATCAGAGTAGTAGCGCGACGCGGCCGCCTCGAGGTACGCCTCCTCCCACGCAAGGTCGAGCTCATGGTCCCACGCGTCGGTCGACGCGAGCGCCGCCTCCAGCCGTGCAAGCTGCGCATCGCTCCATAACGCGGGCTGTCGGGACACGCCTGCGCCGATCAATCCCCAGACCTTTGCCTTGAGCGCGAGCGACTGCAGCTGCCCGATCTGGCTCCGCACCTCGTCGGCGTGCCGCGCCATCCGCGCGATCGTCTCGATGTCGACGAGCGCCCGCTCGGCATCGCCGTTGGAAAGCGCGTGCGTTGCGTCGAGATCGAGGACTCCAGCGATGTTCCGGAGCCATCGCGTCTCGGAAAGTCCGATCTCCGCCTCGGGAAAATCGGGGTAGTAACTGATGAGGCCGTCGCCCAGAAAGGCGACCGAGCGCGCATCGCTTCGGGTCGGCGCGCGCACGCCGAACACCGGAACCTTGCTCGCCTCGACAAGCGCCGCACGGGCGGGCGCGAAGCGCTCGAGCATGACCGTCATCAGTTCGCCGGCGGCTCCGCTGGCGACCGCTTCGCGCAATGTCTGCGCCGTCTCCGCGGTCTGGTAGACCGACCAGAAGGTACCGTCATGCACGACGCACCACGAGTCCTGGAGCCGTGTCCGCAACGCCTTGTCGATCACATACTCCGTCCGCGTCATGTTCGTCTCGGAGGTCTCGTCGTCACCGAGATGGCGCGGATGCATCGCGTCCATGTAGGCGTGCCACGCCGACTCCGCGGGCGGGCACGGCGGCAGCTCCGCCAGCATCGCCGCGAAGCGATCTGTCTTCGGATTCGGCTTCAGCGATTCGTAGCGCAGCGCGAGGGCGACGTACCCAAGCGCAGCCACGAAGACCAGCGCGCAGAATGCAGACGCGATGATCGCGATGCGGGGTCTCGTCGGGCGCGTTTCTCTATCAGGCATTTCAGCAGTTTACTGGCGACTCGGCGAGCTTCCGCTTCATGCCGAGGGCCTTCCCGCGCCGATATCCGCGCGTGCTCGTCGAACGGACCAGCCCCGAAGGCGTCGTGACGCTCGCAAGCCCCCTGTTGGCGCGGGCCGGTTTCGCGCATGCGTTCTCGACGCGGCGTGGCGGCGTCAGCGCGGCGCCGTTCGACACGCTCAACCTCCAGTCGACGCAGGCGAACGCGCGCATCCCCGAAGGCGACCCACGCGACCTCGACGCGAACATCCGCGAGAATCATGCGCGCTTCGCGGCGGCGGCGGGCCTCGCGCGCGACGCGACCGTCGCGGACCTGAGCCAGGTACACAGCTGTTCGGTCGTGCGCTCGATCGATGCGCTTGCCGCGCGCGTGCCCGCCGATGCGCTCACGAGTCCGCGCGGCGGATGCGCGGTGCTGATCCGCGTGGCCGATTGCGTGCCTGTGCTGATCGCGGATCCGTCGAGCGGCCATGTCGCGGCGGTGCACGCGGGCTGGCGCGGAGTGGTGAGCGGGATCGTGCCGGCCGCGGTCGATGCGCTGCGCTCGATCGGCGCCGATGTGCGCGCATGCGTGGCGGCCGTCGGACCGTGCATCTCGGCAAGGCACTTCGAGATCGGGCCGGAGGTCGCCGAGGCGCTGGTCGCCGCGGATCTCGCGTCGTGCGTCGTCACGCCCGGCGTGCATGGGCCGAAGCACCACGCCGACCTCGTGGCGGCGGTCGCGCTCCAGCTTGCGCGCGCCGGCCTCGCGCGCGAGTCGATCGACGCAGCGCCGCCGTGCACCTACGCCGACCGCGCGCGGTTCTTCAGCTATCGCCGCGACGGCGTGGCGAGCGGGCGGCTGGCGGCGATCATTGCGCCGAACGGCGTGTAGAACGCCACGACTCGCGACCCCGAGGCCTTCCGCTCAGGCTTCGCTGCGCTCCGCCTTCGATTCAACTACCTGCACGCTTCGCGCGCTCACGCGCGATCAGATCGCCGGTGTCCGCAACCGCTTCGCGCAGTTTCCAGCCGTTCTCCAGCGCCTTGTCGAGCGCA
>Ga0209985_10001219_pt1 | contig 25854 bp, 28 predicted proteins | sample NOAtaG_FD_187305 | JGI IMG/M metagenome (GOLD analysis project Ga0209985, IMG submission 187305) | Freshwater lake microbial communities from Lake Erie, under a cyanobacterial bloom - NOAA_Erie_Diel6S_1000h metaG (SPAdes) (version 2) | ecosystem: Environmental > Aquatic > Freshwater > Lake ...
GTGGCCGGGACCGCCACCCCCTCCGCCGTCTGTCCCATCCCCCTCTCGTCCATAATCCGACTCCCAACGTGGGGGGTGGGGAATTTGAGACGATCACTGGGTGGGGAATTTCACGCGATCACTGACAGCCAGGATCGCCGACCTCGCCAGCGCCGCGTGACGGGCGGCGTCGTGCGAGCCGTCTCGCGCGGGCGCCTGGCGCGTCGTGCGAGTGGCGGTCCCCGGTGGGTGGCAGCCGTCGGCGGGGCCCCATCGGACGCGCCGGTGGGGCGACCGCGCACGCCGAACGTCCCCGCGCGGTCGCGGGGCGTCGGGGGGGGCGTCCTCCGGCGGTCGGCGGGGCGTCGGCGGCTGGGCAGGGGCGCGCGCGGTGCGGGTCCGGAGGTGGGTGAGGATCTGATTGATCACCGACGTCTGGGTGATGCACGCAACGATCCGCATCGCGCCGTGACCGTGACCTCCCCCCAGAAGACGCCGACAGCCAAGGCTAGAGGGCCGTAGTGTCTCGGGATCACCCCGGCCGCGCCTGGAGGAGCCGAAATGAAGAAGAGCAAGTTCAGCGAGGAGCAGATCGCGTACGCGCTCCGCTAAGTTGAGGGCGGCACCCCGGTGGCCTGCGTGTGCCGCCAGATCGGGGTAAGCGAGGCGACCTTCTACGTGTGGAAGAAGCAGTTCGCGCACTTGGGCGTCGCCGAGGTGCGCCGGATGCGTCAGCTCGAAGACGAGATCAAGCAGCTGAAAGCGCTGGTCGCCGATCTCACGCTGGACAAGCACATGCTCGCCGAGGCGCTCCGGAAACAAGTCTGATGCCGACGCAGCGCCGCAACCTGGCCGACTGGCTCATGCAGACGTTCGGGGTGCCGGTGATTCGCACGTGTGCGTTGGCCAGCTTCAATCGGGCGGCATAGTACCGGCCGAGTACGGCGAAAGACCAGTCGGCGTTGCGGCTTCGCCTTCGAGAGCGCGCGATGGCGCGACCGCGGCGTAAGCTTCCCCGTCAATCAGACAAGTCGAAACTGGACTGGAGGGGTGTGGTTGGCCTCGGCAGGAAGGTGAGCGGAGACACGCCGCCGAGGCTGTCATGCGGGCGCTCCGTGTTGTAGGTCTGCAGCCAGCTCTCCGTCTCCGCCCGGACCTGGGCCAGCGAGGCGAAGACGTAGGCATCGAGGACTTCGCGGCGATACGTGCGGTTGAAGCGTTCGATGTAGGCGTTCTGGTTGGGCTTCCCCGGCTGGATGTGCTGCAGGACGACGCCGTGCCGCTCACACCACTCCGTCAGCGGCCTGGACAGCAGCTCGGGCCCGTTGTCGCACCGCAGCGCCCGGGGGGCGCCGTGGATCGCGACGAGCTGATCGAGCACCGACGCCACGCGGGTCCCGGTGAGCGACGTGCCCACTTCGATGGCGAGGCCCTCGCGATTGCCTTCGTCGAGCACATTCAGCGTCCGGAAGCGACGGCCGTCGTAGAGCATGTCGTGCATGAAGTCCACCGCCCACGTGCGAGTGAGCGTGGCCGGCGCGCCCATCGGCCGCAGCACGCGCGTGGGGAGTCGTCGCTTCGTGCGCCGCGGGAGATGCAGGCGCAGCGCGCAGTAGACGCGATACACCTTCTTCCAGTTCCACCGGTGCCCATCGAGGCGCAGCCGGTCGTAGCACTTCCAGAAGCCCCACCGCGGCCGCTGGGCGGCCACGGCGGTCACCGCAGCGATGACCGCCGCGTCCTGCTCAGTCCGATCGGCTAGCGGCGTGTAGGAGGCCGCCCGCGAGAGGCCGGCGACCTGGCACGCGCGCACGACCGACAGGCCGTGCGTCGCCACCAAGGTCACCGCCACCTGCCGCTTCGCGGGCGACCCGACAGCTTTCGCGAGAGCACATCCTTGATGGCAGTGTTCTCGAGGGCCAACTCGGCGTACATCCGCGTCAGCGTGGCGTTCTCGGTCTCCAGCTCCTTCAGGCGCTTGAGCTCGGCAACCGTGGCGCCGCCGTACTTCTGCTTCCACGTGAAGAACGTGGCCCGGCTAATCCCGTGCTTCCGAATCACCTCGGCCACGGGGAGTCCCCCCTCGACGGCCTTCAAGACCTCCACGATCTGGGACTCGGTGAACTTCGAACGGCGCATAGCTCCTCCTGATGCACCGCTCCAGTCTAATTCACGATGTCTGCTGCGAGGGGAAGCTTACGCAGGTATCTCACCAGCGGCGCATTCGCAACACCGGCAGACGGAACGGCGATGCGGGGGACCGCCCGAACGTGACGCGGTGCACGGGACGCGCGTGACCCAGGTCACAGCGAGGCGGCGCGTGTCGGTGCTATCATCGCGCCAACCCGAACCGGAGCTGCCATGAACGGTCGATTGCTTCACGCCATGCTGTCCGCCGTGGTGTGTGTTGCGTGCAGCGCGGATGTGTCCGCCCCCCCCCCCCCCGCAATCGCATCCGACGAGTGAGCAGCAACCGGACCTGATGCCGGTTTACGCATCACTTGCCGCAATACAGCTCGACACGTCGGACAGTTTCTTCCGAATCGAAGCCGACCTGTCGCCGTCGGTCGACCTCGCACTCGGAGAGCCGGGGTTCAATCCCGCGACGGGCGGCATGGCAATGAACGCGGCATCGCCGCCAATCATGCTGCGTGTGTTCCTCGAGGGCGGCTACCTTGCGTCAGGCGAGACGATCCTGCAAGGAGCTCTTCTGGCGGATGGCGTCACCGACCCGCAACCGGATGATCCCGTCGGCTTCCGATTCGTGGATAATGCCCTGACGCTGTTCGATCGCCGGGGCTGGGCGGTCTCACCATCGCCCGAGGAGCTCGCGGACGTCGAATCGGTGTTGGCACCGCTGGGATCGATCCGTGATCTCGTGTTCGATCTCGCCGGAGGCGAGCCCGGCGGTGGCGGGGGCGGTGGGACGCAGTTCTCGCGGAGCGACGAGGGCTCCCCGATCAAGCGGCGTGTCGAGATCGTGCGGGGCGAGCGCCGTCTCGTGGGCGTCTCGTCCGAGGTCAGGCGCACGGTGAGCGGTCGGCTGGCGTTGGCGCGGCACGAGCTCTCGATCCGCCACCTGTCAGCCAAGCGAAACGCGGATCGCGACCGCGTGCGGTCGGCGCGACGTGGCGCGACTGGGCATTCCGAGTCCGGGATGGGCTTCAACAACTGTCCGCCCATGTTCAGCCGTGGCAGCATGAACAGCTGTTCGGGAGGAAACCCGGGCGGTGCACCGCCCGGCGGTCCGAACTGCCATGCGTTTCGCGTCTGGGATGGCGTGCCGAGTGCTTCGGTGAATCTGGTGCTGCAGCACGGCATCTGGAGCAATGCCTGCACCTGGCAAACGGCGCGCCCCGCATTGCTCGCGGCGTTCCCGTTCGGCGTGGCTGTCGAGTCCCGCACCGGACATCAAGAAGGCTATTGGGCGCAGCAGCAGCAGTTGCGCTCAGGGCTCGAGACGGTGAGAGGCGGCCGGGAGAACTTCGTCTTCGTGGGCCACAGCCAAGGCGGCGTCATCGCGCGGCTCGCCGCGCAGCAATTGCCGGCGTCCATGGTGCGCGGCGTGGTGACGCTCCACTCACCGAACAACGGTACGTTGGTGGCTGAACCTGCCCGTCAGGCGTCGGCGGCAGCGGTGACCGGCCGAGCGATCGCACTGCTTCCCCTGCTGCGTCCCTTGGGACCGTTTGTTGCTGGCATCGGGGCACTGGCCCCGCTCGTTGACGACTTCCGATGCGACCCGTCGCGAGCGGCCGTCTGTGACGCACGGCCCGGCAGCGGGATTCTGCAACAGGTCAATGCGGTCGCGACGCCGTTTCGGACCGTGGCCATCGTCGGGCACGCGCGACATGATCTCGTGCTCGTCCGGCTGGTCGGCGATTTCGCCGACCCGCGCGGTGGAGGCGGGCGGAGTGCCGTGCGACGAGTCCAGCGGTGCCGGGTGTACTGCACGGGGTTGGGGGTCCTCTTGCAGTTCGTCCCCATCTATCGGGGGTACGGATCGCTGTTGATCGGTGCGGTAGGCACGGTCACCGCGCTCGACCTGGCATGGCGCGGAATCTACGCCAACGGCGGAGGCGGCGACGGCTTCATCAACGCGGCGGGGCAGCCGGCCTATGGGGACAGCGTCACGGTATCGGTGGTGTCGGATGCGGACTCCCACGTGGGCGCGCAGTACGGCGTGGATCGAGGGGTGCTGGCGCTGCGGGAGGCGATCAGGTTCGATCTCGGGGTCAACCCCAAATGACCCAGCGCAGTCACAAGCGGGTGCGCTGTCCTCGCAGTTCGCCGGTGCCGGCAAGTCGATCGGTGATTGAGGCGGCGTGCCGATTGGCCCTGCTGGTGATGGCGGTGGGCTGCGCGGGCTGTGACCTGCTCTCGCCAGACCCGCCTGCTGTGAAGGCCGTCTGGACGGCACCGCTCCCGGGTCCCAATGCGATCTTGGGTGCCCACGGATTCGACAGCACCGCATTGTACGTCCGCGTCTATGGCGACACCACCCGCTTCGTGAAGCTCGATGCGAAGACCGGGCGCTCGCTGTGGGTCGCGCCGCAGACACTGATCACGGCTGGGCCAAGCAAGTTGCACGTGCACGAGGGGCTACTACTGGTTGCAGCGACCGGCGGGGTCGTCGCATACCGGACGAACGACGGCAGCGTGGCGTGGCAGCGACCCCTTCCTGGCCGACTGTCCACAGTCCCGGGCATCGACACGAAGACCCTGTATGTGCCCGACGAGGGGGAGGGCGCCGTGACCGCGCTCGTCCTTGCCAGTGGCCTGATCAGGTGGCGGTGGGAGGACACCGCCAGCAGCGGCTCGCGGCTCACCTTGTTTGCCGCCGGCGTGATCGACTCGGTGGTGTACGCCGTCGGGCGCATCTCCGGCCTGAATGCCGGCGGCGACCGCGGCGTCGTCCTTGCCCTCGACGCGGCCACCGGCCGCGAACGGCACCGGTTCACGACGCCGGAGCTTCGCTCCGACTACCGCTCGGTCCGGAGCGACGGTCGCGGTGGCCTGCTCCTCGGCAATAGGGCTCGCTCCGGCGTGGATGATCTCGACCCGAGCACCTGGTCCTTCCGCTGGCGTGTGTCGCGGCCCCGGAACGAAGTGTTTCCCGTGTCCGACCTCGCGGTCCGCGACGGCATCCTCTATGTCGGCTGGCAGGACGTCGTGGCGATTGATGTTGCCACGGGCCGTGAGCTATGGAGCCGCGGCAGTCGTGGGACGACGGCCAGCACCGTGGTGTGCGGGCAACAGGTTGTCACCCAACACTTGAATCTGTCCTTCTTCGACCGCGCCACCGGGCGCCTCGAGGCCTTCAACGACTGGCAGGACGGGCAATTCCCCTATTCCGATCTGGTCGAAGACGGTGAACGCGTCTATGCGATCTCGGAGAACTTCGCCTACGCCTTCCCGTGCCGCCGCTGACCCTGCGGCCGTCCCGCCGGCAAGGCTGCCTGCATCAACGCGTCGAGCAAAGCCCCACCCGCAGCTTGAACTCCCCTGCCTCGAGCCGGTCCAGCAGTTGGTCGAGCGCCACCTGGGCCCGCGCCATTGGCCTGTGGAACCCGCGCGCCTTCGTCCACCCGCCGAGCGCCATCACCAACGCCGGAATCGCCGCGACCGCCGGAATGAACCCCAGCGCGAACAGCAACCCCGCCGTCACCACGCCGGCCACCGTCAGTCCCACGTCGCCGCTCACCATGGCGGCAGCGCGCCGATTGGCCCCGCTCGCGATGGCGGCTGGCGGTGCGCCTTGTAACGCCCTCGCCCAAGCTCCACCCTGGAGCAGACAGTTCGATGCTGGGCTGGAGCAGTGTGGTGGGCCTCGGCAGATCAGTGAGCGGAGGCACGGCGCCGCGGCGCGCGCGGCGTCCTGCTCGGTCCGAGCGACTGGCAGCGTGTCGTGGACCGCCCACGAGTGCAGTCCTCGACATCTACGAACGCAGCCCTACTGCCCGCAGACCAACGGCAAGATGGAGCGCTTCATCCGGACCGCGTGCCGCCGCTGCTCCACTTCCTCATGCTGCGCGCACAACGAGCTTGGCACCGACATCCAGGTAACCGGTGGACGGTAGATGCCGACCGGCTGGCGGCGCCGGTCACTCGATCGGGACGCCGCGTTGGCGCAGGGCGTCGGTGATCGGCGTGGCGGCGCCGAAGCAGTAGCTGGGCACCCGGTACGGGGGTGCCCCGTCGAGCTCCAGCCAGAGGCTGGGCTGGCTATTCGCCCAGACCGTGAGGCGGACCCGGCGGATGGTCCGTACGTCGATCTCGTGGCGCCACCCGTCCGCGAACAGCGTCAGGGTGTCCCCCTTCAGGGCGAGGCCACTCCGGCTGTCCCGCACGAACATCACCAGGGCCATCAGGGTTGGAATCGCGACGACGGTGGTCCAGTACCACGGGGCGCCATAGACGACCCCGAGTGCGATCATCCCGGCACCGAGCACGACCGCGAGGGCCACGGTCGGGCGCCGGCCCCGCTGCTCGTACTGGTAGTTCAAGTGTGCACTCATCGCTCCTCGGCTTCAGCGGGACGTGAGCCCGGCGGCACGCCACAAGTCGCGGGACCGGTGCTGTCGCCGCTCGGGGCCGCGGCGGCGACGGGAGTCCCGAACGCGACGACCAGGTGTGCGGCGCGGGGGCGCGGGGGCATGCGAGACCGTTCTTGGGCGGGGGAGCGCACTCGTCAACTTAATGCGTCGCGCCGTCGAGCACGCCTCCCGCCTTCCCGGCATGGCGGAGGCGACGTTCGCGCGGTCGCCCGGCGCCGCGCGCGCGTTGACAGGGGTGTATCGTGAGGGCATCGTGACGGGTGCCGACCAGAGTCCCGATGCCGTCCTCCGCTCCCACGGTGCCCGACGTCCGCGTCGTCACCGCCCGTCTCGCCCTCGCCGCGGCGATCGCCGCCGCGGTCCTGCTCGCGATGTCGCTCCTGCACGGCGTCTCACAGGGGCAGTTCGAGGTCGTCCGGCCGGCGGCCGACATGGCGGAGCAACTCGTGCGGAACGCGATCGCCATGCGCCTCGAGCTGTTCGTGGACTTCCTGTTCCTGATCCTGTACGGGGCCTGCTTCGCGCTCCTGCCGGCGGCACTCGCGGGGCTGGCCGACCCGCGTGGCCCCATCGCCGCACGACTCGGCTCGGCGGCGCTGCTGGTGACGGCGTTCCTCGACGCGGCGGAGAACGCCCACCTGCTTTCCGCGCTCGTGACGGCCGAGCAGGGGATGCCCCTGTCGCAAGGGGCGATCCAGTGGCAGGCGATCGCGAGCCAGGTCAAGTTCGTCGCGAGCTACGCCGGACTGTTCCTGGTCGCGTTCGCGCTGGACCCGGCCGATCGCGCGGAGCGCTGGCTGGCGCACACGCTGCGCTGGGTGCAGGCCCCCGTGGGGGTGGCGATCTTCGTCGTCGGCCCGCCGTTCCTGCGCCCCCTGTACCTGATGCGCGCGGTGTTCTTCGTGGTCGGCTTGCTGTGGTTGGCCGCGCTGTTGCAGCGGCGCCTGCGCGCGACCTCGGGGCCCGTGCCCGGGTAGTTGCCCGCGAGCACCGCCCACCCAGCAGTCTGCCCAAGAATGGAGAAGCGGCGGGGGGACCCTCATGATGATGCACCAGGTGCCACAGACCGGGCTTACAAAGCCTGCCGTAGCGGGTCAGGTTGACCGAGGGGTTAGGCAGTACCGTTCACCCGCCAACAGGGGTGCATAGCTCGATGAGGGTACCGTCCGGAGCGCGGACATAAGAGACTGTTTGGCCCCAGGGCTTGGCTACGGGTGCAGTCAGTTCCTTGGCTCCATGCTTGATCGCGGATAGGTGGGCGTGCTGCACGTCTTCGGTGACGAAAGCGATCTCCATGCCCAGGGGTTGATGGGACTCGCTTGCTTGCACGTGACCGGCTGGAAAGTTCATCGCGCCCAGTGCATGAGAGGCGAAGGCGAGGGTGGTTTCGCCTGTCTTGAGCTCGCCGTAGTCACCCGAGTCGTGAAGGAACTTCCGCTCCAGACCGAAGGCCTGCTCGAAGAACTGGAGCGAGTCCGCAACGCGTGGAACGTAGACGATGGTGTATCCGAGCTTCATTGTATGAGGGCGTTCTGTTTAGGTGGTGGCTCGTGTTTCGTGTCCTTAGCGCTGCGAGCCGAAACGGTGTTTCTTGTGCTGCCTAACGCCAAGGGTTAGAGCGCCCGCCGATTGCGCTCGAACTCGACCGCCGCGAAACCTTTCGGTGGACGACGATGCACCGCCGCGTTGAGCACGGCGTGGCAATCGGCAGCGGTGCCGGTGACGAACGCTGCCCCGTAGGCTCGAAGATCCGAGGATACAGCACGGAAGCCATCAAGTGGATCCTCCGAGAAGCCTGGATAGTGCGCCGCGCCGCAAGGTGCGACCACCCGCATGAAATCCTCGTGGCTCACGAGCAGGCCACCGCTTGCGCAACACACGAGGCCGAGCGTTTGCCGCATGCTGAACGAAAGCGTCCGGCTGTTGCGCACAAACGCTCCCTGCGCAAAGGCGCCACCGCTCCCGCGATCCACGGTGCCTACCATAGACGTGAAGCCGGCAGGGCGCAACACCGCGGCGAGGATTGCGACGCCTTCGTGTAGAACGTCCAGTGGCGTGCGATGTGTCATCAATGCTCACGTGGAGGGCGCTCTAACGTGCTCTAGACAGCATCGATCGGCGCATCTGGCCGCAAGACCCTGCAAGCCAACGCCTTGATGCACGCACGATGGCGAGCCCTTACAAGTCACGCAAGCCTCGGTCCCACGGTGACTTGCGCCGTCTCTCCTCGTAGCAGCCCGGCCATGCTTGATTGTCCGGCGTGGTCTGCGAATGACCCGTGAATTGGTGAGCGTCCGGCAAGAGAGGGATGCCCCGCTGCCGAGCCGATGTGTTCGGCTCCTCACGCTGCTACCATCCCGATGCAGGACGCGCGTGTCGGTCATCGTCGTGCTCACGTCCGCGTGCCCGAGCAGTCCGTACGGTCCGGATGTCGTTGCCGGCCTCCAGCAGGTGCGCCGCGAAGCTGGGACGATACGCGTGACACATCACCCGTGCCCCGACCTCGGCGCGCCGAGCGACGTGGGGGACGGCGCGCTGGATCACGGTCTCGTGAACATGATGCCGCCGCCACGGTCGCGGGGCGTCCCCCGTCACGCGGCAGGCCCGGGCGGCAGGAAAGAGACAGAGCATCCCGTGCTGGCGCCACCAAGGGATGCGCCGCGCGCACATCGAGTGATGCGCGCGTCAGGGGCGGCACCAGCGAATCGGGGAGCAGCACCATCCGATGACTACCCCGCGGTAGCGGCGCGCTCGTGGCTATCCGCCATGCCGGGTCGCCCGATACGGCGCTCACCCCCCTCGGCGGACTCGCGTCAAGGGATCGAGCCGAACCCTGTCCTACCGCCGCAGGACTCCCCAGGAGAACTCGCGCCCCATCGTCGCCGTCGCGGTGATCCACAGCAGCGCGGCCGGCTCCTGGAACCGCGCCCGCGCCAGCGGCCCCAGCCGCACCGGCTCGAACCCGAGCTCGCGCCCCAACCCCGCCACCGATTCGCACGCCGCCGCGTCGTCGCCGCTCAACCACAGCACCGACCGGCCATTCGCGAACTGCGGGTTCGCCATGACCTCCATGCCGATCGTGTTGAACGCTTTCACCACGCGCGCCCCGGGGGACCACCGCGCCACCTGCTCCGCCCCCGAGTCGGTCGTGCCATGCGTCAGTACCATCCCCGGGCCGATCGGGTTCGTCGCGTCCACCAGCACCCTCCCCGAAAGGTCCCCCGCCGCCTCCAGCGCCCCCTGCGCCCCGGCCCACGACGTCGTCAGGAACGCGACCTCGGCTCCCGCCACCGCCTCGCGGATGCCGGCCACCGACCCGATCCCCGCGTGCTTGGGGTCGTTCGGGACGCGCACGCCGTAGGTCACCGCGTGTCCCGCCGCGGCCAAGCGTCCCCCGAGCGTCCGCCCCACCCGTCCCGCCCCGATGATCGCGATGCGCATCGTCATTCCCCTCCCGACCGGTTGTGGGTCATGTCACAGCGCGTGACGTCGGATAGATCCACCGCGCCATCCACCGGGTGAGCCGAGGCATCAGGACCCACGTCTTCAGCGCCACCACGATGATCATGTGCACCGCCATGCGCAGGTGCGTCGCCGCGTCCCGCAGGAGCCGTGCAAGCCACGCCTCGTAGTCCGGTTCCCGCCTCGGCTTGACGTGCCGCGTCACGACGACCGTGACCGGCCCCGGTGCCATGCAGGCTCATCACGCCTCCTATCGCCCCAGGGTCTCGACGACGAGCCGCGCGGCCGCGGCGCCGGAGAACTGCTGCTGTCCCGTGACGAGGCGCCCGTCACGCACCGCGAAGGCTCGGAAGCGCTGATCCACCACGAAGTTCGTGCCGGACATCTTCCGGGCCTCCTCCTCGATGCGGAACGGCTGGATCCGCTTTCCCACGAATGCGTCCGCGAAGTCCTCCTCGCTGTCGGCGAAGCCGGTCCACGTCTTTCCGGCCACCAGCAGCTCGCCCGTCGCGAGCCGCGTCTCCAGCAGCACGCACGTCCCGTGGCACACGAGCGCCACGACCTTGCCCGCCTCGTAGAACGACGCCACGAGCCGCTGGACCGCCGCGTTGCCGCGAAACGTGATCATCGGCGACTGCCCGCCGGTCACGAACAGCGCGTCGTAAGCGGCCGGCGTCACGTCGGCGATGGACCGCGTGTCGGTCAGCAGCCCGGCGTGAGCCGGCGACTTCTTGAAGCCGAGCGAAAGGATGTCGTGCGCCGAGTAGCCGCTCGCGTCCTCGGGATCGGAGTAGCCGTCCGCCTGCAGCGCGCCGCCGGCTGGACTGCGGATCTCCACCTCGTAGCCGGCCTCGGTGAAGGCCCAGTACGGGTGGGTCAGCTCGGCCCACCAGAACCCGACCGGCCACCCGGTGACAGGAGACACGGCCGGGTTGGCGGCGAGCATCAGGATGCGCTTGGGGCGCGAAGGATCGGGCACGTTCAGGTCGGCGCTCAAGGAGAGTCTCCGCAAAGGTTGAGCGGAGGCTACCTTCTTCGATACGGCAGAAACAGTATGCACTTTCTGGCGCCATACTTACCAAAAAGGGAGCGTCATGCCGCCCTTCACCTTCGACGGTCAGGTCTATCACAACCCGGTCGAGCTCGCCCTCGACATCATCGGTGGCAAGTGGAAGATGCCGATCCTCTGGCGCCTGGCGAAGCGCGGCTGGCGCTACGGTGAGCTGCGGCGCGACCTCCACGGCGTCACTCACAAGATGCTCACCCAGCAGCTCCGCGAGCTCGAGGCCGCCGGCCTGCTCACCCGAACCGTGCACGCTGTCGTCCCCCCGCGCGTGGACTACGCCATCACCCCACTCGGCCGATCCACCCTGCCGGCCATCGAGGCGCTGCGCGCGTGGGGAGTGGCCTACCGGAGGGCGCGCGGCGGCGCGAAGTGATCTCGCCGGCTCTGAGCGTCGGCGCCGGCGCCACGCGACTGCACCGCCCAGTCGGCCGGGCGAGGTCGCCCGGGCGCGGTCGCCCGGGGGAGGCCGACCGCGCCGACCGGCGGTATCGTTGTGCCATGCGCCGCCTCCCCTCTGCCGCCTGCGCCGCCGCGTTCCTCCTCGCCGCCGCCACCACCGCTCAAGCCCCCGCGCGGGCCCCCGCGCGGGCCACCGCCCGCCCCGACTCCACCCCCAGCGCCCGCACACTCGCGCGCCTTGCCACCGAGCACGACGCCCGCGGCCGCGAAGAGGACGCCGCCCGCCGCGTCCGCGAAGGGCTGCCGCTCCTCCATCTTCCCGACCTCTCCTTCGCCGGCGCCGAGCGCCGTGCCGCCCGCGCCCGGGAGGTCATCAAGGAGATCGACCGCCTCGTGCCGCGCGAGCTCACGCCCGACGAGTGGACGACGTCGCGCCTCATCCGCTTCGCGCAGGTGGAGGCGATCGAGGACGCGCGCTTCCACTGGCTCTCCTTCGCTGCGATCACGCCGTACGCGTCGCCCCTGCGCTCCGTCCCGCTGCTGATCGCCGCGCAGTCGGTGGACACCCCCGAGGACCGCGCCCGATACCTCGCCCTCCTCGCCGAAGCCGCGGCGATGACCGACACCGTCCGCGAAGGGCTCGAGGCCCGCCGCCTGCGAGGCCTCACGCTTCCCGCGGAGGAGCTGCGCCTCATCATCCCCTATGTCCGCGACTTCATTCAGCCCCCGTCACAGTCCCGCTACCTGCCGCCGGCGGCGCGGCTCGCGACGCTCGACGCGGCGACGCGCGCGTCCTTCACCGCCGACGTCGAGGCCGCCATCACCCTGCGCCTCAACCCCGCCTTCGAGCGGCTCGCGGCGTACCTCGACGGTCCCTATCGCCCCGCCGCCCGCGCGACGGTCGGCGTCGGCAACCTTCCCGGCGGCGACGCCTTCTACCGCGCCCTCGTCCGGCGCCACGTCACGCTCGACGTCCTTCCCGACGCCGTGCACCGCATCGGCCTGGCCGAGGTCGCCCGGCTGGACACCGCGATGGCGGCGGTCCGCGCGGAGCTCGGCTTCACGGGCACCAAGGCGGAGTTCCACGCCCGACTCCGCACCGATCCGCGCTTCTTCGTGAAGACGCCGGAGGAGTTCGGGGCGGTGCTCATGCGCCACGACGCGCGAATCCGCCCCCGCGTCGGCGACCATTTCGCCACGCTCCCGCGCGCACAGGGCGACGTCCGCCGGCTCGACCCGCGCCTCGAAGCGTCCCTGACCTTCGGCTTCTACGAGCCGCCCTCGGCGCGCGACTCCATGGGCCACTACTACTACAACGGCTCCAAGCTCGACCAGCGCAGCACCCTGCAGGCGGCCGCGCTCATCTACCACGAGCTCATTCCCGGCCACCACTTCCAGATCGCGCTCACCCTCGAGAACCAGGCCCTCCCACCCTTCCGGCGCTCCGAGACCCACACCGCCTTCATCGAAGGCTGGGGCGACTACGCCTCCGCCTTCGCCGGCGAGCTCGGGCTCTACGGCGACTTGTACGACCGCTACGGCCGGCTGATGATGGACATGTTCATTTCATGCCGCCTCGTCGTGGATACCGGGATGAACGCGCTCGGCTGGTCGCGCGAGCGGGCGATCGCCTTCATGCGCGAACACACCCTCGAGAGCGACACCCAGCTCGACACCGAGACGCTGCGCTACTCGGTGGACCTGCCGGGGCAGGCGCTCGCCTACAAGATGGGCGCACGCGAGTTCCTCGTCCTCCGCGAGGACGCGCGCAAGCGCCTGGGCTCCCGCTTCGACCTCAAGGCGTGGCACGCGATGGTCCTCGGCGCCGGTTCGATGCCGATGTACGTCCTGCGCCAGCGTCAGGAAGCGTGGATCGCGGCCGGGGGACACTGACGGCGGGAGATCGGTTCCGCAGGCGTCCGGGAGTGCGGCTCGCGCCGGGGCATTCCCCATGGTCGCGCGCCCAGCCCGGCCGCGCTAATCCCCCGCGAACACCGCCCGCGCGTGCCGCACCGCCCCGGCGAGCGCCGCGACGTCCGCCTCGCCGGAGTACACGAACACCGACGCGCGCGCCGTCGCGCTCACCCCGAGCCGCCGCATCAGCGGCTGGCAGCAGTGATGCCCGGCCCGGATCGCCACGCCCGCCTGGTCGAGGATCGTCGCGAGGTCGTGCGGATGCGCCTCGGCCAGCTCGAAGGACACCGCGCCGCTCCGCATCGCGAAGGCCGCGTCGTCCGTCGGCCCGTGCACGGTGACCCCTTCGATCGCCGTCAGCGCCGGGACGAGCGCGCGCAGCAGCGCGACCTCGTGCGCGCGCACCCGCGCCATCCCGAGCCCCGTGAGGTACTCGCACGCCGCCGCCAGCCCCACCGCATCCGCCGCGTTGGGCGTACCCGCCTCGAACTTGAACGGCACGGTGTTCCACGTGCTGACCTGGTCCCCGACGGACTCGATCATGTCGCCCCCCGTCTGGTAGGGCGGCATCGTCTCGAGCAGCGCCTTGCGGCCCAGCAGGCCGCCGATCCCCATCGGCCCGCCGAGCTTGTGGCCGCTGAAGGCGTAGAAGTCCACGCCGAGCGCGTCGAACTGCACCGGCAGGTGCGGCGCCGACTGCGCGCCGTCGAGCACGATCATCGCCCGCGGGGCGCGCCGGCGGACGAGCGCCACCAGCTCGGCGACCGGGGAGACGAGCCCGAGCGCGTTCGAGACGTGCGTGACGGCGACGACCTTCGTCCGCGCGTCGAGGAGCGACGCGAAGTGCTCGACGTCGAGCGTGAGATCGGGGCGCAGCTCGGCGATGCGGAATTGCGCGTTCGCCTCGATCGTGGCGCGCTGCCAGGTGACGAAGCTCGCGTGGTGCTCGAGGGCCGTCACGACGACGTTGTCGCCGGCCGAGATGCCCTCGCGCCCGGCGGTGGCCGCGACGAGGTTCATCGCCTCGGTCGTCCCGCGCACGAACACCAGGCACTCGGGGTCAGCGGCGCCGAGGAAGCGCGCGATCGTCTCGCGCGCGCTCCAGTAGCGCTGCGTCGCCTCGAAGGAGAGGGCGTAGGCCCCGCGCCGCGGGTTGGCGTTCGCCTCCTCGTAGAACGCGCGGATGGCGTCGAGCACCACCCGCGGCTTCTGGGCCGTGGCGGCGCTGTCGAGGTAATGCAGCGACGGGTGCCGCTCGAGCAGCGGGAAGTCGGCGCGGGGGGCGAGCGTCACGGGACCACCCGCCGCGCGGTGCACCGGGCCGGAACGCGGGTCGGAACGCGGGTCGGAACGCTCACGTGGCCGGAGTCTCGAGCGCCTTCTTGAGCGTGTGCCACGCCATGCTGGCGCACTTCACGCGAACGGGAAACTTGGCGACCCCGCCGAGGGCGACGAGCGAGCCGAGCTCGGCCTTGTGGTCTTCCGCCTTCTTCCGGCCCGTGACCACGTCGTGGAAGAGGTCGAAGAGGGCGTCCACCTGCGCGCGCGACTTGCCCTTCACCGCCCCGGTCATCAGCGACGCCGAGGCGCGGGAGATGGCGCAGCCCTTTCCGGTGAAGGACACCTCGGCCAGCGTGTCGCCCTCGGTCTTCACGAACACCGCGACCTCGTCGCCGCACAGCGGGTTCCGGCCGGCCGCGTGGTGCACGGGGGCGGGGAGCTCGCCGTAGTTCTTGGGGCGACGGTTGTGGTCGAGGATGATGCCCTGGTAGAGCGCCTCGAGGTCCGACCCGTCGCGTCCGGAGGAGGCCCCCGTCACTGGCCGCCGGTGTAGCGCTGGAGCACCTGTGCCTCGAGGCCCTCCCGCACGGCCTCGGCCTCGATCGTCTCGAGCACGTCCGCCGCGAAGGCGTACAGCAGCAGCTGCTTGGCCAGCTCCGCCCCGACGCCGCGCGACTTCATGTAGAACAGCGAGCTCTGGTCGAGCCGGCCCACCGTGGCGCCGTGGGTGCACTTGACGTCGTCGGCGAAGATCTCGAGCTGCGGCTTGGTGTCGATCGTCGCGCGCTCCGAGAGCAGCAGGGTGTGGTTCTCCTGCTTCCCGTCGGTCTTCTGCGCCTCGGGGTGCACGTACACCTTGCCGTTGAAGACGCCGTGCGCGGCGCCGTCGAGGATGCCGCGATAGACCTCGCGCGAGTAGCAATTCGGCGCGACGTGCTCGATGCGGGTCTGGTGGTCGAGGTGCTGCTCGCCGTCGCCGATGTAGAGGCCGTTGAGCGTCGCGCCGCAGCCCTCGCCGCCGAGGACGGTATAGACGTTCGTGCGGGCGAGCCGGCCGCCGACGGCGAAGGAGAAGCTCACGAGGTGCGAGTCGCGCGCCTGCTTGGCCTCGACGTGGGCCACGTGGTACGCCCCGCTCCCCTCGCGCTGCACCTTGAGGTGCGTCACGGTGGCGCCGGCGGCGACGTCCACCTCGGTCACGGCGTTCGTGAAGTACGCCGCGTCGGTCAGCCCGACGAAGCTCTCGACCACCGTCACCTTCGCGTGCCGCTCGGCGGCGACGAGGTTGCGCACCGGCAGCTCGAGCCCCCGGGCGCCGGCGTCGGCGACGAAGAGCACCTGGATCGCGCGGCCCACCACGACGTCCGCCGCGACGTGGATCACCACGCCGTCCTGCATCAGGGACGCGTTGCGGGCGGTGAACGGCTGCTCGGCGGCGATGGCACCGAGCCGCGGCTCGAGCGCCTGCGGCATCTCGCGCAGCGCCTCGGCCAGCGGGCGCACCGAGACGCCGGCCGGCAGCGTCGCGAGGTTCGAGAGCGCGGCGTCGAAGCGGCCGTTGACGAACACGACCGTCGGCTTCTCGCCGCCGAAGAGGTAGGGGGCGAGTGCCTCGGCGGTCACGCCGTGCGCGGGGGGCTGCGCCGCGGGGGCGAAGCCGCCCTCGGCGATCGCCGTCACCGGGGTGTACTTCCAGTCCTCGTTGCGCGTCGTCGGGAAGCCCGTCGCGGCGAAGGCCGCGGCCCCCCTGGCGCGCACCGTGCCGACCCAGGTCGGCTCGGCCGTCGTGGTCGCCATCGTCAGGTGCCCGCCGTCTCGAGGATGGGATCGTAGCCGGCCGCCTCGAGCTCGAGCGCCAGCGCCTTGCCGCCGGTCTTCACGATCCGCCCGCCGGCCAGCACGTGCACGAAGTCCGGCACGATGTAGTTGAGCAGCCGCTGGTAGTGCGTGACGACGATGGTCGCGTTGGTCGGCTTGCGGAGGGTGTTGACGCCGTCGGCCACGATGCGCAGGGCGTCGATGTCGAGCCCCGAGTCGGTCTCGTCGAGGACCGCCAGCGTCGGCTCGAGCACCGCCATCTGCAGGATCTCGTTGCGCTTCTTCTCGCCGCCCGAGAAGCCGGTGTTCACCGACCGGTTGAGCATCGCCTCGTCGAGGTTCACGAGCTTGAGCTTGTCGGCCACGAGGTCGAGGAACTCGAGCGGGTCCACCTCGTCCTGCCCGTGCGCCTTGCGGATCTCGTTGTAGGCGGCGCGGAGGAAGTAGGCGTTGGAGACGCCGGGGATCTCGACCGGGTACTGGAACGCGAGGAAGACGCCGGCCTGCGCGCGCTCCTCGGGCTCCATCTCGAGCAGGTCGCGGCCCTGGTAGAGCACCGCGCCGCCGGTGACCTCGTAGCCGGGATGGCCGGCGAGGACCTGCGCGAGTGTGGACTTGCCGGAGCCGTTGGGCCCCATGATGGCGTGGACCTCGCCCGCGTTCACGGTGAGGGTGATGCCCTTGAGGATCTCCTTGTCGCCGGCGGTGGCGTGGAGGTCGGTGATCTGGAGGAGCGGCGTCATCGGGATGATCGGGATCGGGAAGGCGGTGGGGCGTCGTCGGGGGCGCGGGCGGGTCGCCCTCAGCCCACGGAGCCCTCGAGGGTGATGCCCAGCAACTGCTGGGCCTCGAGCGCGAACTCCATCGGCAGCTCCTTGAACACCTCGCGGCAGAATCCGGAGACGATCATGGACACGGCCTGCTCGGCCGAGAGCCCGCGCTGCTTGAGGTAGAAGATCTGGTCCTCGCCGATCTTCGACGTCGAGGCCTCGTGCTCCACAGTCGCCGACTTGTTGTCCACCTCGATGTACGGGAAGGTGTGCGCCCCGCACTGATTGCCGACGAGCATCGAGTCGCACTGCGTGTAGTTGCGCGCCCCCTCCGCCTTCGGCAGCACCTTCACCATGCCGCGGTACGAGTTCTGCCCGCGACCGGCCGAGATGCCCTTCGAGACGATGTTCGACTTGGTGTGGCGGCCGACGTGGATCATCTTCGTCCCGGTGTCGGCCTGCTGGCGCTTGCTCGCCACCGCCACCGAGTAGAACTCGCCGGTCGAGTGGTCGCCCTGCAGGATCACGCTCGGGTACTTCCACGTGATCGCCGAGCCGGTCTCGACCTGCGTCCACGAGATCTTGGCGTTCGTCATCGCCTTGCCGCGCTTGGTGACGAAGTTGTAGATGCCGCCGACCCCGTGCTCGTCGCCCGCGTACCAGTTCTGGACCGTGCTGTACTTGATCGTCGCGTGGTCGAGCGCCACGAGCTCGACGACCGCCGCGTGCAGCTGGTTCTCGCTGCGCTTGGGCGCCGTGCAGCCCTCGAGGTAGCTCACGTACGAGCCCGCGTCGGCGACGATCAGCGTCCGCTCGAACTGGCCCGTCTCGGCCGCGTTGATGCGGAAGTACGTCGAGAGCTCGAGCGGCGAGCGCACCCCCTTCGGCACGTACACGAACGAGCCGTCGGAGAAGACCGCCGAGTTGAGCGCCGCGAAGTAGTTGTCCGAGTGCGGCACCACCGAGCCCAGGTACTTCCGCACCAGCTCCGGATGGTGCTCGACCGCCTCGCCGAAGGAGCAGAAGATCACGCCGACCTTCTCGAGCTCCGCCTTCATCGTCGTGCCCACCGACACCGAGTCGAAGATCGCGTCCACCGCCACCCCGGCGAGCCGCTTCTGCTCCGTGAGCGGGATGCCGAGCTTCTCGTACGTCCGCAGCAGCTCCGGGTCCACCTCGTCGAGCGACTGCTTCGGCTTGACGCTCTTCGGTGCGGAGTAGTAGCGCAGCGCCTGATAGTCGATCGGCGCGTACTGCACGTTCGGCCAGTGCGGCTCCGCCATCTTCAGCCACTGCCGGTACGCCTTCAGGCGCCAGTCGAGCAGCCACTGGGGCTCGTGCTTCTTCGCCGAGATCATCGCGATGATCTCCTCGTTCAGCCCCTTCGGCACCTCGTCCGCCTCGACTTCGGTGACGAAGCCGGCCGTGTACTCCTTGGAGATCAGGCTCTCGATCGACGCGCTCACGTGCGGTCCTCTATGGGGTGGTGCGGGCTCAGGCCGCCGAGGCGGCGCCGGCGGTGGGGTCGGGCTGCGCATGGAACGCGCAGTGGTTGCAGCCGTCGAGCACCCGCGCCTGCCGCTCGACGGGCGTGCCCAACAGGTCCTCCAGGAAGCGCTGCTCCGCCTCGCACAGCTCGGGGAAGCGCTCGGCCACCGCGCGCACGGCGCAGTGGTGTTCCGTGATCACGAGCCGGTCGCCGTCCGCGACGGAGACCTCGGCCAGATAGCCCTCGGCCGACAGCAGTTCGGCGACGAGCTGCGCCCGCTCGCTGAACGACAAGCCGGCCATCAGCGGTTTCGCCTGACGCGCCAGCGTCTCCCACCGGCGCCGGAAGACCGCCACGACCTCGTCGCTCACCCCCGCCGCCACGACCGCGTCGAGCATCGCCCCGAGGGCGTCCGCCGAGGCCTGGGGAAAGAGCGATTCGCCCGCCGGCGTCAGGAAATAGAGGTGGACCGGGGCTCCCACCCCGCGGACCTCGGACCGCCGCGCGATGACGCCGTCCTCTTCGAGGGCGTCGAGGTGCCGGCGCAGCGCGTTCGTCGTCACCCCGAAAGTGGCGCCAAGCTCCTTGGCACCAACGGGTTGCGACTTCTTGATCGCCACCAGGAGGTCGGCCTTCTGCCCCCGGTATCCGGCCAATGCGATGCGCTGCATAAGCCAGAAAAATACTCGGATATACGCCTTACGTCAACGGAAACGTTGACGAATTCACAGGGGCGGGATCTCGTCACCGGCGCGGCGGTGGTGCGGCCGCGGCACCCCCGAACTGCCGCCCGGCGTCAGTTCAACTTGCTGCAGGTCAGCGCCAGCAGCAGCGCGCCGATCGCGAGGCCGGCCGCCCAGCGGATCGCCGAGCGCCGGGGTCTGCCGCGCGTCTCGCTCATGGCCACGAACACGGCCTTGTCGATCGCCGGGAGCGACGCCGTCGTCCGCAGCAGGCGCGGATCGGTCAGCGACGACTCCTCCGGTGTGGCCGGGCTTACGCCATCGGGCAGCGGCCCGCGCACGAACCGGAAGGTGCGTGTGCCGATCTGCAGCTCGTCGCCCGGGGCGAGCGCCACCGGGCTGTCCACGCGCACCTCGTTGACCGTCGCGCCGGTCGAGCCGCTCACCGACAGCAGCCACCCCCCCGCCCCCCGCACGAGCTCGGCATGGCGCCGCGACACGGTCGCGTCGAGCATGACAACGTGGCTGCGCGGATCCCGCCCGAGCGTGATGACGTCCAGGTCGAGCCGGTGCGCCAGGCGCGCCCCGAGGTCCACGAGCCAGTCGGTCGCGTTGGTCACCGGGCCACCCCTCCCAGACGCCGCATCGCGCGCACGAGCAGGGCCCGCGCCTGCGCGACCTTGTACGTGGTGCCCGGCAGTGGCGTGGCGTCGTACAGCGCCCGCTCGGCCAAGGCGTCGATCGAGTCGTCATCGAGGCCGCCGGAGGCGACGTCCTCCTCGATGGAATCGGTGATGCGCCACGGCCGTGGTCCGATCCCCCCCAGCACCAGCCGGACGTCGCCGTCGGGGCGTCGCACGGTGGCGAGCGACACGAGGGCGAAGTCCCACGCCCCGCGCTGGATCACCTTCTCGTATGTCTGCTCGCCTCCCAGCGTCCCGGCCGGCAGTGAGAGGTGGGTGATGAACTCCCCCGGCTCCACCACTGTCTCCCGCGTCGGATCCTGCGAGGGCAGCACGAAGAACTGCGAGAGGGGCACGGCGCGGCGACCGCCCGTCCGCTGGAGGTGCACCACGGCCTCGAGCGCCATGAGCGCGACGGCCGGGTCCGACGGATGCACCGCCCAGCAGGGGCCCGCCTCGACAATCGCGTGGTGGCGGTGGTCGCCGGCCACGGCCGGGCAGCCCTCGGCGCCGCTCTTGGCGCACGCGTGCCCGCCCCGCCAGTACCAGCAGCGGGGACGCTGCCCGAGGTTGCCGCCGAGCGTGCCCTGGGCGCGGAGGGCAGGGGAGCCGACGCTGTCGCAGGCGAGGGCGAGCGCGGCCGCTCGGGCGCGCAACACGGGATGAACGGCCAGGTCGGCGAGCCGGGCCCCCGCGCGCACCGACAGCCCGCCATCGGGCTCGGGGGTGACGTCGTCGCCGGGCAGGGTGACGTCCACCACGGAGACCGGGGTGGCGAGTCCATCCCGCCAGAGGGGCACGACGTCGGTACCTCCCCCGATCGGCATTGCACCGGGAGCGGCGAGGGCCGCCGCCGCGGCGTCGCCGTCGGCAGGGCGGACGTACTGGAACGGGCGCATGCGTCGGTGAAGGTTACCACCGATGGTTCCGCCCTGCATCCAGCCCCGCCTCGGCGGGTTCCTCGCGGCGCTGCTGGCCGCCGCGCCCGGCCTCCTCGCTGCGCAAGCCGCGCCCCCGCCACCTCCCGATCCGCTCGCGTCGCCGATGGCGGACACGATCGCCCCGCTGCTCGTCTTCCCGCCGGCGACGCAGCGGTGGTTCACCGCCGCCTCGCGCAACGGCCGCCTGCTGCTGGACGTCGGCCGCGTGGACGCCGAGACGAAGAAGCGCGCCGACCGCATCCCGGTGATCACGGCCCTCGCCGCCGCACACGGTACGGTGCGGGCCGGCGATGCGTTCCTGCTGCGCGGGACGTGGGGCCGCGAGGTCGTGCAGGTGACGGGCTTCGACGTCTGGAACGGGCGGATCGTCGCGACGGTCGCGGCGAGCGCGGCCGCCGACTCGGCGGCCAAGGCCAAGGCCCCGGCGGTCGCCTCGGCGTGGCGCCTGCGCGCGGACGAGGGGGAGCCCGCGGATTCCGCGCCGCGGCTCGCGGCCTGCCCGCGCGACTCGCTGTCGAAGGCGCTCGCACCGCGGATCACGCACGTGCGGGACTCCCTCGTCGCGGTCGTCCGCGCGCTGGTGCCGCGCATCACGGTGTACCAGCAGGCGCGTCGGCCGAAGCCGGCGCTGCTGCGCACGACGCACGTGGCCGGGTGCGGTGATGCGCCGTGGGTGGTCGTCGTGGCGTCCCTGCGCGGCGAGAACTCCGAGTGGGTGGCCGAGCGGGCCGCCCTCCTCGCGCCGACCGGGGCGGCGCGCGGCGTGAAGCTCGACGACCTGCGCTTCGACGGGCACGAGGTGCTGCGCGCCTTCGACGCCGACGGCGACGGCTTCGACGATCTCGCGACGCGGGCGGTGGCGGAGGCCTCGGGAGGGACGTCGATCCTGCGCTGGGACGCCAAGGGGCGGCGCTTCACGCGCCTGGTGGCCGGCTTCCAGTGGGAGTTCCGGTGATGTCGCCGCGTGATCCGCGACGGCTGGCCGGCCTCGTCTTCGCGGTCGCACTCGCCGTCGGCGGCGCGGCGACGCTGGTGGCCGGGGTCTGGCTCGCCCTCTTCACGGCGGAGGCGGCGCCGTCGCAGCGCGTTGCGGTCGCGTTCGTCCCCGCGGTCACGGGGAGCGCGGCACTGTGGGGGGCGCGCCGTGCGTGGCGCGCCGTGCGTGGCGCGCCGTTCAGCGAAAGGAGAGGTAGCCCATGAGGCCGACCAGTTCGCCGGAATCGTCGCGTACGGCCGTACCGAAGTCGGTCACGGCAGCGTAGCTGCCGTCGCTCCGCCGCAGGCGATAGGGCACCGCCCAGCCGTCGAGGGCGTGGGCGGACGCGGCATCGTAGGCGCGGGCGACCGACGCCACGTCGTCCGGATGCACCCGGCTCATCCACCACCGGATGGTCGGCGTGGACGGCAGCGCCGGATAGCCAAGGGCGGCGTGCAACGCCTCGCTCCACACGAGACGGTCGGCCACGACATCGTACCGCCACGCCGCGAGGCCGGCGGTCTGCGCCGCCCGGCACCAGGGGTGGTCGAACCACGCATCCTCCGATGCGTGCAGGCGCGACGGAAGGTCCGGCACCGGAACCGAGCGGGGCGCGATCATTTGCGGGAAAGTTTCGGCAGGCGCGGCACCGACTTGAGTCTCGATTGTCGTCGCCGAGGGGCTCCGTTAGGCTCCCTGCTGCTGGGGCCTGCGACCGCCGCCCACCACGTGACGCCCGCACCATCGGACGCCGGACGCCGGACGCCGGACGCCGACCCGCGTCGCGCCGTACGCGACGGCGGCCGCCATGACACGAACGGCTCAGGACCTCATGCACGTCCCCGTGACCGCCGGCCTGCACCACGTCACCCTCGTCGCCCGTGACGCCCGCCGTACGCTCGGCTTCTACCGCGATGTGCTGGGACTCGGGCTGGTCAAGCGCACGGTCAACTTCGACGACCCGGGGTCGCATCACCTTTACTTCGGGGATGCGCAGGGCCGGCCGGGCACGCTCGTCACCGTCTTCGAGTGGCCCCGCGCGCCGCGCGGGGGCTTCGGGCTAGGTGGCGTGCACCACCTCGCGCTCGGGGTGGCGTCGCCCGAGGGCCAACTGCAATGGAAGCGATGGCTGCTGCAGCATGGCGTGCCGGTATCGGGGCCGTACGACCGGAAGTGGTTCACGTCGATCTACTTCGCGGATCCCGACGGGCAGGTGCTCGAGATCGCCACGAAGGGGCCGGGCTACGCGGTGGATGAACCGCTCGAGGCCCTCGGCCAGCGGGTGATCGTACCGGGCGACGGGCACCTGCGCGGCCGGCGAGACGAGCGCGACATCGCGGCCGCCACGTGGCCCGAGCCGATCGCTGCGATCACCCCGGCGATGGCACTCGGCGGCCTGCACCACGTCACCGGGATCACGGACGACATCGCTCGCATGCACGACTTCCTCGGGGAGGCGCTGGGGCTGCGCCTCGTGAAGCGGTCGGTCAACCAGGACGACCCCGACGCCGCGCACTGGTTCTGGGCCAACTACGACGGCACCCGCGTGGCCGACCACAGCGCCTATACGCTGTTCGGCTGGCCGCCGGGCGTGCGGGCCGCGCGTCCCGGCGTCGGGCAGGCACACCACGTTGCGTTCCGCGCCGAGTCCACGGACGACCAGCTCGCCTTCCAGGACCGGCTTCGCGCGATGGGGGTGCTGGTCTCCGACGTGATGGATCGCACCTACTTCCAGTCCATCTACTTCCGCGCCCCCGACGGCATGCTGTTCGAGATCGCCACCGACGGCCCGGGATTCGCGGTGGATGAACCGGCGGAGGTGCTCGGCCGGACCCTGCGGCTGCCGGCCTGGCTGGAGGCGGAGCGTGGCGCGATCGAGGGCGCACTGCCGCCGTTGGGGTGACGCCGGCCGGGGTCGCGGCGTCCTAGCGTTGACTGCCATGACAAATCTCGCCGCCCGCCTTCGTCCAGGTGCCGCCGCCGGTGCCGTCATCGCCCTGCTCTCGGCCTGCAGCGTCCGCGAGGTCGTCGTCGGTGGCGGCGGCGGGGGGGGGCTGCCGGGCGGGGCGTACGCCTTCCGGATGGGAGGACCGACGGCCGACGAGGGACGGCAGGTCGTGCGGACCGCCGACGGCGGCGCCGTGATCGTCGGGGACTTCACCGGAACGGTGGACTTCGATCCCTCCACGCGCATATTGACGCGCGCTGCGGTCGGCGGCCCCGACGCCTTCGTGGCGCGGTTCGACTCGGCCGGCGCGCTGGCATGGGCGACCGCGCTCGGCGGCCCCGGCAACGACGTGGCGCACAGCGTCGCCGTCGCGCCCGACGGGCGCGTGGTCGTGGTCGGGGCGGCCGCGCAGGGCTTCCAGTGCGTGGGTGGCATCACCGTCGGCACGGTCTCCGGCCCGCGCGACGCGTTCATCACGGTGCTGGCGGCCGACGGCCGCTGCGAGCGAACCGTCTTCATCGGCGGCGCGGGAAGCGACGAAGCGCGCGCCGTCGCGCTCGGCGCCGCCGGCGACCTGTTCCTCACCGGGACCTATCAGGGCCCGGCGGACTTCGACCCGACGGCCGCCGAGGTGCTGCTCCAGCCCCATGTCGCGTCGGATCCCTCCGACGTCTTCGTGGCGCGCTACGGGCTGGACGCCACCCTGCGCTGGGCGGTTCCGCTCGCCGGGCGCGGTACCGACCAGGCCTGGGCACTGCGCTACGACGACGTGCAGCAGGTCGTGCTGGCCGGCACGTACAGCGACACGCTCGACGCGAACCCCACGGCGGCGCAGCAGCTGCTCGTGACGGCCGGCGGCACCGACGTCTGGGTGGCGTCGCTGACGGCGTCGGGGGTGCTCCGCTGGGCTGAGCGCATGGGAGGCACCGCGAACGACCTGATGTCGCCCCACGCGCTCTCGGTCTCCGCCACGCGCGAGGTCTTCGTCGGCGGGCAGTTCGCGGGCACGATGACGCTCGGGACGATCGTCGGCCTGCCGCCCGTCGTCTCGGGGGGCGGCAGCGACGGTTTCGTCGTGCGCATCAGCTCGAACGGCCTCGCGGCGAGTGGCTTCGCGATCGGGGGCACGGGCGAGGACGCCGTGCTGGCCGTGCAAGCGCAGACCGGGGGTGCCCTGCTCGTCGCGGGCGACTTCCAGGGCACGGTGGACTTCTCGCGCGGCCTCGCGTCGCGGGTCCTCACGGCGACGTCGCCGAACCTCTCCAGCGGGGCCGACCTCTACACGGCGCGCTACAGCGGGGCGGGTGTGATGCAGTGGGCCGAGCGGCTGCGGCCGGGTACGGTGCCGGCGGTGCGTCCCACGGCGTCGGTCAGCGCGGATGCGAGCACGTTCTGGATCGGCGGCCGCTTCTCCGGCAGTCTCAACGCCGATCCCGGTACCGGCGTCGCGACGCTGACGGCCGCCGGGAGTACCGACGTGATGCTCGCGCGCTACTCGTCCGACAACGGGGCGATCATCCGCCGATGACGGGACGGCGGCGATCGGGACCGGCGGCCGGCGCACCCGCGGCGGTGCCGTACCCCGCAGCGCGGGCGACCCTGCCGTGGCTCGCGCTGCTCGTCGCCTGCCAGCCGGCCCTCGTGCCGCTGGCCGGCCCGCGGGCGCCGGCACCGATCGGCGCACCGATCGGCGCACCGCCCGGCGCACCGATCGGCGCACCGCTTGGCGCACCGCTTGGCGCACCGCCCGGCGCACCGCTTGGCGCACCGCTTGGCGCACCGCCCGCGCGCTCCAGCGCACCGGCGTCGCCCCTTGCCGGCGCGCCGGGCCCGGGTGCAGCCGCCGCGCCCGCGCTGCGCGCCGCGACGGACTTCCCCGACCACGCCT